>Ga0265594_1002638_pt1 | contig 12589 bp, 11 predicted proteins | sample saktaG_11_FD_190147 | JGI IMG/M metagenome (GOLD analysis project Ga0265594, IMG submission 190147) | Saline water microbial communities from Sakinaw Lake, British Columbia, Canada - sak_2011_5_24_80m | ecosystem: Environmental > Aquatic > Non-marine Saline and Alkaline > Saline ... | reverse complement strand
TATTTTTTTAAATGAAAGGTGGGCTGTATCCTCTTTTTTATAAGAAATGGCGGGAGACGGACAGGAAAGGATGAAAAAAAACAGGAAAACGAAACACCAGTCTGTTAGCGCTCTTTTACTCATGAAACCTCTCGAGTGAAAAAGTAAATACTTTACGGGTTGTTGCCTGAACGAAAATGAACTTGAGCAACAGGCCTTTTATACTCAACTTGTTATGGAAAGTCAAACTCGGAAATTCCTCTACCACGGTAACGTCAAAGTAGACTCTAACTTGGTCAAAGCTGGAGATTTATTCTGTCAATACCGGGACTCAAATCCGAAATTAGAATATCGAAATACGAAACAATTTCAAAATCCGAATATCAAATGATCAAAACATTCCGAGCATTTATACAATCTCTACAGAATGTTGAGATTTTTCAATTTTGGATTTTGGTCATTCGTATTTATTTCGGATTTCGTGCTTCGGATTTCGAATTTACAAAAAATTGATTAAGCTAATAATCTTTAAATTACAAGAGGTTATCTCTTTAAATGACTTGGCCATGATCCTTCTAACCTTGGGGGGTATTAATTACCATGCGAGTGAATTATCTTCACAAAAAAAAGCCATGGTCACATAGACCATGGCTTTTTGTATGCATCTTGGCAAGTGTTATTAATTGCCACTTGCGAAATTGTCTCTCAGAAGCTCTCTCGATATGATGATTCTTCTGATTTCGGAAGTACCCGCACCGATCTCCCACAGTTTCTGGTCCAGGAAGTGTCTGGTGACACCGTACTCCGTGCAGTATCCGTAACCACCATGGATCTGGACTGCATCGAGACCGATCTTGGTTCCCTTTTCACCGCAGTACAGGAGGGCCGCGGCTGCCATACGGTCAAGGTCTGTTCCCTTTCCACCAACCTTATCCTCCAGGGCATCACAATAAGAGGCGGCACTGTATGCCATCCATCTGGATGCCTTGTATTCGCAATACATATCGGCAAGCTTCCCTGCGATAAGCTGGAAGGAAGCAATGGGTTTACCGAACTGGACTCTCTCTTTTGAATACTGAAGACTATCCTGAAGGCATCTTCTCATTGAACCGAGGGTACAGCCGCAAAGGGTGATTCTCTCGGTACACAGACCGGCTGTCAGAACTTTAACTCCCTTGTTCAGTTCACCGACTATGTTCTCCTCGGGGATCTCCATATCTTCAAAGGTGATCAGACCGGTGGGGGATGTCCTCATACCCCATTTCTTGATCTTTTCACAGGTATAGCCTTTTGCTTCCTTGGGATAGAACCAGAATGCCGTGATACCGTGTGGACCCTTCTCGGGCTCTGTCTTTGCATAGAACAGGAAAAAGTCCGCTACAGGACCATTTGTGATAAAAATCTTGCTTCCGTTGATGATATACTTGTCGCCCTTCTTTTCTGCTCTTGTCGCCAGGCTCATGGCATCGGAACCGGCATTGGGCTCGGTGATACCGATGCAGCCTATGTATTCGCCGCTGCAGGATTTGGGAAGTATATCCATTTTGTGCTCTTCATTCTTTGAATTCCTTCTGAAGTTGTCAAAGGCAAGTGTCTGACTTGCGCCGACGGTCATGGAAAGGGCATTGCTCACCCTTGCGATGGTTTCATACGCGAGCAGTGTCTCGATATAGCCCATTGCGGTTCCGCCGTACTTTTCTTCAAAAACGATCCCGTTGATACCGAGATTTGCGGTTTCCTTGAAGATATCCGGGGGCATCTCGTCAATTTCACACATGTGCTCCATCTGGGGCTCCAGCCAGTCCATACCCCACTTGTAGACACTGTCTTCAAGCATCCTTTGTTCTTCTGTAAAAGTAAAATCTAATGCCATAATTACTACCTCCTTCTTTCTTTTGGGTTTATTATCTGCTTCAAACAGCGAATTCCTAAATAACATTGAAAGAACTAAAGAAAACCTCTTCCCCGATGTTTTAGAAATTCGTCACTTACAAACCATCAATAGGAGAATCCTCTGAGTTCAAATAGTTTTTTTATTAATTGATGCCCTCTCAAGAACCCTCCATTAACCTGTATTCAAGTAAACTAAAATACGCGGCTGGTATACCTGAATGATTGATATATGTCAAGGGTAAAAATGTTTATTGTAAGAGTATGTTTGACTCTTTGCGAATATTTATATATGTTGTTTTTCAAATCTGGTTTGTTGATTTATCCGCCTTTAAGTCAGGGCAAATATATAGAGGTTGCCAGCAATGAAAGAAAAGAGGTTTGGCCGTCTTGTTTTCATCCAGGGAGCGAATGAGGGGAGATATCCCTTCTGTAACTCCCTTTTTATAGATGACGTAAAGAAGGCTATTATAGATCCTGGCTCCGATGAGACATCGTTACGAAAGCTGAATCAGGAAAAGGATATTGATATTATTATAAGCTCACACTATCACGAGGACCATAACACCTTTAATTATCTTTTCCCACAGGCCGATCTTTATGTACACAAGCATGAAACAGCCTGCTACAAATCACTCGATTCTTTCCTTGATTTTTTTGGACTGAAAGAAAAGGATGTTAAACAATCCTGGCAAGATTTTTTCGTCAATACATTTCATTATCAGGAACGTACTCCTGCCCTGGAATTTGAAGATGGAGATTTGCTGAACTTTGGAGAAACAACCATGGAGGTTATCCATACACCGGGCCATAGCATCGGGCATTGCAGCTTTTACTTTCCCGATGAAGAAGTTCTTTTCCTCGGAGATCTTGATCTCGGTCGATTTGGTCCCTGGTATGGTGATCGAGTTTCCGATATAGATCAGACCATAGAATCTGTCCACAGGGTGATGAAAATCCCGGCAAAGATTTTCATATCATCTCATGAGATTGGTGTCATTGAGGGCAGCATCTCTGATCTGGCAGAAAAATATCTCGGCGTAATCAATACAAGGGAAACTGCCCTTTTAAACTTTCTTGACAAGCCAAGGACAGCGGATGAAATTATCAGCCAATGGATTATTTATAAAAAACCACGGGAACCTCGGTGGCTTTACGAGTTTGCGGAAGGAGCCATGATCCGGAAACATCTGGAACGGCTTATAAAAAAAAGTGCGGTAGACTTTAATGGGGAAAGATATTTTTTGATGTAGAATTCGTAAAAAGTCTTTTCTCCGCTCAGAACCATTTTGGGGATGCTGTTATTGCCCGGCTAAAAATCTAAAACTCGTGCTTGCGCACTTCAAACAGTTAGATTTTCTTAACGCCGGTCACTACCAGCATCTTTTTCCCAAAATGCTTGGATTCGCTCCGAAAAGACTTTTTACGAATTCATTTAGCTTATTTGTTGCATGTTTTGATCGGCACAAAAAATACGCATTCTCTATTGCAAGGTAAAGCTTAAGTGATATAAGATAGCTTTTTCATTCTGCTGAACAGGTAAAATCAGTGCATTCAAATAAATCTTGAGGATGGGACGTCATGGGGAGGAGAGATAGCGACACTGCGTTTCTAAGAGAGTATCAGAAAAAGGTGGAAACAAAGATTAAGGAAAACGAAATATCGGTGATTCAATACTGGAAGGACCGACTCGGCAAGCTTATTTCCATGAAACCTGAGGGGATTGCATCGCTACAGCTGGAAATGAAAAAACTTTCCGATATGATGGAAAACAGGATAAGGATATTAAAAAAGGACCTATAATGAAAAATATTGTAAATCTTCTCTTTGAAGTTGGCATGCTGAAGAAAACTCCAAGGTCAGGCTTTCAGTTCCTCGGTTCCGGTTGCGAATCCGTCGCTGAACACACGCTGAGTACTCTGTTTATTGGATACACGCTCTGCAAATTAGAATCCGATGTGGATGAACTCAAGGTTCTCAAGATATGCCTCGTCCACGATCTTCCCGAAGCAAGAACGGGTGACATGAACTATGTAAACAAGAAATATGTTACTGTAGATGAAGAAAAGGTCGTCAGGGAACTCGCGGAACCTCTTTTTTTCGGAGATGAAATCAGGTCTTCTATATCTGAATTCAATGAAAAGAAAACGAAAGAATCTCTTATTGCCCATGATGCGGATCAACTCTCATTGATCCTTCAACTTAAAGAATACGGGGATCTTGGCAACAAGTACAGCAAAGAATGGATTGAGTTCGCCACGAAAAGACTTTATACTGATGCCGCAAAAAAATTAGCGGAAACAATAATGAATACAGATTCATCTGAATGGTGGTTCAAAGATAAAAGTGACTGGTGGATAAATGGAAACAATAAATAGTGCCCATTTCTCGACGGACTCTAAATAGAACAGGGGGTGCGGATAAACATGAAAAAAGATTTTTTGAAGAATACCATAATTATATCAACGATTTTACTAATGGTCATTGGGATGGCTTCCTGCGCCACTGCTCCTGTTAACAATACTTCAAACAAAGAAAAGTCCCGCGTGCATCTTGATATGGGAACGGCTTACCTCAAATCGGGGCAATACTCATCCGCTCTCAGGGAATTTATAAGTGCAGAAAAGTTAAATCCAAGAGATCCTGAAATACATTATTGTCTCGGCATATCTTACTATGGAATAAGACTTGATGATAGAGCCATTACTGAATTTAAAAAAGCCATTGATCTGAAATCGAATTATCCGGAGGCACATAATTATCTTGGTTCGATCTATCTTAACGCAGGCTCATACGATAAGGCGATAAAAGAATTTCAGATGACCATTTCTGATGAAATGTACGAAACGCCGGCAATCGCCCTGAATAACATGGGATGGACCTATTACAAAAAAGGGGATTATAAAACAGCAATAGCGAAATACAATGAAGCGTTAATAAGAAATCCGAACACAAATATACCCTTTTTAATTCAAAAGAATATAGGAATCGCATACCTCGCAGATAATCAAACCAACAAGGCCATACATCACTTAAAAGAATCTCTTCAGATAGCTCCTTACATAGCCGAGACGCATTACTGGTTAGGTGTGAGTTATTTAAAAAAGAAAGAATACAAAAAAGCCATGAAGGAATTACAGGTGGCCGTCGAAATAAATCCTGAATCCGAATTCGGGCAAAAGGCAAAAAAGCGTCTTGATGCGCTGCATTGAAAAACCATATTTTTCAAAGCTCTTATATTGTAACCCTTCGGTAATTGCCAATCCTGACTTTTCTTCTCTTGACAGCATTTGAAAATTACCCTAAGAGTCTGTCATGAAATAAGTAAAGATAAGAGAAACAAACAATGGCAACAAAAAAACAAAGGAAAACCAGAGAGGTTAAAGCCAAGAAAAAGAAGAAAAATACGAGGGTCTTCTTTCTGTCTCTAATCCTGACGATTGCAGTAGGATTTCTTGTATTCTTCTTTTTATCCCTTTTCGATTATGTCTATCCACCAACAACGGGAAAGGACATGACGGCCCAAAAAAGGGAAAAACAAGAGGTTCAACTTTACTTTTCTGATTCCAATGAACGATTTCTCACTCCTGAAGTGAGGTATATCCCAAAGAAAAAAAGCATAAATGGTAAAGCGGAGGAACTGGTGAAGGCCCTCCTGGAAGGTCCCAAGACGGGCCTCGTCAAAACGTTTCCCGGGGAAACAAAACTCCAAAGTGTAAAAGTCACAAAGGATGGAACCGCTTATGTCAGCTTTGGCAAAAACCTTATAGAGCTTCATCCCGGCGGGAGTACCAGTGAGATTACTACAATATATTCCTTAACAAACACACTCAGCCTCAATATCCCAAATATCAAGAGGGTCAAGCTCCTCATAGACGGAAAAGAATTAAAAACGATAAAAGGTCATATCGACACAAGGCACCCCTTCACACTTAACAGAGAATTACTCGCCCAGAGTTCAACGTAAAACTGGAGCGGCGTATAAATAACTCCCAACTGAAAAAAACAGAGACAGTTTACTTAAATGGCTTCAATTAAAAAACTCTCAAAAATCAGAAATATGGGCATCATTGCACACATTGATGCAGGGAAAACTACGGTCACAGAAAGAATACTATACTACACGGGGAAATCCCATAAGATGGGAGAAGTCCACGATGGTCAGGCCATCATGGACTGGATGCCCCAGGAACAGGAACGGGGAATTACTATAACTTCAGCAGTGACTACCTGTGACTGGGACAATCATGAAATACATATAATCGATACGCCCGGGCATGTGGATTTTACAATGGAAGTAGAACGATGCCTCAGAGTATTAGATGGTGCGGTGGTAGTATTTTGTGCCGTTGGTGGTGTGGAACCTCAATCGGAAACTGTTTGGCACCAAGCGGATAAACATGGTGTTCCAAAAATAGCATTCATAAACAAAATGGATAGAGTTGGCGCTGATTTTTTCAGAACCATTGAAATGATGAAAGAAAGATTCAATTCTATCCCGTTGGCCATCCAGATACCTTTCTCCCGGGAGGAAACCTTTTATGGTGCGGTTGATCTGATCAAACAAAAACTTATTACCTGGAATGATAAACTTGGCTTGTTATACGACCTTTCAGATATACCTCCGGACATATTGCCTCAGGCTGAAAACTGTCGAGAGAAGCTCATTGAAACGATTGCCGAAATAGATGATAATATAGCTGAAAAATATCTGGAAGGGATTGACATCTCTGAAAAAGAGATCATTGAATCAATCAGAAAAGCAACTCTCTCCTTGAAAGTTGTCCCTGTAATGTGCGGCACAGCCCTCCGAAACAAGGGGATTCAACCTGTTCTCGACGCTGTTGTTGATTTTCTTCCATCACCGGATGATGTTCCCCCCGTCGCAGGTTTAAATCCCCAAACGAGAGAGAAGGAAACGCGTATAAGCAGTGATAAAGAATCCCTCGCTGCCCTCGCCTTCAAGGTCGCCATGGACGAAGGAAGAAAAATCACCTATCTGAGAATCTATTCCGGAAAGGTAAAAATCGGAGAGGATGTTTATAATGTAAGCAAGGGGGAAAAAGAAAAGATTGCCCGACTCCTCAAAATGCATGCCAATAAGAGGGAGAGGTTAAATGAGGCCGGCGCCGGAAGTATCATAGCCGTCGTGGGATTGAAGAATACCTTCACGGGGGACACAATTTGTGATGAATCACATCCGATTCTTCTTGAAGCTATAGAATTTTATGAACCCGTAATCAGTCAGGCCATTGAAGCAAAGACACCTGATGATCAGGAAAAATTGTCGTCAGCCCTCGCAAAATTCATGGACGAAGATCCGACACTCAAGGTAAAATACGACGATGAAACGGCTCAAACAGTCATCTCAGGTATGGGAGAACTTCATCTTGAGATAATCATAGACAGGCTCATAAGAGAATATAATACCAGGGTAAACATCGGTAAACCGAAGGTTGTTTACAGGGAAACTATAGAAAAAAGTGTTGATGTCGAGGGGAAATTTGAAAGGGAACTCGGAGAGAAAAAACACTTCGGCCATGTCAAGTTGCACATTAAACCTAACAGGAGGGGTACAGGGTTAAAGCTGGTAAACGCGATAGATGCCAATCTCATTCCCGATGAGTTCATTCCGGTTATAGAAGAAGGTATTCGTGATGCTGCGCTGACAGGTGTCATAGCGGGCTATCCCGCCACCGATATTACAGTAAGCATTACGGGCGGATCGTTTAAAGAAGGGGCCTCAACAGAATTGGGCTACAGGATCGCCTCTTCAACGGCATTCAGGGATGGCTGTTCCCGGGCAGACCCCGTTCTTCTTGAACCAATCATGATTGTAAATATCATAACGCCCAGCGAATTCATGGGTGATGTTATAGGGGATATTAACTCAAGAAGGGGTGAGGTTGAAAACATAAACCACAAAGGCCCAATCAGTGAGATTACGGCGAGACTCCCCCTCAAGCAGATGTTTGGATATTCCACAGATCTCCGATCCGCAACACAGGGAAGGGCCAATTTTTCCATGCAGTTTCTAAGATATGACAAGAGTCAATAAAATAAAATTGTTAATCCAACACGATCATTTTTGAAACTCATATGTCGTTATACTCAGCCCTAAGAAGATTCATAAGAGTTCTGCAAGATGTGTTATCAGATGACACTTCCGTTATTGAAACATTCATCAGAAATAAGATCAGGGAATTGAAACACGACCCACGAAAAGCGATACACGATACCCGAATTACGATTTTGTAAGGATGGTCCATTGTACGATTTTTTCTACTCCACAGAAAGACTGCTCGAAGGATTCTTTAGAATCAGCACTTTCCTGACATCTCCCGCCCGCGTCGATGACATACTCCAGAAAATCCTGGATGAAGTTGTAGACACGATGGGATTTCAGAGGGGTATCATCTGTCTTTTTGATGAAACAAATGAAAATTTAATAACAAAGGTTGTTAAAAACTACAATCATGAGGAAGCTGCGAGGGCCTTTTCTATAAATCTTAATATAAACAAACACGATTGTCTTGAAACGAGAGTTGCAAAAAGCGGCAACTATATCGCCCTTGAAGATTCCGAAACAGATCCGAGAATTACAGAAGCAGATCGCAAGATAACAGAATTTTACAAGAGGGGTTCCACTTTTTATGCGCCCCTCAAATTGGAAGATAAAGTCATCGGTATTATTTGCCTCTGGTCAAAGGAAAGAACGAAATTTTCCGACGAAGAAATAAACACCGTTCTTACTTTTGCAAATCAGGTAAGTATTGTTATACATAATACAAGGTTATTTGAAGATAATCAGAAGAAAATAGAAAGACTGTTTATCCTGCAGGAAGCCGTCTCCCAACTGAATGCCAACTATGTTTTAGACAACATTCATAAGATTGTTATAAATAATGCCTTAAAAATTGGCGAAGCGGATAAGGCATTGATATACTTCTGGGACATAAAAAAAGACACAAGCCTTATCAGTGACGGCGAAAAAGTCATCATTGATGAAGAAAAACGGTATTTGTCAAAGATAGAGCAAAGCATTATTAAAAAGGCTCTGGATACCGAGCAGCGTGTAATTCAGAATTCCTCGATAGATTCCGACACTATACCTTTCTTTGATGGTTATACTTCGGAAATCGCCATTCCTCAGAAAATAACAGACAAGTTTAAGGCTGTCCTCTATCTTGCCAAGAAAAAGGGTGATTTTCGTCCGGATGAGATCAACGTTCTGGATATTCTGGTTAATAATGCGGCAGCATCCTATGATAATGCCATTATGCACTCCCTTCTCTCCCTTGAAGCAAAATCTCTTAAGACAAAGGTTGAATTGCTTGAGGAAAGAGCGGATAAACTTCTGGGTTTTCATAACATAATCGGCAATTCCCAAAAAATGCAGGGTATCTTTCATGTGTTAAAGGAAGTGGCGAAGCACGACACAAATGTACTGATTCAGGGAGAAAGCGGCACCGGCAAGGAGTTGATTGCCCGGGCTATTCACAGGCAGAGTAACAGAAAGTCCAGGCGTTTCGTCGATGTTAACTGCGCGGCTATACCTGACACTTTATTGGAAAGCGAGCTTTTTGGCTACGAGGCGGGAGCTTTCACAGACGCAAGAAAGCGTAAAACAGGACTCCTCGAGTACGGGAATGGCGGAACCATACTCCTGGATGAAGTAGGAGACATGAACCATCAACTCCAGGCAAAATTTTTAAGAGTGCTGGAAGATGGTTATATCCGAAGACTCGGCGGGACAGAAAACATCCCCATTGATGTTCGATATATATTTTCTACAAACAGAGATCTCAGCCGTATGGTAGCCGACGGTTCTTTTCGCGAAGACCTGTTTTACAGGATAAGTGTCGTACCTATTACCATACCACCGCTAAGGGAGAGGGATAACGATATCATACTTCTTTCTCAGCATTATATCGAAGAATTCAATAATAAATTCAACAAAAATGCCAGGGGGTTCACGAAAGAAGCGGAGGAAGTTCTCGTTAAATATTCCTGGCCGGGAAACGTACGTGAACTTAAAAATATTATAGAACGGGTTATGATCCTTCAGGATGTCGGTATATTCATCACATGGGACGATCTTCCCATCGAAATCAAGACTGCAGCGTCCCGGGAAATGGCAATCCCTGTTGACGAATATCCCCCTTACAGCTCATCCTACCCTGTTGACTATAAGCTTTTGATCGATCAATTAACAATTAAAATTAAAGAACAAATACTTACAAGAACATTGGAATTAAGCAATGGAAATAAGACAGTTGCAGCACAACGCTTAGGCCTTTCCCGCTATACGTTGCTCCGCGAGCTTAAAAAGTTAGACAAAACAGAAGATCCCACAAAAAAAATTCCTGCCATCCAGCCATGAGTGCGGCAATCGAACTTATTGTTCTGTTTTCGCACACTCCCTGCGTCCTTACTGCACCCAGTTTCCCCAATAGCGTGCGGTCATCGCACTTACTTTCCTTTAATTCCATTGAACATACCCTGCTTTTGTTCTTTTATGATTCTTCTTATCTTTTGATTCCCAAATAAGATGCCTATAACATGTTGATAACACGGAACAAATAATTATACCCTGTTTCATTGGGAATCTGCCTGCATATGGCACTATATTTGCAAATATACTAACTAACAGCTGAGGCGGTAAATATATTATTGAAATAGTATCTTGATGGCAGGCCTGAATAAAAATAAAAATGAAGACAACACACCTTCACCGATATCTTCAGCAGGAAACAGGGAAAAAGAATTAAATTTTTTCATATCGGAAAATAATGATGATATGAAAAAAAAGTTAAAAGAAAAGGAAACAAGAAATAATAAGAAAAGTGACGTTTTTTTTCTTTCCGATTATCCCTGGGAGGATTACGAAGAGTAAAACATCACTACAGATTGCCTGGCGGTGGGTGGTTTCAAGTTCCCTCCTTTCCACCCACCGGCCCCCTTCACATAATCCGTTCAGTCTTGAAATCTCACACTGTACGGTTTATATATCGCTCGGTGACAGGCCATGTGGCCTGTCACCTTTTTTTTGGAACCTGGAATATAATCTAATGGAACAGCGGCGGAAACAAATTCAAGATGCGTGTCTGAAATTACACATTAAAACGAAAGTACACTATATCACCATCTGAGACAGTGTAATCTTTTCCCTCAATCCGTACAAGACCTTTCTCTTTCGCGGCCGAAAGACTGCCCGCCTTAATAAAATCGTCACAACTTACAATTTCTGCCCGTATAAAACCTCTTTCCATATCACTATGTATCTTTCCCGCTGCCTCAGGGGTTTTTGTTCCCTTTTTGATTGTCCATGCCCTGAGCTCCGGCCCTACTGTTGTATAAAAAGTGATAAGTCCAAGCAAGTCATAACCGGCTTTTATCAACTTCTGAAGTCCCGACTCTTCAAGGCCTAGATCTTCCAGAAATTCCTTTCTTTCATCCTCTTCAAGCTCTGCTATCTCAGCCTCCATATCACCGCAGATAGTTATGACCTTTGATCCATCTTTCTTCGCTATTTCCTCGATTCTCTCGACGTACCGACCTTCTCCTTTAAGAACCGCCTCACTCACATTGGCAACATATAATACTTTTTTAGCAGTCAGGAGGTGGATATCTCCGAGAATTTCATTCTCTTCGTCGCCAGGCCCGAAGGCGTTTCGCGCAACAATCCCCTTCCCCAGGGAGTCCTGTACCCTTTGGCACGCTTCTAACTCTTTACGAAAAGCTTTATCTCCCGACTTCGCCAGTCTGTCAATCTTTACGATTCTCTTTTCAACGGTTTCTAAATCTGCCAGCATCAATTCGGCATTTACAATCTCGATATCCCGAACCGGATCGACTGGACCATAAATATGGGCAACGTCGGGATTATCAAAACAGCGCACAATTTGAACGACAGCATCAACATCCCTGATATGCCCGAGAAATTTATTTCCCAACCCCTCTCCCTTACTCGCTCCTTTTACAAGTCCTGCGATATCGACAAACTCCATGGTGGTAAAAGTTTTTTCTGGAGGATTAATAATCTTTGCAATATTTTGAAGTCTCTCATCAGGAACCTGGACCACTCCCACGTTAGGATCTATTGTACAGAAGGGATAATTTGCAACCTCGGCTCCGGCTGCACTCAGGGCATTAAATATGGTTGATTTGCCAACATTGGGAAGGCCCATGATACCGCATCGAAAGCCCATAAAAGACACTCCTTAACAAAGGCTTACAAAATTCGAAGCACCCCCGGTTAAATAATTGATTCCACAGGTGGGGCAAAAAACACTGCAAACAAACGTAAATTCTTTTCATAAACCTGTCAAGACAAAAACGAGGCATGGGAGTAATGGAGTGTGGCGAAGGGGTAAACGATTACAAAAAAAAGGGGGTGAATGAAATCCACCCCCCTTTTTTTTGAAGAATTTTATTTCTTTTTTTTAACCGCCATAAATCATCCTGTAGGCAGCCACGATCGCCGGAGCCGTAACAAGTGATACGACGGACATCAACTTGATCAGGATGTTCATTGACGGACCTGACGTATCCTTGAAGGGATCGCCTACGGTATCACCAATGACACTTGCCTTGTGAGCATCAGAACCCTTACCGCCGAAATGGCCCTGCTCGATATATTTCTTGGCATTATCCCATGCACCACCTGCATTGGCCATTAAGAGACCAAGGATCACACCGGTCAGCGTTGCGCCTGCAA
>Ga0265594_1002634_pt1 | contig 12607 bp, 9 predicted proteins | sample saktaG_11_FD_190147 | JGI IMG/M metagenome (GOLD analysis project Ga0265594, IMG submission 190147) | Saline water microbial communities from Sakinaw Lake, British Columbia, Canada - sak_2011_5_24_80m | ecosystem: Environmental > Aquatic > Non-marine Saline and Alkaline > Saline ... | reverse complement strand
CACCATCTGAGTTTGAGTCCCAATATTGGTCACAAAGGAAGCAAAACCCATAATTCAACACAAAAAACTTTCTTAACTTTGCCAATTTCGTGTCCAAAAAAACCGGGGCACTTCACAATTGCATTTCATTAAGCAGTTTTATAAGGCCAATGCGAGACATAGTGCAGTTGCAGTTTAGGTTTCTGGTGTATTTGACCTTTTCTTTTTTTGTCTCTGGATGTATAGCCAATGATCCCAGATTAAATTGGCAAGCTGTTCTGCTGCCATTTCTACCATTTGGTTGACTTCATCTTCATTTGAAGATAATGAGTCATCCGAAATACTTTCCCGAAGGTTATCTTGAGTTGATGAATCTTTATACATAGCAATATATTATCCCTATACATCAGTGTAAAAAAATACACCTTCTCATAAAAGAAGGGGTATATTGCTATTTGTGGCAAGTTTTATGAACGGGAAATTCATTAAACTTTTCTTTTGTGGTTCTTTCAATAGAAAGACAAAGTATCACTTCCATGTTCCCTTTGAACTTCGGTTGATTATGGTAAGTTTTCGGATTTCTCAAGTTTTGCTAGGTTCTGATGTATTTTCAGACCTTGAGCATAAAGCTGTTGAATCTGAGCTTGAGTAAAAGGTTCTTTGTAAATGCGGACATCATCAATGGAACCATTGAAATAAGATTGGGCAAATCCTATCCTCAAATCCCCCGATGCCGACCAATTTATATCCCTTGTTTCCGCTAAAGGTGTTCCTACTTGTTTGCCGTTTTGATATAACCTCATATACTGATGGTCATAAGTAGCCACGATATGAACCCATTTCCCGACACCCAGTATATCTCCATAGTAGGACCTGGGGTTTGCGTCCCCAAAATTCATTTGGAACAATGGCCTATTCAAATGGTCAAGGATTCTCCAGCCGTTAGAATATCCGCCACCATACGCACCCAATATAATGCCGTTCCAGGATTCTACTGAGGTGTCTTCGTTCGTTTTCACCCACAAACTGATGGTTATATTTGAAGGCTTCAAATTTGGAATAGAAGGTATGAGCACATAATCATCTACTCCATCAAAACTCAGGGCTTTGTCGATAATTCCATCAACTTGGGTGGCGCCATAGATCGTTCCATTGTTGCCATTACCCGAATCATCCAGAACAGTGTTACCTGAAATAACATCAAAGCTCCATCCGCCGACAGCGTATGCCCCAAGTTCGCTGTGGATGCTCTTCGCCCACTGCATTGTATTGGACAGTTTTGCTTTTTCTCTATGCCCCTGATAGGAAATGAAAAGAAAGCTGGATAAAATTCCGATGATAGCAATGACAATGAGGAGTTCCAGAACAGTGAATCCTCTATGAAAATGTTTATTTCTGAAAAGCATTGAAAATTAGTGGGTAAAACTAACAAAGCCTCTATTTGTTATGCAATTCGTTCAGCTTATCCCTTGTGGTTTGCCCCACAAAACCTGTTCCATTGGTGAGATTCCATGGGGATAGGACGGAATCTTTGTATTTCTCTTGGAACTTGATGACTGCTTTTTTAGTAAGAGAACCAAAATATGTCGTCTCATTTCCGGGGGAGCCAACCCCTGTGTCTGCCAATCGTGTGTCTTTGTCTTTATTGAGAATGATTTGGAGATATTTTACTGCTATGTCTGTTATCCCTTTCTTGAGACTATTCTCAAAAATAAATGTGGTTGGAATGCTTGAAAATAGATTGACGGACGATTGATTATTAGGCATCAAAGATTTGATCTGGTTAATAGCTTGAGCGATTTCTGCTATTTTTGCTAGTATTTCCTCTCTTGTCATTTGTGAGATTGGCTTGTCAAAGGTAACCGTTGAAATGTTTGCTTGATGTTGATTTGTCTGTATTTGTTGCTGATTAGCTGATGGTAAGGTGTTGATTATTACTGCTGGCGATCCCAAGCTCTGTGTTGCATCAGAAGAAGCTGAGCTTTCTCCGTAGGAATTATATGCTTTGATGTATCTTGTGTATATAGTGCTCGCTGATATTCCTGTTTCGTCAATATATGACAGATTTGGTGTAGCTACTGTTTTGATCAATGTTCCATCGCTGTTGTAGAGCTTGAATCCTGTTTCATAGCTAGAGTTATCTGTAAAATTCCAGCGGATAACACTTGAGGATAAGATATTTGGGGTGCCGATTGTTGGAGCGATAGGATAGCCATCTTCGGAACCAACAGTCAAGGCTGGTTCTGGTGATGTGTATCTCCTGCGTTCATGCAATGCAGTGATCTCTGCTTGAGATAGAGCCCGGTTGTAAATGCGGACTTCGTCGATAGAACCATCGAGAGGGGTATACTCATTTACAGATACTCCTCCTATCTTCAAACTAGCACTATTATTCTCGATAACTCCTCCCTCATAGGAAACGGGTGTTCCGGGCAGACCGTTCAGATAAGCTATGAGGGTTTGCCCATCATAAGTTCCAGTAAAGAAATACCAAATATTGGTTTCAAAATTCTTAAACGGGGTGAGAGCCTGATAGGGGTTACCAGCGACACTATTGATAGCCCAGCGCAATGGGGCAATGTCAGTAGACCACTTTCTAACTGAATAAGCGCCATAATATGCCGTTCCCTTCGTCAATATGGATGTGTTTAACGTATCATCATCAAATTTCAGCCAAAAAGAAACAGTGACCTGACTCATTCCCTCTAAAGTGCTGTTATCAGGAACGTTTATATAATCATTAGTGCCATCGAAATTCAGAGAATCGCCACTACCGAAAAGCAGATCGCTTTCTCCATCCCAGTGTCCGCCATCAGCGCCTTGCCATGTAGCTCCATTTGTTAACGTCCCGGTGTTATTTTTGCCAGAAGAGTCTGCTGTTGTGCTGCCACTGCTCTCATCCATATGCCACAGACCGACTAGACCGGATTCGCCATAGTCCTTAGTGAAAGTATCATCAAAATCACCCGAATGAGAGAAGCCAGAAACTGCGACCCTGTCTTGCACGTAATGGTACACATATAGATGACCATATCCGACATACCAAAGATTTTTCTTCTCCTTAACATAATCTATGTGCTGGCGTTCCCATGAACCATCTGTCCAGTCAACATTGGCTGGGTGCATGTGCATAAGATATATGCCACCAGCTGTTGTTACAGAGTCGAATTTGGCATTGGCATCGGTCAGATTGCCATTGTCTAAAAGATATGAGTAGCCAGTCACCTTATATAGCCCGTAGGTGTCATCCCACTTCGTAAAGACATCGTCACGGGTGGCATTGACCCCGCCCCTATTCAATAGATATTTATAGTTTCTTAATGTGGTTCTAGCATCGTTATATTCAGCGAGTCCACCAGGCGCTAACCAACAGCTCATATATTCCTGAGAACCTTTTTTATTCAAAGCTGGAAGGTCTAAATTGTTGATAATGTCGCTTTGACTACCCCCGATCTCAGAGTCATAATCGTCATAGGGAATCGAGAGTGGATGAGTTCGGGAGTGAGAACAGGGATCAACATAACCAGCATCCAGTTGGCTCTGGATATATACCCAATAGGATGGGTCCTGGATATTCAGAGTGTATATACCGGGTGAGAACCAGAGGGAGGCATCGCGCATGACATCGCAGGTAGTGTCAAAGTTATTATGGTCCGGAGTGAGGGTCGGGTGCCAGTCATCCCCGGTTACTGAGACAGCCGCATCGCGGTCATCGTAGTATTCGGAAGCGCCGATGTAGCTGAAACTAATAGGATTATCGTTGGAATCCGTAAGTTTGACATAGATGTCGTCAGTGTCAGGACCGAACGCCACTGAGACATAAGACCCATTGCTGGCGTAGTCAAACCTTACTGCCTCAATACCGTTGAAAAAATCATCGGATGTTTTCTCCGTAAGCTGCGTCCAAGCATCACCCGTTGAGTATCGCTTGTATGCTTTCAGCCCTGAAGAGTTAGCTGGCAATAGGAATTCATAAGTGACAGGATAGCTCAAACCATAGTCATTATGCGCTGTGGAGTCAACGGAGATATGGTATGTTTGGTAGGTCGTGTTGGTATAGCTGGAATTGCCATAATACATATAGATGGTCTTTGTCGAGGAAGCAGGAACGCTTGGCACCTTCACCCAGATATCCGCTGATTTGATGGGACTGTAATCCTGAACCCAATGATCTACTAAGGTAGTGCCGTCATCATCGGTGAAAACGATGTCCTGCCCGAACATCTGGGCTTTGAGGAAATCAAAATCAGAGGTATCCAGATTTACCTCGACCTGATAGTCAGTTAGAGTATTGCCATTGTTCGTGTTATCAACAGTGATGGCTTTGCGATATAGCCAGTTTGAATCATACCAGCTTTCTCCATCGGCTTTTGCTTCTTGAGGTTTTGGCGCAAACAAAAATATTCCAGTGACTAACTGAATGAGTAAAAAGAATATCAAAAATGTGGGAAGTGTTTTTGAAATTGTGAGTGGCTTAATTCCCATATAGACGTTAAGCAGATTATTATTTTATAATACCTCCTTCCTTAGAGATTCACAAACATTTATCCACAGAAAATAAAAAGAGTCGTAATATCCAATTATTACAGCTATTTTTTGTTAAAATCGCTATTTCACAAAAGTGTTTCACAAAAGTGTATAATTTCACACCTATCACGTTTTGCTCGTTAATCATCCTTTTTAAGACTATCCAGCAGCTTTTCAAGAGGATCATTGACTACCTCAGTAGCCTGAATTCTGTGCATCTTCAGGAATTTTGGCTCTCCTCCATCGTTCTTATCAGCGTTACTGAAAACAAAGATAGATTGCCGGGCGCATCCTCTGGACCACCCATGATCAGGTAGGCGTATTGTTCGCCTTCGTGGTAAACGAAATCCGAAGATGGCGACAATCCCAAATTATCACTGATCCATTGATTATAGAATTGTGGGATATTGTGAGTCATAGCTTACTGCGATTATAGCACTGACGAATACGGTGTCAATGATTGCCATTTATGAACGCAATAGGGATTCCAGCGCGCCCCTTTCCAGCATGCTTAGGGTGAACAGATAATCATTGTGATCAAAGGTTTCTCTTAGTGGACGGGCTGTATTCTTCCAGCCATATCCATCGGTAATCCAGATAAACCTGTGCTTTCCCTTCAGGACGTCGAAGAGATTTTTGTATTCCCCTGCTGTGGACTTGAGCTTTGATCCACCGCCGCCATAAAAATTGGTCTCGATTATGAATAGCTCCTTGCCGTTGTCTATAACAAAATCATAACGTCTGGACGATTTATCCACTGGCACATCATAACCAAGCTCAGATTTGATTTTATCTGCATTGGCTTCCTTTAAGTATTTATAGCCCTTCTTTTCACAAATATCCTTGACGAAGGCTTCCACGATATCCTCCATAGCATGTCCGCTCCTGTTTTTCCTGCCATTGCTGTCAAGCCCGGCTTCGACGCCGATCATATAATCAACGAGATTCTTTATCTTCTTGCTGGTAATGAGGGCTTTCAAATCAGTTTCCTTGACGAAAACTAGATATTTTTCTATGTCCTCATCGTTTATATCTTTCTTGGTGAAATCAAAATCCTCATAGACCAACCTTTTGTTGCTGTAATCAACCAGTATCCTGAATTTCTTATTATTAACGCCATCCCGGACGACCAGAGCAGGAAGAACCTGAGTAACATTTGGATTTTGCTTGAGCAAGAACCTGAACTCTTCATCAAAGTCATCCTTACCTATGAGATAATTCAGAATGTTAAGGGCTAATTCAATCCTTTTGGTGTTCTCAAAAACCTTCTCCCAATTAACAAAATATGACCAGAGCATGTTGCTTGGCTTTAGGTTTGAGACCAGATAATCAAAGACCTGATCCTCACTTTGACAACTCAACACTTCCTTGTAGAAAGGGAGATACTTCATATTGTTTCTGAGTTAGTTTATTCTCGATATTTTTTGCTAACTCATCGAATCTTTTAATTGATAAATCCAGATATTTCTTTTCGGTGTCGATGCCTATGAATTTTCTGCCATACAGATGGGCGGCGATGCCTGTAGTGGAGCTTCCGGTGAACGGATCAAGCACTATATCGCCTTCATTTGTGCTGGCAAGCATGATGCGTCTTAGTAAATTCTCTGGTTTTTGAGTTGGATGTTTACCGAATTTCTTTTCAATGGCTTTCGGTGTTCCAACAGACCAAACCGAACGCATCTGCTTATTTGGCTTTTTGATAAAATCCTCTGACCAATCGCCGTTTTTCATCAAACTGTAATTGAAAGTGTGTTTTGCCTTTTTATCTTTCCTTGCCCAAATGAGGGTTTCGTGGCTGGCAGTGAAAAAGCGACAGCTTAGATTGGGAGAGGCATTTGGTTTGAACCATGCAATGTCGTTGAGTATGTGAAAACCAGCCGCCTGCAATGCAAATCCGCATTGGTAGATTGAATGGTATGTCCCGCTGATCCAAATTGTTCCTTCTGGTTTCAAAGCTTTTCTACAGGCATTTATCCATTCAAGATGAAATTCAAAGTCCTTCTTTAAGCCATTACCTATATCCCAGTCGCCTTTTTTGACGCTGACCATTTTTCCATTATGACAGGTAAAGCTTCCGTTGGATAGAAAGTATGGCGGGTCGGCAAATATCATATCAACGGAGTTTTCTGGAAGCTGGCTCAAAATACTCAGGCAATCGTCATTATATAAGACAAAATTGCCATCACAAAAGTAAGGTTTGTTATCAACAAAAGATAGGATTTTATCTTCGGTGGGCATAAGAATAAGGCTATCCTTATCTCAAGGATAACTTTATTTAATGAAAAGCACAAGCTACCCATTGAAAGAATAGGGAGATCGCCTCTTTAGGGTTATTCCTTATGGGCGAGGGCATGTTTAACAGTTTTCTTCTGTGGTTCTAAACGGACACGAAAACCAAGTGCTGAGAGAATTTCTAACCAATTGTCCAGTCTGAGATCATGCTTGATGGAAAGTATATCATAAAGATGCTCACGTCTGACTGTGATTTTCTTTGCCAATTTCCCAATCCCACCTTGAGCTTCTGCAACATCTCGCATTGCCAATAATAGAGCTTCGGTGTCACTATCCTCTTGATAAGATTCTACGGCAGTTTCAAGATAAATTATGGCAAATTCCGAATCTTGGAGTTTTTCCAATAGTTCATCTTTATAGCTTGCAGTATGTTTTAGTATTGCTTCTTTATTCATAATTTGGGGGTGCATATCTCTCTGAATTTAACTCGACATAATAAGTGTAATATATTTACTACAAAAAATCTCCTCAAAATCCGTTGCTAAGCCATTCTTTTCTTAGCTTATAATAACGAACCGGGTCCCTCCCGAAAAGTCGAGTGACTATTGTTTTAGCTTTTTCATTGGTTTTTGGCGATTCTTTCAATGCAGAAATAATCTTTTCAGAATCATAAATTACTAGCTCTTTTGGAAATTGAGTAATAATATCTAAAGCCTCCAAAAAGTAGTTCTTTCCATGTTGCTGATTTAGAAACATCAATATATCTTCATTAAGAACAGAAGGCCACCAAGACATTTCTGAACTTTTATCTTTTTCAAAGTTGGCATCATAAAATTCTTTTTCTTCTCTTAGACATTTCAGATAAAGAGCATATAACTTATCGAAGTATTGTTTTTTCTTTATACCATCGTTAATTGCTATATAAATTGTATTGAATAATTGATGATTATATTCTTTTGAAAGATGGCTTAAATACCTATACCCTATTCTAAAAAATTTCTTCGAACCTTCCATCATTAATTGCCTAAACTGTGATGCGAATGCCCACCTTTTTTCAGGTTCCAAATTATCTATCACTTCTAAAAGTATTTTCTTAAATTTTCTACTATCAAACTCATTTGGACCTAGACCATTGTAATATTTAGATGCTTTCCATTTCCAATTCTTAAAAGCCTGTTTTCTGAATTCAGCGAAAAAAATGAATATTGGAGCAGTTTCAACTATCACTTCTTCGGGAAAACCCTTTATTATATTCACAAGTTTCAGAGCATCCTGTTCGTTCAAAGCCCTTATATGGATAAATACTCCTGCAATGCTTTTCGCCAAAGCCTTTTTGACATTATCAGACGCGTCTACCAAGTCATATAATAAGTTGAATGATATTTCCTCAACTCTTTTGGCTCTTCCTAAAGCCTGAACTTCATCTTTTCCAAAAAATAAAACTTCCCTGTTGTTAGGCAACACAGTCAATCTATTCTGAGCTAATTGCCCTAAAGTAAAACAAACCATGTGCTTTACATACCAGTTTTTGTCCATCGTAAGCTGTTCTGTCAAATCAATAATGTCGCCAATATAATCTCGACCAGCCACAACAGAACATCCCATTAGCACCCAAGCACACCAACCACGAACAGAATCAATGATATTAGGCTCTTTTCCATCCAAAATCTTTTGATGTTCGTTATATGTATTATTGGGGTCATCTGGGTTTTCATCTGGCAAATAAGGGTCAGGGTCATTGATGAATACTTTTACAATCCTTAAAGCCTCAGCAATCTTTCCATTACGAGATAACTTTTCAGCAAACTTTACAAATGCCTCTCGTGATTGATTGAAAGGCAATTTTTTAACAATCTTGCCAATATCTTTATCTAAGCTGTTAAGAAAAGGCTCTATAAATGTGTGAAAGACATACTCCAGTAATTCTATATCATCCGATTCTTTTTCGCCTCCATAGTTAAAGAAACCAAAACAAAGCAAAATTTGCTGATTTTTGGTTAGATTATTCCTTTCTGAAATATCCTTTATAATTCTTAATCCCTGGTTGTGATCCTTTCTCAAAATGGCATATAGCAATCTTGCTACATCATATGACCTAAAGGGATCCTGTTCGTTAATAAAGTATTCAGAAGAAATAAAATTCTCAAATAACGTTAGAGCAAAATTAAAATCATTCTCCAAAATCGTAAAGATATTTTGGACTATGTTTCCTCCCAGTATAGTGCTTTTATAATATTTGGGATTTTTTATCCATTTAGCAAGGGATTCTCTAGCTTTTTTGTGTCCACGTTTGGCTAAATCTGAAATTATTTCTTCTACAAAAACACTCACAGGCAATTGGTATTTATCTATACTAACTGCAAGTAATTGCCATTTTTTCTCATCTGAAGACTTATTGGAATTATTTTTTAGCTCTTGATAAATAAGCTCTGATTTATGAGGGATACCTTTTCGAGAAAGTATAAATTCTTTCAATATTTCAAAAGCCTCATTAGAAACCATTTCATTATTATTTTTATATCTTTCTACCACAATCTGGACAATGGCACGGTTAAGGAAATCCGGATTATATTTCTTTACATCTTCCGTTTTGCTAATGCAGTTTGATATTATAAATTCCCAAGCCTGATCTTTGTTTTCAGATGTATAATAGTAATCCAAGATAGCAGGTCTTATGGCATATTCAATAAAATGCCTATCCGTAACTTTATAATTATCTCCCGAGAACACGGTAGTTCCCCCTATATGTTCCCAACCTTTAAATGCCAGTTTCTTACCAAATTTCTCGCAATATTGAGTATCGTATTGATCCGCTAAAACTTCAGTTAGACTTAGCAGTCTTCTCTCAAATTCATCTTTTAGCCAAAGCCTTAAAATTTCAAAAATATTCTTCGGCGTGTAATGACTAAATTCTCCATCATCCTCAATGAGGTTGAAAGTTTCAATTATTAGTTTATATACTTTTTCTCTCAACTCATGATCTGATTTCTCATATACCTCCTTTATTAATTTTGTGGTCTCTTCTCTCTCCCAAGATTTATCTTGTTGAGCTTTTAGATAGAAAATATCATCACGTCTTCCCTTAACCAGCCTTTCCACAATTTCAAAAATATCCTCAAGATAGATTTTATAATTATCTCCCGATAGAATTTTCCTTATAATTTTAATGGCATCAACGTTAAAAAAGTCATGCTGGTAAAATCTCCCTATCTCTTTAATATTATCCTTAAAAAATCGAAGTATGTAGTTTTTGTTATCCTCTGTGTTTATATTATTTTCAAAGATTCTAGACAGACTGAAGGAAAATCGATAAACCTTATGTAATTCCCACAAATGGCTCCAATCTCTTAGATTTATAGTTTTAGTTCCCAAACGATCAAACACAAAAAGCATTAAGGCAGGCTTAGAGGAAAGAGCTTTAAGTGGACTATCAGACCACTCTGGCGCTCTATCATTCTCTATTGCCCCTAAAAGATTTTCGAGTTGTTTTTCTATCTCCACCCTTTCATCATCGAAATAACCACAATCTTTAATTGTCTTCTCCCTGATTGAGCCAATTTCAGTGAGTATATCTTCCCTATGATATACATCCCCTTTTGCTGATCCTTTATAAATTTTTTGGACAATCAGGCTGTCCGCCCTAATTTCTAATTCATCCTCTGGAAGCCAAAAATTCAGCAATTCCCCAAATAATGAATATACGATCAGATGATTATCTTCCTCCTGCACTTTCCAGAATTTAGTTCTTTTTAATAAATCAATTTGTTTTTTTGTAAAACCCTTTTTTTCAAACTCTGAGACAACGACCTTGCCAAAATACGAATAGCGGATATTCTCAACCCTTTTCTCTAATTCGCTATCCAGATTAGTGCAGATAATTAATATCTCATCATCTTCATCTATCGCCCCTTTCCTTACAATGGAGTCCAAAATTTTCCTGAGATTAGAATAGGTAAATTTTCTTTTATGATCCTTTGATTCACAAATAATTTTATGCCCGTCATTAAAAACTAAATTAAAATCTTCAAACAGCGGAGCCTCAAGCTGAATATATGCAAATTTTGGGTCACGAAGATACTGCAAAAACAGCGACATCGCTGCCCATGCTTGTGCATTAATCCCTTTATAATTTGATTGTCCTTGTCCGCTCATAATTACTCACCAAAGATATTACTACGTCCCGAAGATGTAATTTTAGTGATATCAATCAATTTTTTGTTCATTCGCTTCTTAATTCTGTCAAATGTTTTTTCCTTATCTTGTTTATATATTGCCTCTTTCACTAATTCTTTTCTGCTCAAGCATTCTCCTAATTTTTTAAAAATATCTTCAAGGGCATCTTTATTATCTTCAGAACACTTATTCAAAACATCCAATAATTCAAGTGCAACCGACCATGCCGGTATTTCTATTTCAGATGTTCTTAAAGACAGCTTCGTGCAGAAATTTCCTACTTCACTTTCAACTTGATCTTCAAGATCAGAGAGATTATCTAATGCACTATCATTTGTATATGAAGGACCAATATCAAAAGCTGTTTGCCGGATAAATCTAATAAAATCCCCCATACAAAGATTCGTATCAAAGGAAAGTTTATCGAAAACCCTTTTTTGAACTTTAGTTTGATTCTCATTATGCAAATTTTTTCTGTTCCTAGACTTAATAAATAAAAAATCATTCCAATGATCCAGTATTTGACTTTTAACTTCCGGTGAAATGACTATAAACTTTTTGCAGTTATTTCCTTTATTACATTGCTCAAATAAATATAGGTTTTTTAAGACTTTTTTAAGCTCCTCAATCTTGCTTCCTTTAAAATTATCCCCCGTTTTAATTTCATAAACATAACTTTCATTTGGATCCATCAATTCTAGCTTTACATCCAGGGACAAATTAATAAGACTATTTGGAAAAAAGGGAAAATCGACTCTAATACTCCTCAATCTACCAGCCAACATGAACTTTAGTATCTTCAGAAGGGCATATTTATATTGATATGCATATCCAATTCTCGATTTATTTATTGAATAAATATCACTCATAATCTAATCAAACTTAAGATCGAGCCTCTCATACACCCCACTCATCCGCCAGCATCTCCGCCTGTTTCAGCACATTCTCAGTAGCCAATAATTGCTGATCCGGCGGATAGCCATATTGACGTAATGTTCGGCGGACAAGGACACGAAGCTTTGCCTGCACGCTCTCCTTAATAGTCCAGTCAATCGAAGTATTAGCCTTGACCTTAGACACAAGCACCCTGGACAGATCACGAAGCGTCCCATCTCCCAGAACATCTCTTGCACTCTGATTGTTTGCTAAAGCATCATAAAACGCCAACTCATAATCAGAAAGCCCAAAATCTTCACCACGTTTGTCTGATTCCCGTATCTCCTTCGCCAGCTTGATAAGTTCTTCAATTACCTGTGCAGTGGTCAATAGGTTATTCTGATATTTTCTAATGGCATTTTCCAACATTTCAGACAGCTTCTTGCTCTGCATTAAGTTCTTTCTCATCCTCGACCTTATTTCATCACCGAGTATTTTCCTCAAAAGCTCTAAAGCAAGGTTCTTTCTCTCCATGCCCTTGATTTCTGCCATAAACTCATCGGAAAGGATTGAAATGTCAGGCTTCTTAATTCCAGCAGCGTCAAATATATCAACGATCCCTTCCGAAACAACCGCCCTATCCACTATCTGCCGGATGGCTGTTTCTATCTCCTCGCTCGTTCTACCCGTCCCTCTGGTCTCAAATTTCACCAACCTTGCCTTTACCGCTTGGAAAAACCCTATCTCATCCTTCAGCTCCATCGCTTTTGGATGCGGGACAGAAAGTGCAAAAGCTTTTGATAGCAAATTGACCTGATTC
>Ga0265594_1002633_pt1 | contig 12607 bp, 9 predicted proteins | sample saktaG_11_FD_190147 | JGI IMG/M metagenome (GOLD analysis project Ga0265594, IMG submission 190147) | Saline water microbial communities from Sakinaw Lake, British Columbia, Canada - sak_2011_5_24_80m | ecosystem: Environmental > Aquatic > Non-marine Saline and Alkaline > Saline ... | reverse complement strand
ATCAGGTAAGATTGTCTTTAGTTTTGGCAACTAAGCTTGTGCTTAAAAAAACTTTAGATATGATGGGGATTTCTGCTCCGGACAAAATGTAAATATCTAAAATAGAATTCAAAGAATCGTGAAATGCGATTCTTTTTTTTGATAGAATTGGAATAAAATGGTATATTATTAAACATGAATACAAACTTTCCTGATTTAGAAAAAAAAATACTGAAGTTCTGGAGAAAAGATAAAATTTTTCAAAGAAGCGTTGATGAAAAACCAAAGTCTCGCAATTTTGTGTTTTATGAAGGACCTCCTACTGCCAATGGAAAGCCAGGAATTCATCATGTTTTATCAAGAGCATATAAAGACGTTGTTTGCCGTTACAAAACAATGCAAGGGTTTAGAGTAGAAAGAAAAGCTGGTTGGGATACTCATGGATTGCCTGTTGAATTGGAAGTTGAAAAAAAACTTGGGATCAAGAATAAAGAAGATATAGAAAAATACGGAATAGCCAAGTTTAATAAGTTATGCAAAAAATCAGTTTGGCTATATAAGCAAGAATGGGAGAAAAGCACCCAAAGGATGGGATACTGGACAGACATGGATAACCCATATACAACTTATGAAACAGACTACATTGAAACAGTTTGGTGGATTATAGAGCAAATTTATAAGAAGGGTCTGCTTTACAAAGGGTATAAAGTTGTTCCGCATTGTCCGAGATGTGGTACTACTTTATCTTCTCATGAGGTTGCCTTGGGGTATAAAAAGGTAAAAGAAAACTCTGTCTATATTAGATTTAATATTTTATCGCCTGGATGGGAAAATACTGCTATTCTTTCCTGGACTACCACTCCCTGGACTCTGCCGGGAAACGTAGCTTTGGCTGTAAATCAAAAAGCTGATTATCTTTTAATTCCTGATCCCAAGAAAAAGGGAAGTTATTTGATCGTCGGGCAGGAAAGTTTTGAAGAACTTGTAAAAAATAAGTTTTTTTCCAAAATTCAGAAGAAAGTTCTTAAGGGATCTGAATTAATCGGTCTTAAATATAGTCCATTATTTAATGTTCCTCAATTAAAATCTTTAAAATCATATAAAGTTTATCCGGCAAATTTTGTTAGCGGTCAGGAAGGAACGGGAATTGTCCATACAGCGGTAATGTATGGCGAGGACGACTATAATCTGGGGAAAGAATATAAACTTCCAACCTTTCATACGGTTAACCAGAAAGGGAACTTTATTGATGGTCTTGGCAATGGTTTGGGTGGAAAATACGTCAAAGATGGAAAATCAGAATTCATTATTATTAATCACTTAAAAAGAAAAGGTCTTCTTTTTGCTGAGCAAATGTACGAACATGATTATCCTTTCTGCTGGAGGTGCAAATCACCTTTACTTTATTATGCCAAGGAATCCTGGTTTATAGGAATGAAAAAGATTAAGAAAGATTTGATTAAAAACAATCAAACAATAAATTGGGTTCCCCAATATCTGAAAAACGGAAGGTTTGGGGGATGGTTGAAAGAAGTCAAAGATTGGGCCCTTTCCAGAGAAAGATATTGGGGAACTCCCTTACCGATTTGGGAATGTAAAAAATGCGGATTCCAAAAGGCAATCGGATCAAAAAAAGATTTATTTTCAGAAACATTTAGCAATAACAATTATTATCTTTTAAGACATGGCGAATCTCTAAGGCAGAAAAAAAACATAGCAGTCTGTTTTCCTGAAAAAATTCATTGTCCTCTGACTAAAAAAGGAATAGAACAGATTAAAATATCTGCCAAAGAGCTTAACACTAAGAAAATAGATGTCATATTTGCTTCCGATCTTTTAAGAACAAAAGAAACTGCTCAAATTGTGGCAAAAGAAACCGGATCTCCGCTAATCTTTGATAAAAGATTAAGGGAATTTGATGTGGGCATTTTTAACGGAAAGTCTCCAAAACTGATTCATGATTATTTTAGAGAAAGCCTAGAGATGCGCTTTAAGAAAAAGGTTCCCAAAGGAGAAAGCTACAGCGACGTTAAGAAAAGAATATACGATTTCTTAAAAGAGGTTGATCAAAAGCATGCTAATAAAAATATTTTAATTGTCAGCCACGAAGCGATTCTTTCTTTGACCGAAGCAACAGCAGAAGGGATTTCAAATGAAAAGTTTTTTGAGTTCCGTAAGAAAGGAAAACTTAATGTAGGGGAATTTAAAAAGATAAAGCTTAGAAATGTTCCCTATAATGAAGAAATGGAAATTGATTTTCATCGTCCCTATATTGATAGGATAAATATTGGATGTCCAAAATGCCAAGGAATAATGAAAAGAGTTCCAGAGGTTATTGACTGTTGGTTTGATTCAGGATCAATGCCTTTCGCCCAATATCATTATCCTTTTGAAAATAAAGAAAAGATTGATAAAAAAGAGCAGTTTCCAGCAAATTTTATAACAGAAGCCATTGATCAAACCAGGGGATGGTTTTATACTCTCTTGGCAATTTCAACCTTAATTGGTTTTGGACCTTCTTATAAAAATGTTATTTCTTTAGGACTTGTTTTAGACAAAAATGGGGAGAAGATGTCAAAATCAAAAGGCAATATAATTGATCCTGGTCTTATTATTGAGAAATATGGCGCAGACGCTGTCCGCTGGTATTTTTATACAATTAATCAGCCAGGGGACGTTAAGCTTTTTTCTGAAGAAGAAATTAAACAGACTTTAAGAAAATTCATTATGACTTTAGGAAACTGTTTCAGCTTTTTTGAACTTTACGGTTCTAAAAAACATTCTTTGAAAACAAGTAAAAACATACTTGACAAATGGATTGTCTTAGAATTAAATATTCTGATTAAATGTGTTACCGAGAAAATGGACAAATATGATATTACCGGAGCAGCCAGAGCAATTGAATCTTTTGTTATTGAAGACTTTTCTCTTTGGTATATCAGAAGGTCAAGAAAAAGATTTCGTTCGTCAGATCTTAAAGATTCTCAAGAAGTACTGGTTACTATGGAATATGTATTTTTGGTTTTAAGCAGATTAACAGCTCCCTTTATTCCTTTTTTGAGCGATGAACTTTATCGGCTAACAACAAGGAAAAAGAATATTTCTGTCCATTTGGCTGAGTGGCCGAAAGCTGACAAAAAGAAAATTAAGGAAAATCTGCACCAAGAGATGGAAAAAGCAAGAAAAATTACTGCTGCAGCTTTAAGAGAGAGAGCAATATTTGGAATTAAGATTCGCCAGCCGTTGCAAAAAGCAGAGATTAAAACAATTCTCAATAAAGAAATACTGCATTTAATAAAAGAGGAAATCAATGTAAAAGAGATAGTATATAACAACAAGATTAAGAAAGAAGTAAAGCTTGATACTAAAATTACTGCTTCTTTGAAGGAAGAGGGAATTATTAGAGAAATAATGCGGCGTATTCAGGAAATGAGAAAAAAGGCAGGGCTAAAACCAAAAGATAAAATCATAGTCAGATATAGCGGTTCCCAGAACATAAATAATATTTTAGTAAGAAACAAGGAACTTATTTTAAAGGAAGTAAAGATAAAAGAATTAATCGTCGGAAAAAAACTAAAAGATGTTTTTAACGTTGAACAAGAGTTTCAAATTGACCAGGAAAAACTTTGGCTTGCAATAAAAAAAGTGTAGAATAAAATAATGGTTTGGATTTTAATTTTTATTCTGAGTCTGATCCTACTTGTGAAATCAGCTGACTGGCTTGTAGAAAGTTCAGAAAAAATCGGGCTTGCTTTTAAAATACCGCCTTTTATTATCGGTGTTACTATTGTAGCCATAGGGACATCTCTTCCTGAATTAGCTTCATCAATTGTAGCCACTTTAAAAGGGACTACAGAAATTGTTACTGCCAATGCTATTGGTTCAAATATTGCAAATATTCTATTAATTCTCGGATTAGCTGCAATAGCAGCAAGAACTCTGGTAGTTAAGAGAAGCTTGATTGATTTGGACAGCCCGCTTTTAGGAATAACAACTTTTCTTTTTATTTTCATAATGTGGGACAAAAAAGTAGTTTTCGGAGAAGGAGTAATCTTTATATTAGGATTTTTAGTTTATTTGCTCTATACAATATTTTACAAAAAAGAAGAAGAGGAAGAATTGGATGGGTTTGAGGTTCTGCCTTCTCGTCTTGAGAATAAAAGAAAAATGACGGAAAAAAGAAAAGAATCTCAATTAAATTTTAAAGTTTACCTTTTATTAATTTTAGGAATACTAGGACTGGCTATCGGCTCTAACTATATTATTAATTCCATGATGAAGATTTCAGAATTTTTTAAAATTTCCAGTTCTTTAATTGCTATCACTGCGTTAGCTATCGGTACGTCTCTTCCAGAACTGATTGTTTCCCTTAAAGCAGCGATTAATAAAAAATATGAAATCGCTCTAGGAAATATTTTTGGATCAAATATTTTTAATATATTACTGGTAGTTGGGATACCGGCTCTAATAAAACCATTGGTAGTTAGCGACATTACTTTTAATATAGGTCTTCCTTTTTTGGCGGTTTCCACTGTCCTTTTCATAATTTCCGGGATTTCCAAGAGAATACATATTTGGGAAGGAATGATGTATATTTTACTTTATTCATTATTTATAATTAAGCTCTGCGGAGTTTTTTAATCATATGTCTTTATTTGAAAAAAAACGAGAAGTTTCCAGAAGTGAGTTCCGTGAATCGTTAAGAAAATCTTCTTCGTCTATTCCAGGCGGGGGAACGTATTCTAAAAAAGAGAGGGTAAAAATTGAAAAAGAGTTGCTTCCGGAAAAGAAATATGGCGGACGTATTTCTCCAAAAGACTTGGGGAAATGCGTTAAAAATCTAGGTCATCAAAGATATTTAGCTGGAACAGACAAAGAAAAGATAAAGATAGCCAGACAAATCAGGTTTTTAAAAAAGATAGGAGGAATATAAAATGTTTACTCATTATCAATCTTCCGGTTTTGTTCTTGAAAAAAGAGATCTTAGAGAAGCCGACCAGATTTTTACTGTTTATACTGAAGAATTCGGAAAATTGAAGTTCTTGGCAAAAGGAGCCAGAAAGATTAAATCAAAATTAAGAGGTGGATTAAAACTTTTTTCTTTCAGTGAAATTGAGTTTGTTCAAGGAAAAGGCTATAAAACTTTGACTAACAGTACAGTAAAAGATAGATTTACAAAGATTTCTGATTCTCTGATTAAATTAAAAACAGCCTACAAAATAGCAGAGGTTTTAAATAATTTAATAAAAGAAGAAGATCCTGATAAAAAAATTTGGGAATTATTAAAAAAGACATTAGAAGAATTAAACAATTGCCAGTCAAAAGCCGGGATTTGCAGGTTAATTTATTATTACTTTTTTTGGAACCTTATTGATTTCATAGGAGTTAAGCCTTCTATCTATAATTGCGTTTTGTGCCAAAAAAAATTATCTCTGCCTCCTTTTTATTTCTCTTCCAGTCAAGGAGGGATTCTCTGCAAGAAATGTTTCAAGGAAGCCAAAGATTGTATAAATATTAATCTTGAGACAATAAAAATTCTGAGGCTTATTTTTAGAAGAGATTGGAATTTTTTATTAAAAGTAAAACTTAATCAAGAGCATTTAAGATCTCTAAAGATAACAACAGATAATTACTACTTTTATCTTCTTCAAGAGCTTTTAATTGAGGAATAATTTTGCTATACTAAAAAAGATGAAAAGAAAATTTTATTTTGTTTTAATAATTTCAACAATTATTTTAGGAGTAGTCGGCTATTTTTATTACCAAAAAAATATTTATTCAAAAGATATTTTGAAGCTGGAAATACTCGGAAGCGAGAAAGCTGTTATGGGCCAGGAAGTTGAGTATACTGTTAAATATAAGAATAATGGAAATATTCGGTTAGAAGATCCAGAGCTGATTTTTGAATATCCAAGCTATTCTCTTTTAGAGGACGGAGACTCTCTCCGAAAGATTTTAGATATCGGAGATGCTATTTATCCAGGAGAAGAAAAAACAATTTCTTTCAAGGCAAGGTTATTCGGCAAAGAATCAGAACTGCTGGAAGCTAAAGTTTTTTTAAACTACCGTCCTAAAAATCTAAAAGCTTTTTACGAAAGCTCTACTACTTTTACCACTACTATTGAAAAAGTTCCTTTAAGCTTTGATCTTGATTTGCCATTAAAAATGGAATCAGCTAAAGATGTTCAATTCAGAATAAATTATTTTTCCAATTCAAACTATCCTCTCTCTAATCTGGGGATAAGGATCAAATATCCTTCTGGTTTTGAATTCATATCTTCCAGCCCAGAAGGAATGGAAAAAGATGAATGGGAGGTTTTAGAAAATCCTTTGAATAAAGCCAATGGCGGAAGAGTTGAAATTAATGGGACGCTAATGGGAGAAATAGGAGAACAAAAAATATTTGAAGCAAAATTGGGAGTATGGAGACAAGGCGAATTTGTTGTTTTAAAAGAAGCAATCAAAGGAGTAGAAATTATAAAGCCCTCTTTGTATATTTCCCAGCAAATTAACGGAAACCCTGTATACGTAGCCTCTCCTGGAGATTTTCTCCATTATGAAATTTTCTTTAAAAATATCGGAGAAGATGATTTTAATAATCTATTTTTAATAGCCAAATTAGAAGGGCAAGCTTTTGACTTACTAAGCTTAAAAGCAGACAAAGGCGACTTTGAACTTGGGGATAATTCAATAATTTTTGATTGGAGAATAAATCCAAATCTTCAATTGCTTCCGTCTCAAACAGAAGGAAAAATTGAATTTTGGGTGAAATTAAAAGAAAGCTGGGAGAAAGAAGAAAATCCGAAAATTCAAGATAAAATCTATCTTGGACAGGTCTGGGAAGAATTTGAAACTAAGGTCAATTCAAAATTAGAAATTATTCAGAAAGGATATTTTAAAGATGAAATTTTTGGAAACTATGGACCTATTCCTCCTAAAGTTGGCGAACCTACAACTTATACTATAACTTGGCAGACGAAAAACTATTATAATGACGCAGAAAATGTAAAAGTTAAAGCTATTTTACCAGAAAAAGCAATTCTTACTGGAAAGATTTTTCCAGAAGAGGAAAAAGAAAGTTTTTCTTTTGATTCTAAATCAAGAGAAATAGTTTGGAATATTGGAGAAATGGAAGCAGGAGAGAATGTTCCAAATATTTCTTTCCAAGTTGAACTTACACCAGATTCTTCTCAGAAAGGGAAAATTGTGCAAATAATCGGTTCATCCACAATAAGAGGAGAAGATAAATGGACAAATCAAATTATTGAAGCCGAAGCTCCTTTTGTAGATACTTCTTTGCCAGACGATAAATCTATAGGCACGGAAAAGGGGATAGTCCAATAAACTCTTATTGTCGCTTTATCAAAAATCAGCTAATATACATATAATGGAAGATTTAATGACAAAAATTATATCTTTATTGAAAAGACGCGGTTTTGTTTTTCAATCGTCTGAAATATACGGGGGATTTGGGTCTTGTTATGATTTTGGACCTTTGGGAGTAGAAATGAAAAACAATATAAAAAAGGAATGGTGGAAAGAAATGACCAGATATCATGACGATATAGTTGGTTTGGACTCTGCTATTTTGATGAGTCCTAAGGTCTGGCATGCTTCCGGACATTTATCTGCAGGTTTTGCTGATGAATTGGTAGAATGCAAGAAATGTCATAAAAGGTTTAGGACAGATGAGATAAATAAAAATTGTCCGGAATGCAGAGGAGAGCTGACTAAACCCAAAAAGTTTAACTTAATGATGAAAACTTTTATAGGTCCCTTGGAAAATGAAACTACTCAAACCTATTTAAGAGCTGAAACTTGTCAGGGAATTTATGCTAATTTTAAGAATGTTCTTGATTCAATGAGAGTAAAGATTCCCTTTGGCATAGCTCAGATTGGAAAAGCTTTCCGCAATGAGATTAATCCTAAAAATTTTATTTATAGAACAAGGGAATTTGAACAGATGGAAATGCAGTGGTTTTGCAATCCAAAGGAAGCTGATAAATTTTTTGATTATTGGAAAGAAGAAAGAATGAAATGGTATTTAAAATTAGGTATTAAAAAGAGCAATTTGAGATTTAAGGAAGCGCCTAAAAAAGAATTAGCCCATTATGCCAGAAAAGCTGTTGATATTGAATACTGTTTTCCTTTTGGATGGCATGAAATTGAAGGTATTCACAATCGCGGGGATTGGGATCTTTCAAACCATTCCAAATGTTCCGGCAAAGACTTAACTTATTCTGATGAAAAGAAATTCTTTCCGTATGTTATTGAAACATCTGCTGGCGCAGATAGGTTATTCTTTTCCTTTATTTTAGATGCTTTTTGTGAAGTTGAAGGTGGAAGAACGGAAACTACCAAGTCAACAAAAGAAAAAGAAATTATATTGAAAATAACAAAAGAGCTTGCTCCGATAAAAGTTGCTGTTTTACCGTTAGTAAAAAACAACGACCAGTTGGTGAAAAAAACAAAAGAGGTGTTTAACTTGCTTAAGTCTCATTTTACCTGCCAATATGACCAAGCAGGATCAATAGGAAGGCGTTATCGCCGTCAAGACGAAGAGGGAACAGTGTGGTGTCTTACTTGCGACTTCCAAACTCTTGAAGACAATACTCTAACAATTAGAGAAAGAGACACTATGAAGCAAGAAAGAAAAAATATTTCAGAGATCAGAAATTTTTTAAAGGAGAAATTGGATGTTTAAAAAAATTGTTCTAAAAAACGGTTTAAGGATTATTTCTATTCCCAAAAAAACAGCTTTAGCGACTACAGTTTTAATTTTAGTCAGGACTGGTTCTAAATATGAGAAGAAAGAGACAAACGGAATCTCTCATTTTTTAGAACATATGCTTTTTAAAGGAACAAAGAATCAGCAGTCTCCACTATCGGTAGCAGAAACCTTGGACAGGGTTGGGGGAGTCTTCAACGCTTTTACGTCAGAAGAATATACTGGATATTATGCTAAGGTTGAATCTTCTCATTTTGAGTTAGCTCTGGATTGGGTATCAGATATCTTTTTAAATTCAACTTTGCCTAAAAAGGAGGTGGAAAAAGAAAGAGGAGTAATAATTCAGGAGATTAATATGCTTTCAGACCATCCTTTGAGTTATGTTCAGATTCTCTGGCCGGAACTGCTTTACGGAGACCAGCCAGCAGGATGGAATATTGCCGGAACCAAAAAAAATGTTATGGGAATCAGCCGAAAAGAATTGGCTGATTATTGGAAAAAGCAATATGTAGCTTTAAATACAGTGGTTTGTATAGCAGGAGGTGTAAAACAAAGACAATCTTTAGAGCTGGCAAAGAAATATTTTACCAAAATACCAACTTCTTCTCCGCTGGAAAAAGCAAAAGTTGTTGAAAAACAAAATAGTCCCCAGTGCCTGATACATTTTAAAGAAACAGATCAAACTCATCTTTGCTTGGGAGTAAGAAGTTATGATTCTTTTCATCATGATAAATATGTTATTGAAACACTGGGAACTATTTTAGGAGGAATGATGAGCTCAAGAATGTTTATTGAAGTGCGCGAAAAATTAGGATTATGCTATTATATAAGAACAAGTGTTGAGGATAATCCGGATACAGGTTTTTTAGTAACCCAAGCAGGGGTAGATAATAAAAATGTAGAGAAAGCAATCTTAACCATTCTAAAAGAGTATAAAAGAGTTTCAAGCACAAAAGTTTCTGCTTTGGAATTAAAAAAAGCCAAAGATAATATAAAAGGGAAGATGGCTTTACAGTTAGAGTCTTCAGATGCTTTAGCTTCTTATTACGGGGGACAGGAATTAATGGATAAGAAAATATTAACTCCGGACGAGATTTTTAAAAAAATTGATAAAGTTTCTGCTAATGATATTCTAAGAGTTTCCAAAGATATTTTTAGATCCAGGAAATTAAACCTTGCTGTAATAGGACCTTTTAAAGAAAAAGATTCTTTTAAAAAAATACTTAAAATATAAATGGAAGAAAACAAAGGCTTACTAGATGTATCTTGGGGAACTATTCTAAAAATTGGAATTGCATTTTTCTGCTTTTATTTTATTTACTTGATTAAAGATATTCTAAGCTGGCTTATTTTTGCCCTGATTATTTCTGTTTTATTTGATCCAGCTATTGATTTTTTACAGAGAAGAAAAATTCCAAGAGTACTATCCACTATTTTGACATATATAACTATTTTTGGAATACTTGGATGGGTAATTTATTTATTTTCTCCTTCTTTTATTAAAGAAATACAGCAGTTTAGCCACCAACTTTTTCCGGAGTATTTTGAAAAAATCGCTCCTTCTTTAAGAGGATTAGGAATAACGGCATTTGAAAATTTTGAAACTTTTACTAATTCCATTGAAGGATGGCTGATTAAAGCTTCTACTAATATTTTTACTGCTATTTTTACTATTTTTGGAGGAATTTTATCTGCTTTTACTATTTTTGCGCTTGCTATTTTTCTTTCTATCGAGGAGAAGGGGGTAGAAAAAGTAGTTGGACTTTTGTCTCCTAAAAAACACGAAGTATATATATTGGGATTGTGGGAAAAATGCCAGATTAAAATTTCTCGCTGGTTTGGCGTGAGAATTTTACTTTGCCTTTTTATTGGTTTTTGTACTTTTATTGCCTGTTATATTTTAAATATAAAATATGCTGTTTCTTTTGGGCTTTTGGCTGGTATTTTGGATATTATTCCAATAATCGGGCCGATTATTGCTGGAGCAATTATTATGATTTTCTGCGCAATGGAAAGCTGGATAAAAGCTTTATTTATTTTGGTTATTTTTATTCTAATCCAACAGATAGAGGGGAATATTTTAACTCCTATTTTAACTAAAAAGTTTATAGGATTGCCTGCGGTTTTGGTACTTGTTGCCTTAATGGTAGGAGGAAGATTGTGGGGAGTTTTAGGAGCAATTTTAGCTATTCCTTTATTTGGACTTGTATATGAATTTTTGAAAGATTTTCTTAAAAAGAAGAAAGAAATAGAAACATGAAAAAAACTTTTTATGTTACAACTAGCATTGCTTATACCAATGCTTTGCCTCATTTAGGATTTGCTCTGGAAATAATCCAAGCTGATGTTATTGCCAGACATCATCGTCTTTTAGGCGAAGATGTCTTTTTTCTAACAGGGACTGATGAACATGGAATAAAGATTGAAAAAACTGCGGAAAAAACAGGAAAAACGCCGAAAATATTCTGTGATGAAATTTCCAATGAATACCAGAAACTAAAGAGTCTTTTAAATCTTTCAAATGATGATTTTATACGAACAACAGATAAAAAGCGTCATTGGCCTGCAGTAAAAAAAGTATGGGCGCAGTTGAAAAAAAATAAAGATATTTATAAAAAAAAGTACAAAGGATTTTATTGTTCTGGATGCGAATCATTTATTTCTAAAAAAGAACTGAAAAACGGAAAGTGTCTTATTCATAATTTAAAAGCAGAAGAAGTTCAGGAAGAAAACTACTTTTTTCGACTTTCAAAATATTCAAAAAAGATCAAAAAAGCTCTTCAAGAAAATAAGATTGAAATTATTCCTGAAAATCGCAAGAAAGAAATGCTTAATTTTATAAAGCAAGGATTAAACGACATAAGCTTTTCTAGGCCTAAAAAGACTTTGAAATGGGGAATACCTGTTCCAAACGATAAAAATCAAGTGATTTATTGCTGGGCAGATGCTTTAATAAACTATATTTCAGCTATTGGTTATTCTAAAAAAACGAGTAAATTCAAAAAATATTGGCCAGCAGACGTTCAATGTATTGGGAAAGATATTCAGAAATTCCATTCTTTACTCTGGCCAGGAATACTTCTTTCTTTAAAAATTCCATTCCCCAAAAAGATTTTTATTCACGGCTTTATTACTGTCGATAAAAAGAAAATGTCAAAAAGTATTGGAAATACTATAAGTCCGTTTGACTTGGTTGAAAAATACGGAATAGATCCTCTAAGATATTATCTGCTTAGGGAAATTTCTTCAACAGAAGATGGTGATTTTAGCTATAGTAAATTTGAAGATAGATATAATGCAGATTTGGCAAATGGTTTGGGAAATTTAGTTTCAAGAATTATAACAATGGCCGAAGGACAAAAATTTAAGACAGGGAAAAAAGAAATTGACAGTAGTATTGTCTGGAGAAAATACAAAAAAGCTTTAGAAAGATTTAAATTTAATGAAGCTCTATCTTCTGTATGGGAGTTGATCGGTGAATGCGATTGCTATATTGAAAAGGAAAGACCTTGGGAAAAACAAAAAAACCAGAATGTGGCAATTTACAGCTTATTGTCTTCTTTATCAGAAATTGCTTTAATGTTAAATCCTTTTTTACCAGATACTTCAAAAAAGATTTTTGTTCAACTTGGAGAAATATCAAAAGGGGAAAAACAAGAGTTTAATCCGAAGAAAGGCCAACCCCTATTTCCCAGGATTTAAACTTTATATCTTTTTCCCCTTTAGATTTTGCTGAATAAAACTGTGTTAGTTTTTTAGCTTGCTTAATACATTTTACTTTTCCGTAAGGTCTAATCAACGTCAATGGTCCGGGGTAATTTTTTATTTCAACTAAAATATCTCCTTTTCTGGCGATTTTTTTTATCTTTTTATTTTCTTCTTCATTCCGGCCAATAACAA
>Ga0265594_1002632_pt1 | contig 12608 bp, 12 predicted proteins | sample saktaG_11_FD_190147 | JGI IMG/M metagenome (GOLD analysis project Ga0265594, IMG submission 190147) | Saline water microbial communities from Sakinaw Lake, British Columbia, Canada - sak_2011_5_24_80m | ecosystem: Environmental > Aquatic > Non-marine Saline and Alkaline > Saline ... | reverse complement strand
GAGCAAGGCCAGCCGCGAGCTGGCCCATATTCGCTCGATTCCCGATATAAAACAACGTCTGAAAGAACTGGAAAAACGCACTAGAGAGAGCTACCAGGCAACGCATGGCATTAAAAAAGCAAAAAACGATTAAAAATCCCGTATCGGTTTCCGGAGTCGGCCTGCATACAGGCGTCAAATCTACGATGACGTTCAAACCGGCGCCGGAAAACTCCGGCATCCGTTTCGTACGGACTGACGTTAAAAAATCACCAGAGATCATCGCCGATATCAATCACGTCGTTGACATTGCGCGCGGTACTACGATCGCCCAGAATGGCGTCCAGGTGCATACCGTCGAGCACGTTCTCGCGGCGGTCACCGGCTTGGAAATCGACAACATATACATCGAAGTCAATAATATCGAACCGCCCGTTTGCGACGGCAGCGCCATCGAATTTGTCCAAGCCCTGAAACGGGCCGAAATCGTCGAGCAAAACGCCCCCCGTGACGTATTGGTGATCGATAAGATCATCCAGTACACCGATCCTAAAAACGGTGTGGACGTGCATGTGCTTCCCGCAGATTCGTTTCGGGTAACGTTTCTGATCGACTACAACATCCCGGCTCTCGGCACTCAGTATTCCGCCCTCTATTCCATCACGGATGAATTCGAGGTGGAATACGCCTCGGCCCGCACTTTCTGCTTTCTGAGCGAAGTGGAAGCCCTCAAGGAACGCGGCCTGATCAAAGGCGGCAATGTCGGAAACGCCGTCGTCTTCATCGACAAGGAGATTCATCCCGAAGAATTCGACCGGCTCAAGAAAATGTTCCATATCTCGAATGACGTCGTCATCGGCCAAAAGGGTACCCTGAACGGCGTCGAATTGCGCTATTACAACGAACCCGTCCGGCATAAAATCCTGGACCTGATCGGTGATTTCGCGCTTCTGGGTGTGCCGATCCAGGGACATGTCATCGCCGCTCGCAGCGGACATGGACACAACGTCAACCTGGTCAAAAAAATCCGCAAGGAATACGAAAAGGTTCTGATTCGCAATAAATACCAGGATCAGAAATCGGGCGAGGCGCTCTTCGATATCAGCGCTATCGAGAAGATTCTGCCGCATCGTTACCCCTTCCTCCTGGTCGATAAAGTGCTCGATATGGAATTGGGCGAGACGATCACGGCAATTAAAAATGTATCGATCAATGAACCATTTTTCCAGGGCCATTTCCCGGTAAGACGGGTCATGCCGGGCGTATTGATTATCGAGTCCCTGGCCCAGGCCGGCGGTTTGCTCCTCTTGAATACGATCAAGGAGCCACGCGAGAAACTGGTCTTCTTCACGGGCATGGACGGCGTGCGCTTCCGCAAACCGGTATTGCCCGGCGATCAGATGCGGCTGGAACTTAAAATGCTGCAATACCGGTTATCCATGGCAAAAATGAAAGGCGTGGCCTACGTAAACGATGAGGTAGTCGCCGAGGCGACCCTGATGGCCACCGTTACGGATTTATAGAAATTATGGAAAATATTCATCCTACAGCAATTATCGACAGTGAAGTCGTCATCGGCTCGAATGTCACGATCGGTCCCTATACCTGGGTTCACGGTGATGTCGTCATCGGCGACAACACCGAAATCGGTTCCCATGTCGTTCTCTTGCCCGGGACGCGGATCGGCCGGGAATGCAAAATCTATCACCATGCCGTGCTTGGAGAAATTCCCCAGGACCTCAAATTCGGCGGTGAAAAGACTAGCGCCGAAATCGGCGACCGTACGGTTATCCGGGAATTTGTGACTATCAATCGCGGCACCAATGCCCACAAACGCACCGTTGTCGGCACCGATTGCCTGCTGATGGCCTACGTCCACATCGCCCATGACTGCATCATCGGCAACAACGTCATCATGGCCAACGCCGTCAACCTCGCCGGCCATATCACCATCGAGGACTGGGTTATTATGGGCGGGATGACCGGTGTGCACCAGTTTTGCAAAATCGGGCAACATGCCATGGTTGGCGGTCATTATCGCGTTCCCAAGGACGTCCCGCCGTACATTATCGCCGCCAACGAACCACTCTCCTACAGCGGACTGAATATCATCGGTTTGAAACGTCGGGGATTTAGCTCCGACGCACTAAAAGCCATGAAAAGCGCCTACCACCTGATCTATCAATCGGAGTACAATGTCTCCGACGCCGTTAAAATGATCGAGAGCGACGGTGAGCTGACCGGCGAAGTGCGCAATATTATAGAGTTCATTAAAACCAGCGAACGCGGCATCATTCGTTAAACCGATTCACAGCACTTGAATTGCAGCAAAAGAAGACACCCATACCGATTTTTTTTGCCGGCCTGATTTTATTATCCGCAGCTGCTTCGGCGGGTGGGCTGGACCTGACCTATCTAAATCCCGCCTCAATCGATTCCGTGCTTCTACCCGTTACCTCCATGATTGCCGCCTGTCAGGAGACGCCTTTCTCTTTTCTGGAGCTCGAACGCTCACCCTCGGTTCGTCTGGCCATAAAACCGGCAGCCGCAGCCATCGATTACCCGTTTCATACCCGGATCGGTTTCCCCACCGTTTGGGGCGCAGTTGCGATTTCACCAAACCTGACCATCGGCGGGCACATCGGCCTCAGTCCTTGGCAGAGCGACAATATTTTCACGATAGGTCCATTTATCAGCAGCAGCTGGGGCGACTATCGTAAATGGAACAACTTTAGTCTTTCCGTCAACAAACTCGTTGGTCCGGACGACTTTTACACACGCAATATCCACCTGAATCTCGCCCGACTCTATCGAAGCAAAGAATGGCTGGCGGGATTCGGATTGGCTGCCCATTTTATGCGCTGCCGGATTCATGTAACGGATCATCCGGACGCCACTCAAAACTACGGTAAAACGAAGGAGTGGAGTCTGATACATTTACGGGGAAGCTTATCCAGGCAGTTCACTACCCATCTCGAGGGAGGCGCAGAACTGGATATATCGACCCGCATCAGCATGCTGAGCCTGGTACTGGCCTGCACATTATAGAGCAATAAACTATGTCGAATACGGATAAAAAGCATCTCAGTATTCTCGGCTCAACGGGATCAATCGGGCAAAACACCTTGCGCGTTGTCGCCGCCCAGCCGGGAAAATTCGAGGTCCTCTATCTCAGCGCCGGTAAAAATGCCGACCTCCTGATCGAGCAGGCGCTGCAGCTACGGCCCCGGGCCGTGGCGATCGCCGATGCAAGTCAATATCCGCGTGTCAGAGAGGCTCTCCAATCCGTTTCTATCGAAGTGCTGGCAGGTAACGACGGAATCCTTGACATCGCCCAAAGAGCAGATGCGGACCTGGTCGTGAATGCCATCGTGGGAGCGCCGGGGCTTGAACCAACCTACACCGCCCTGCAAGCCGGAAAAGATATCGCCCTGTCCAACAAAGAATCACTGGTCATGGCCGGTGAGATCATCATGAATCTCGCCCGCCGCAAACATCTGAATATTTTCCCCATCGATAGTGAGCATAGCGCGATCTGGCAATGCCTGGCCGGCGAGGAGTTGTCTTCCGTCAAACGCTTGATTCTGACCGGATCGGGCGGACCGTTCCGCTCAAAACCGGTTGAGGAATTTGAGAGTATTAGACCCGAAGACGCTCTGAAACATCCCACCTGGAGCATGGGCCGTAAAATTACAATCGATTCGGCCACGCTGATGAATAAGGGTCTGGAAGTGATTGAGGCGCGCTGGTTGTTCGATATATTGCCGGAAAAGATCGATATCGTCATCCACCCGCAGTCGATCATCCATTCCATGGTCGAATTTGTTGACGGTTCCATCAAGGCGCAGCTTGGCCTGCCCGATATGAAATTGCCGATCCAATACGCCTTGAACTATCCCCGGCGACCTGCCATTTCGTGGGAATCGACCGACTTCTCAAAAATCCCCGTGCTTAATTTCGAAGAGCCCGATTCGCTGAAATTCCCCGCCCTGCGGCTGGCATACGAAGCCCTGAAAACCGGCGGAACGGCACCGGCCATCCTAAATGTCATCAACGAACTGGCTGTCTATGCCTTCCTGGAGCGCAAGATTCGTTTCATCCGGATCGCGGAAATTGTCGAAGAGGCGCTTTCGGATTTGAAACTTGTTCGCAATCCGGGAATAGAAGATATATTTGACGTTCAGAACCTATGTAAAGATTATTTTAGGAAATATACCCATTCCAACTAGAGAGGAATTGATACCGTTATGCTGACTGTACTGGCAATTTTCATTGTGATCGGAAGCGTAATATTTTTTCACGAACTGGGCCATTTTACCTTCGCCAAACTGACCGGTATGCGCGTGGAACGCTTTTCCATTGGTTTCCCGCCGCGTTTGATTGGCAAGCAGATCGGCGATACCGACTATTGCCTTTCGGCCATCCCTTTGGGCGGATACGTGAAGGTTTCCGGCGTGATCGATGAAAGCATGGATGCAGTCGGCATACAGGGTGAGCCCTGGGAATTTCAATCTAAAAATACCCTCCAAAAGATACTGTTCATCACGGGAGGCGTTATTTTCAATTTTCTGCTGTCGATTCTGATCTTTTCCGGAATCACGCTGAGTACCGGTATCTATACCGCCAGCGATGAACCGCTCGTAAGCGAAGTGATCCCCGGACTTCCGGCGGACAGTATCGGTATCCAGTCCGGCGACCGAATTCTCGCCGTGAATGGTACGGAAACGCCGACCTGGAGCGCCATGACCGATATTATCCATTCCCTGCCGGGCGAAGTCATTTCACTGCGCTGGCAGCGCGACGACCAAATTTTCGAAATCCAGGCCCGCACATTGACGAATAAAATCCTGAACGGCTCCAAACTGACCGATGTGGGCATGGTCGGCATCAGTCCGGTCCTCACACATCGTCGGGCCGGCATCATCGAAGCCATCGGCCGCGGCACCGAAAACACCTGGTACTGGCTGAAGATAACCGTCATTTCACTCAAAATGGTGGTTACCGGCGAGGAATCCATCCGTAACATCGGGGGGCCGATTTTCATCGCGCGCCTGGCCGGTGAATCAGCCAAGTCGGGATTCGCATCCCTCATCGGATTAATCGCAATCATCAGTGTCAACCTCGGCATGATCAATATCCTGCCCATCCCGGCACTCGACGGGGGTCACCTGATTGTAACGATTTTGGAAGCCATCATCCGGCGCCCGCTCTCCCTCAAAGCCAAAATGCGGATTCAGCAGGTTGGGCTGGCCCTGATCCTGATGCTGACCGTGCTGGTGTTTTATAATGATATTGCGCGCTTGATACGGGGATTTTAAGAGGAGATTCCGGATTTCTAGCGCTGTCCGGCATGCGCTTTTCGATAGTCTTCCAGCTTGAATATCATTGACCCGATGGTCGCCTTACCGACAATCATGACCGGAATCCGGTTTTCATCGTCGCTCAGGTAGATCGTTATTTTACCCTTGTTGCGAAACAGTTCACCCTTTTCCTTATACGGTTCCAGCACGAAACATTCATGTTGCTTCAGTGCTGAATCGACCTTTTCCCGGCCAATAACCTTCAGGTTGTAATCAATCAGCGTATCCTGGTCGAAATTGTTCAAGTGCAGATCGCGACCAACCCAGAGCCGCTCGGCCCGCGCGGCATAAAAAATAGACAGCGCGTCCTGCACCGGTCTGTCGATCCGAACCGTATCGCGTTTGGAGTAGGCCAATGAATCCGAATAGTCAAAGCGGACGTCGTATTTTTTATGATAACGACCCTCGTTGATTGCTTTTCTAAAACGGCGTGAGAACAGGCCTTCCGTATCCAGCCAGGTCTCCGAGGTATCCCGCACCCGGTAGATTTTTTCAAAAACACCCTTCGACTTTGTCCTGGAAATGATGTGGAAGCAGGGATTCCCATCGAGAGTATCTATGGAAGCGATATCCAGCGTGTGCTGACCACCCCGGATAAAATTGAACCAGACCGAATATTCGATATGCTCGCCCTTTCCGAATGGCAAGGCGGTTTGGGATTGGGCAAACAGCGGAACCGATAAGAAGAGCCAAAGGTACATAGGCAGTCTTTTGAGAACGTTCCGAAGGAAATACTGCTCTTCGCGCCGGCGTCTTTTACCGTCTCCACCCATTGATTGCCGATTCAAATTGATTCCTCCGCCGACTTTCCGGACTTCTCCAGGTACGCAACAATTTCCCCGGTGATGCGTTTTCCCGCCAGTCCATCCAATTTATCAAACATTATGCGGTTAGCACGCACCCTTTGTTCCTTGCGATCATCCCCTGCTTCCGTTATCCGCCTTAAAGCCGTTTCCATTTCATCGAATGTAGCCACACGCATGCTGATCGATTCCAGCAGTTCCCTGATCTCCGGCAGCATGCGCCTGGCGTCCGGCACACGAAACGTAATAATAGGTTTGTCCAAAACGCAAAATTCCCCGATAATGGAACTCGTGTCGCCGACCATCACATCGGCAATCAGCATATACGGTAGAACATCGTAATCGGCAATAAAATAAATACCCGGTAATTCCGCGATGCTTTGCCGGACTTTCCCGGAAATCCAGGGGTGGAGGGTCACGAGAACATTGTAACGGTTGGTCAGGTCTCCAATGCGATCTTTCCAGAGCTGCACGGCCGACATTCCGGATTTTTCCCAGGTCGCCGTGAATAAAACCGTCTTTTTTTGTCGATCCAGTCCACAGTTCCGGCGATAAACGTCCAGGCGATCTTCGGGATAAGTCCCGTCGAAAGCGGGATCCAGTTTCGGGAATCCGGCCGCCCGCGCCGAACGGATGCCCAGGGATCGGGCGATCTCCTCCTCCCGGCTGCTCGTGACAAAATAGAGATCGAAAAGATTGTAGTTGCGCGCCGAGGTGAATCTTTTAAAATGGTAAACTCCATGGCGTAGGCCGAATTTCATGATTCGCTTTTCCGGAAATTTATGGGCCGCGTGACGGCTCATGATCACGGCATCGGGAAAGGCCGGCATTGACTGAAAGGCGATGCCCCGCTCTCTCAGGTAAGCCTTCGTTGCGTTGCCACTTGCGATGATCCGCAGTGGCGGCAGGTACTCCCGCAGCCGCGAAAGGATGATCCAATCGATCGGATCGGCACAGTAAAAGGCCAGATCGAATCCCTTCCGAAACAGGCGTCTGATTCGCCAGATTAGTCGATAGGGATATTTATAGATGTAATAGGAAAAGACCAAATCAATTCCCCGATATATACATAATACCTGTCTTGTAAATCATATTATCCTGTCATTCTTTTGGAATCCAAGACAGCCCCGAATGAATAAACGTTTATGCTTCCTGCCTTTGCAGGAATTTGATCAGTCCGTCGGCAATTTCCTCCTCAACCGGACGTTTCTCCCGGATCAGTTCCCATTTTCCGTCGGTTTGCCGATAAAAACCGGGCGTATTCCGGATGGCGCTCACCCCGAAATGGAGGGCCTGAAACTCGAACAGGTAATACCGGCCTTTCCAGCGGGCGATGTCCATCGACAGAAACGGGTTATGGATTTTCTCGAATATTTCTTTGGCGAAATCCAGCATACCGGGTTCGAACTCGACCTCATAAACAAAACGCTTGGCGCCGCTGGCCCGAAAATCGTTGTCGCGGTTCAGCCGCTGCATGACGTAGAAGCGGTCGTCAATCGCGATCACGCGATAATCAGAATTCAGATCCGGAATGTATTCCTGCAGGACAAAACATTCTTCGGGAGTGATATAATCCCTGTATTGGTAGTAATCGATGCGATCGTTATAGTCAGGGTAATGAGCGACATTCTTGCGGCGCAGATACTTGCGACGGAAAAAATCAAGATGCTTGAGAAGTCCCAATCCCGGCCCCATCGCCGCGACCCTGCGTTCGAGCTCTTCACGATTGCGGATCAGAAAAACCCCTTTGGCATTCGAACCCGAAACACTTTTCAATACAACGGGATAGCTGATTTCGTATTTATCCAGATCGCGTTTACTGCTGAGATAGTGAGCAGACAGTCCATTGATTCCCTTTTTTTTCTTATAGAGTTCCTGGAAGCCTTTGTTTTCGTGACAAAGCAATAAATCCAGGGAAGGGACAATGAGATTGGAGCCGTTATCGAGATAGGCAATTATATCGGTGATATACTTACGCAGGTTGGTCCGCTGACTGAAGGTATAAAAAATAACCGCGTTTTCGATGCTACCTTGACGATGCACGATATCATGGAATTCACACTCTTCGATTTCGTAGCCGTTTTGACGTAAGACAGGCAGTAGTCTGTCTACATCCATGCTTACCCACGGCTTACGGGTTTGTCCGAAAAAGCGGTCGTAGCCGGTGAGTAAAATGATTTTCTTCCACTTCAATTTCGATTTTCCTCCAGGTGGCTTATGATTTCCCGGTAGACGCGTTCGGGCGTGATTTCCCGCATGCAGCGAAAATGTTTTTCGGGGCAGTGACGGCCGCCATGCTTGCTGCAGGGACGACAGTACAGATCCACTTCCAGAACTTTATCTTCGGCCCGGAACGGGAAAAAACCGAAGCGTTTCACGGTCGGACCAAAAATGGCGATTACATCGGTCTGCACGGCATTGGCCAGGTGCAACGGGGCGCTGTCATTGCAGACGATCAAATCCATTCTCCGGATAAACGCCGCCGAACCCGGCACCGACAATTCTCCGGCCAGGTTAAGGGCCGGCACAGCGGCTGAATCGATAATCTCCCGGCAAAGTTCACGGTCCTCCGGTCCGCCGACCAATCCGATATTAAAAGCCTGTGCTCCCAGGAATTTCAGTAATTCAATATAGTATTCCTTCGGCCAGCGTTTGGTGGCCCATACCGACCCCGGCGCGATGGCGATGCCGGGCCATGATTCCCGGAACCGGTCGCCGATTAAGGCCTCCACGCGTTCTTCCTCAGCCTCGTCCAAAAACAACTCCGTCTGAATACTGAACCCATCCTGTGCAAATGGCCGGATGAGTTGCAGAGTCCGCCGCACGACAGGCAATCCCTTTTCGATCTCGATCGTCATGGTCAGCAGTTTCTGACGCGGAAATCCCAGGCGCTGCGGGACGCCGCCGAGATGCATGAGCAACGACGATGTAAAGGACGTCTGGATCGAAACAGCCATATCGTAATTCTGCGCCTGGATCTGCCGGACGACGCGCAAGAAAGCCGGAATGCGTTTCGACCATTTTCTTTTATCGAAGGTCAATTGATTACGAATGCGCGGATTATGGCGGTAGACAATCGCCGTCTCCGGAATGGTCAGCACATCGATCGCAGCCTCCGGGAAAACCTCTTTCAACGCCCTCACGAAGGGCGTGCTCAGGATGACATCACCCAGGAAGGCGGTCTGCAACACGAGTATCTGTTTATATGGCGGTATCGCGTCTATGCTAAAATCTCCCGATAAAGGGCCAGGTTGCCTTCGACCGTTTTTTCGATATCGAAATCCCGGACGGAATCGCGCGCCTGAGCGCCGAGTCTTCGGCGTAATTCCGGTTGCGATACTAATTTCAGCAGCGCCCGCGCCAAGTCCGCCGGAGCCTCTTTCGGAACCAATAAACCGTTCCATCCGTCGCGGATCATCTCGGGAATTCCGCCCGCCGCACAGGCCACTACCGGCAAACCAACCGCCTGCGCGTCCAGCACCGAGGTGCCCAGTCCCTCTTTTTTGGATGAAAGCACGAATATATCGTAACTCTTCAAAAACATGCCCACGTCCTCACGCCGGCCGGTAAAGATGAAGCGTTCCCCTAATCCCAATTCGCGCGCCATGGCTTCGATTTCCAAACTCTTCCCGCCATCTCCCACGGCACAGAATACGACGTCCCGGCGATTTTTCAGAACGATTGCAGCCGCCCGCAACAAGGTTGGATAGTCTTTGTGTCCCACGAGGGCGGCAACAGTGCCGATGACGATCGAATCCGGTGGAATGCCGTTCTGTTCCCTGAAATTTGCAGGCACGCTTACATCGTCGAATTTGTGGGTGTCTACACCGCTACGGATAACCGTCAATCGGGATTTTGGCAGGCCGCACTCGATCAGGATGTCCCGTATGCGCTGCGAGATGCAGACGATTTTATCCAGAAAACGATGCCTGTATTTCTGACGGCTGAGATAATTCCGTCCAACATGAAAATCCACCCGCCGCACCGCGATTAGTTTTACGGATCGATAGAAACATTTTGCCAGTAAACCAAGTGTGAGCGCATGCGATGTATGCAATTGCAGAATTCCGGCGCCTCGATTTTTAGCCAGACGGGCAATCCGCAGCGCAGCGCGAAAATCCAGTTCGGAGTGCATCCGGACTTCGGCATAGGGCAGTTTCTCCCGCTCACAAAAGGCACTCATGGGCACGCCCGGCGGGCAAATCATCAGGCTGGCAATATTCATCGCGATCAGGCGCTGATGCAGGTAGGCGGCCTGCTGCTGACCCCCGCGCCACTCTTTCCCGGTATCGACGTGGATAACGCTCAGCGCTTCGATTGCCATAACTTCACGTATTTAAGGTAAACGCCATAAGCGGAGTTCAGGGCCAGCACCAACCCGTGCCGGCCGTCCAGAATTCCCGCTTGAAAGAAGTACATTTTCAGAAACTTCGTGATCCCGGCCAGAATAGCGTAGCCCGGACGGCTGCTCTTTCCTTGCTGAAATTTGCTTCGGGCAGCCAGTTCCGCATAACGGTTCATTTTCTCGACATGTGACTGCAGCGTCGGGTAGGGATAATGGATTAGCGGGGCTTCGATGCTTCCTTTGAGCCCGGCGACCTCGATGGACTCGTGCGATTCTTTGTCGTTAAAGTTGCCTTTTCGGCGATCGAATAGCCGCAGCGGGTGATCGTGATTCCAGCCCGAATGCCGGATCAATTTTTCCAGGTAATACGATTGGCGCCGGATGCGGTAGACCGGATATTCCGGCTCTCCGTTTAATATCTCTCTAACAGTATCGCGCAATTCAGTACTGACCTCTTCATCGGCATCGACCGACAGTATCCAGTCGAACCGGGCAGAGTCCACGGCCAGGTGTTTGGTGCGGCCGAAACCCAGCCAGGGCGTTTCCGCGATCCGGCAGCCGAATCGGCGGCAGATCTCCAACGTTCCGTCCGTCGAGCCGGAATCAAGGATAAACAGCTCATCGGCCCAGGCTACCGAACGCAGACAGCGCTCGATATTTTTCTCTTCATTTTTGGTAATAATAACGACGGACAACTTCTGCATTTCGGGATAATTTACTCCCGGAACAAGAGAGAATCTACCTTTTTAACGGATTTCTGCCGGACCGGCAGGCGCTGCGCAGGGCCACTGTCTAGATGTTCTTGAGGAGAATATAGTTGCGAAAGCCGCCGATCTGCTTCCCGTCCCGCAACTTGCGCTCGATCCAGCTCAGCAGGCGGTATTTGCGGCGCTCGTGTTTATGCGCTTCGCGGTGAGGATTGGGCGCACCGGAGTATTGCAGATAATCCTTCCAGTCCATCTTAGCGATGCGTTCCTGCATCACGGCCGGATGGCTATCCCGGTATTCCGCCAGAAGATTCAGCGGTCCGTAATCGAAATAGTCCGGCGCTTTGTCATAAAAATCCGCGGCGCGCTTCAACCCCCAATGCACCGAGTCCAGCGCGCGTTTTTTGTTCTGCATCCGCTGCGGCGGCCGCACCCAGCCGTAGTGGAATATTTCGGCATCCACCGCCGCAACTTTCAGCTTGTGCGTGCCCTCTTGCTGTCGCGGTTGTTCATAAACATCAAAACGCCGAAAGGACTGGGCGCTCTCGAAAGAGTGGATATCAGACCGATTGCGGATAATGCGGATTTCGTGCGGATACCAGCCGTGCCCGGCGTGATAATGCCTGTAATCGCCCCAGAAATGCCGGTAGCGAAACAATAAGCCTTCCACCTGAGCCTCGTCCATCAATTCCTCGCAACGACGCTGAATGACACTCAGGTACTTTTCGTGCACAACTTCGTCCGCCTGCAGGTAAAAAAGCCAGTCGCCGCTGCAGGCTTCCTTCGCGATGTCCGTCTGCATGGCGTTAATGATCCCGCGTTTGAAATATTTACTGTCCCAGGCCGTATCGATAATCCTGACTTTCGGATCGTTAATGGCTGCGATTTGGGCGCGCGTGTCGTCGTCCTCATCGGACTGGCCCACCGCGATTACAAATTCATCACAGATAGGCAGGATGGAACGGATGGCCTCGACAATCGGATAATACAGTTTAATTCCGTTGCGAACAAATGAAAAGCCGCTGATTTTCATCGAATGGATTCCCTGTCTGTATCGATCAATTTCGGTTCTTCAAATTTTATGGAAAAGGACTAAATCTGATTTTCATCGCCGAATTGCAGATGGTAGAGATACGAGTAGAGGCTCTTCTCATCCGCGATTAGTTCTTTATGCGAGCCGGTTTCCACGATCCTGCCGTTGTCGAGTACGATGATCTTGTTGGCATTCTTGATCGTTGAGAGGCGGTGCGCAATCACAAAGACCGTACGGTGCTTCATCAGCCGTTCAATCGCCATCTGTACTTTCTGTTCCGATTCCGTGTCCAGCGAAGATGTCGCCTCATCGAAAATAAGAATCGGCGGGTTCTTGAGCAGCGCGCGGGCAATCGCGATCCGCTGTCTCTGTCCGCCCGAC
>Ga0265594_1002630_pt1 | contig 12615 bp, 9 predicted proteins | sample saktaG_11_FD_190147 | JGI IMG/M metagenome (GOLD analysis project Ga0265594, IMG submission 190147) | Saline water microbial communities from Sakinaw Lake, British Columbia, Canada - sak_2011_5_24_80m | ecosystem: Environmental > Aquatic > Non-marine Saline and Alkaline > Saline ... | reverse complement strand
CAACAGGGGTTGTCATTTCCCGGGACGCTGCAGTCTTGATTTCGATGGGAAGATCGTCCCGTGTGATGAATATACCGACATCCTGAAGGATCATAACCCGTTCTATAATATTTTTAAGTTCACGTACGTTTCCCGGCCAGGAATATTTAACGAGAACTTCCTCCGCTTCTTTCGTGAATCCCCTGGCATTTTTGTTGAATTTATTATTGAATTCTTCGATATAATGCTGAGAAAGAAGTATGATATCGTCTTTTCTCTCTCTTAGCGGTGGTATGGTAATAGGTACGACACTTATCCTGTAAAACAGGTCTTCTCGAAAAGAACCGTCGGCTACCATACGGCTGAGATCTTTGTTTGTAGAAAATATAAATCGAACATTAATGGGGATGTTTTCTGTACCACCAAGTCTTCGGATATAACCGTCTTCCAGCACTCTTAAAAATTTTGCCTGGAGTTGATGGTTCATGTCTCCTATTTCATCCAGTAGTATGGTTCCGCTATTTCCGTACTCGAGAAGTCCTGTTTTACGCTTTCTTGCGTCTGTGAAAGCTCCTGCCTCGTGGCCAAAAAGCTCACTTTCCAGTAAAGTGTCAGGTATAGCCGCACAGTTAACATCGACGAAATGTTTGGACTTTCTATTACTCTGCCTGTGAATAGCCCGGGCAATTAACTCCTTTCCGGTGCCGCTTTCTCCCTGAATCAATACATTTGTGTCGTGTTTTGCCACTTCCTTTAACATATGAAAGATACCATGCATATTTTTGGAATTGCCGATTATGTTATGAAAACCCAGAAGCTTATTCTCTCTTTCCTCAAGCAATTCAACCTTTGTCTTAAGAGATTTTGCTTCAAGGGAAAGGAGAGAATGCATAATGGCATTATCATAGGATGCTGCCGCATTATTAACCAGAATATCCAGAACGTTGATCTCATCCGGACGAAAATCACCCCTTTTCTTTGCAAGATAAAGGACAGCTTTAAACTTGTCTGTTATTTTCTGAGGAATGGCGATTTCCGAAGTATAACCATCAAAGAGAGGGATAGTGTCGGAATCTATCGAGGAGTTCTGAATTACGCGTTGCTCGGTACCCAGAGCCTTTTTAATAATACTTTGCTCTATCTTTGACAAATAACGTTTTTCTTCATCAATGATGACTTTTTCGCCGTCACTGATAAGACTCGTGTCTTTTTTTATGTCCCAGAAGTATATCAATGCCTTATCCGCTTCGCCAATTTTTAAGGCATTATTTATAACGATCTTATGGATATTGTCTAAAACATAGTTGGCATTCAGTTGGGAGACAGCTTCCTGCAGGATAAATAATCTTTCTATTTTTTTCTGATTATCTTCAAATAACCTTGTATTATGTATGACAATACTTACCTGATTTGCAAAAGTAAGAACAGTGTTTGTTTCTTCGTCGGAAAACTTCGTTCTTTCCTTTGACCAGAGGCAAATAATACCGATGACTTCATCTTCTAATTTGAGGGGCGCATAAAAGGTGGAACCCCTCTTGTAAAATTCTGTTATCTTGCGATCTGCTTCTGTAATTCTCGGATCTGTTTCGGAGTCTTCAAGGGCGATATATCTACCGCTTTTTGCAACTCTCGTTTCAAGACAATCGTGTTTGTTTATATTAAGATTTATAGAAAAGGCCCTCGCAGCCTCCTCATGATTGTAGTTTTTAACAACCTTTGTTATTAAATTTTCATTTGTTTCATCAAAAAGACAGATGATACCCCTCTGAAATCCCATCGTATCTACAACTTCGTCCAGGATTTTCTGAAGGATGTCATCGACACGGGATGGAGATGTCAGGAAAGTGCTGATTCGAAAGAATCCTTCGAGCAGTCTTTCTATGGAGTAGCAAAAATCGTAGTACAATGGACCATCCTTACAAAATCGCAGTTCGGTTATCGCGTATCGCGGTTCGGGTATAGGAGACCGGGAATCGAAACACGACCCACGATAACATTATGACTCTTTCAAGACAATACTCAGCACGGTTGACAGTTTAATCACATCTTCGTCTGCTTTTCTCAGCCTTGAACATACTACTCTGGCTATATTAAGAACGATTTGATAGCCGAGTCCGCAGTCTTCTTCAGCAAGTCTTAGAAAATCGTCCTTTTTTATTTCGTAAAATGTACAGTTTGTCAGGGCCTTAATGGTTGCCGTACGTTTGGATTCTTCAAGAAGGCTGATTTCACCAAACACAGGATGAATTTCTGCTGTCAATTTTGTGAAGACTTTATTCCTGATTTTTTCGTCTTCGTCTAAATCCATTCCTTCCAATACAAGTGTCTTGACCACCTCGACAGCGCCCTCGAGGATCACATACATAGTATCCCCTACTTCCCCCTCTCTCATAATGACTGTATTTTCTGAAAAGCTTACTTTCCTGCAAATACTAAGCACCTTTTTTATCTTCTCTTCAATGAGATTTTCAAATAATGATGTTTCTTTTAGGAGGGATATATCCTTTTCCATGACCTGTCCTCGTAATCTTTATGCTTGAAGTTCTACCCTGCTGAGAATGACCGCATAATCATTTTCGGTGATGATATCTTCATCATCGGGATTTATGTTTACCTTCATCTGTTCCTTGTCATATAGCAGCTCTTTTTTTGATTCTATAATTTTTTCTCTGATGAATGTTTCAATAACGGAAGTGTCATCTGATAACATATCTTCCAGTTTCATCGGCTTTTTTTCCTTTAGAAGACCGATCAGTATGGCATTTTTCTTTTCCCTGTAATACTCTGATAACTCTTTAAAAGTCTTGCCTATATACTGACCGGGAATTTCTGCTTTCCTGAGTTTGTTTTTATCATCACGGGAAAGTATATTGGAGAACACCCTGGGGAGGCCTGGATAGGAAACCGCACTGGCCAGGAGTGATCCCATATGTTCTCCCCTTACAATAATTTCATCCACATTTGCCCTTTTCAGGTGGGGTTTGTTCTCGCCGTCAAGGAGTTCGGCAACAATTTTTAACTTGGGAGCTAATGATTTTATAGTCAAAACTGCCAAGATTGTCCGTTCGTCTGCCCTTTCTTTGGCGTGTAATCCGGAAAGATCAGCCATTATCAGAGCGAATTTTGCCCTTCGAATACTGGCCCTTAAAAGGACATTTTCATGAACATAATTTCCCCTTATAACCTGCAGGTTATATTTGTCATATTTGAGTTTAAGGGCATCTATATCGTCAACGGGGAGCTCATTAACCAGTACTATAGTCGGATCTTTTTCATCGCCGTAGATGTTCAGCCATAAAAGAACCTCTTCAGTGTACTGGTTCCAACCGCATATTACTATGTGGTTCTTTTCTTTAATGGTTTCCAATCCTTTTCCCTCCTTAATTTTTTGCTCTACAAAAACGGAGGCTATTGTGGCTGTAACTAAAGAAAGTAGACCGATTCCGGAAATCATCAGGCCTAATGCCACGATCTTTCCGGCGCTGGATATGGGAAATTTGTCACCATATCCTACGGTGCATATGGTAACAACAGCCCACCAGATTCCGTCCCATACAGAATGAATTGAAGAGCCGGTTTTATTATGTTCGAAAAGAAATGCCCCTATTGCACATAACAATATAACAGTGATTGTTAATGATGCAATTATAAAAAAGCGTTCTTTTTGCAGAACTCTTATGAATCTTCTTAGTGCTGAGTATAACGACGACATATGAGTTTCCAAAATGATCGTGTTGGATTAACAATTTTATTTTATTGACTCTTGTCATATCTTAGAAACTGCATGGAAAAATTGGCCCTTCCCTGTGTTGCAGATCGGAGATCTGTGGAATATCCAAACATCTGCTTGAGGGGGAGTCTCGCCGTAATCTCACTGATTGGGCCGTTGTGGTTTATGCTTTTAACCTCTCCCCTTCTTGAGTTAATATCTCCTATAACATCCCCCATAAATTCGCTGGGGGTTATGATATTGACAATCATGATTGGTTCAAGAAGAACGGGGTCTGCCAGGGAACATCCATCTCTGAATGCCGTTGAAGAGGCGATCCTGTAGCCCAATTCTGTTGCCGCACCTTCTTTAAACGATCCGCCCGTAATGCTTACTGTAATATCGGTGGCGGGGTAGCCCGCTATAACACCGGTCAGCGCAGCATCACGAATACCTTCTTTTATAACCGGAATGAACTCATCGGGAATGAGATTTGCGTCTGTCGCGTTTATCAGTTTTAACCCTGTACCCCTCCTGTTAGGTTTCAGGTGCAACTTGACATGGCCGAAGTGTTTTTTCTCTCCGAGCTCCCTTTCAAATTTTCCCTCAACATCAACACTTTTTTCTATTGTTTCCCTGTAAACAACCTTCGGCTTACCGATGTTTACCTTGGTATTATATTCTCTTATGAGCCTGTCTATGATTATCTCAAGATGAAGTTCTCCCATACCCGAGATGACTGTTTGAGCCGTTTCATCGTCGTATTTCACCTTGAGTGTCGGATCTTCGTCCATGAATTTTGCGAGGGCTGACGACAATTTTTCCTGATCATCAGGTGTCTTCGCTTCAATGGCCTGACTGATTACGGGTTCATAAAATTCTATAGCTTCAAGAAGAATCGGATGTGATTCATCACAAATTGTGTCACCCGTGAAGGTATTCTTCAATCCCACGACGGCTATGATACTTCCGGCGCCGGTCTCATTTAACCTCTCCCTCTTGTTGGCATGCATTTTGAGGAGTCGGGCAATCTTTTCTTTTTTTCCGCTGCTTACATTGTAAACGTCCTCTCCGACTTTTATCTTTCCGGAATAAATTCTCAGATAGGTGATTTTTCTTCCCTCATCCATGGCGACCTTGAAGGCGAGAGCAGCGAGGGATTCTTTATCACTGCTTATACGCGTTTCCTTCTCTCTCGTTTGGGGATTTAAACCCGTGACGGGGGGAACGTCCTCCGGCGATGGAAGAAAATCAACAACAGCGTCGAGAACAGGTTGAATCCCCTTATTCCGGAGGGCTGTGCCGCACATTACAGGGACAACTTTCAGAGAGAGGGTCACTTTTCTAATTGATTCAATGATCTCTTTTTCAGAGATGTCAATCCCTTCCAGATATTTTTCAGCTATGTTGTCATCTATTTCGGCAATCGTCTCAATGAGCTTCTCTCGATAATTTTCCGCCTGAGGCAATATGTCCTGAGGTATATCTGAAAGGTCGTAAGACAGGCCAAGTTTATCATTCCAGGTAATAAGTTTTTGTTTGATCAGATCAACCGCACCGTAGAAGTTTTCCTCCTGGGAGAAAGGTATCTGGATGGCCAACGGGATAGAGTTGAATCTTTCTTTCATCATTTCAATGGTTCTGAAAAAATCAGCGCCCACTCTATCCATTTTATTTATGAATGCAATTTTTGGGACACCATGTTTATCCGCCTGGTGCCAAACGGTTTCTGATTGGGGTTCCACACCACCGACGGCACAAAATACTACCACCGCACCATCTAATACCCTGAGGCATCGTCCTACTTCCATTGTAAAATCCACATGCCCGGGCGTGTCGATTATATGTATTTCATGATTGTCCCAGTCACAGGTAGTCACTGCTGAGGTTATAGTAATTCCCCGTTCCTGTTCCTGAGGCATCCAGTCCATGATGGCCTGACCATCGTGGACTTCTCCCATCTTATGGGATTTCCCCGTGTAGTACAGTATTCTTTCTGTGACTGTAGTTTTCCCTGCATCAATGTGTGCAATGATGCCCATATTTCTGATTTTTGAGAGTTTTTTAATTAAAGCCATTTAAGTAAACTGTCTGTGATTTTTTCAGTTGGGAATTATTTATACGCCGCTCCGGTTTTACGTTGAACTCTGGGCGAGCAGTTCTTTGTTAAGTACGAAAGGGTGCCTTGTATCGATATGACCTTTTATTGTTTTTAATTCTTTTCCGTCTATGAGGAACTTGACCCTCTTGATATTTGGGATATTGAGGCTGAGTGTGTTTGTTAAGGAATATATTGTAGTAATCTCACTGGTACTCCCGCCTGGATGAAGCCCTATAAGGTTTTTACCAAAGCTGACATAAGCGGTTCCATTTTTTGTTATTTTGACACTTTGGAATTTTACCCCCTCCGGGAAGGTTCGAACAAGACCCGTTTTGGGACCTTCCAGGAGGGCTTTCACCAGTTCCTCCGCTTTACCATTTATGGTTTTTTTCTTTGGGATGTACCTCACTTCAGGAGTGAGAAACCGTTCATTGGAATCAGAAAAGTAAAGTTGAACCTTTTGTTTTTCCCTTTTTTGGGCCGTCATGTCCTTTCCCGTTGTTGGTGGGTAGACATAATCGAAAAGGGATAAAAAGAAGAATACAAGAAATCCTACTGTAATCGTCAGGATTAGAGATAGAAAAAAGACCCTCGTATTTTTCTTCTTTTTCTTGGCTTTAACCTCTCTGGTTTTCCTTTGTTTTTTTGTTGCCATTGTTTGTTTCTCTTATTTTTTAGTGTGGAGCGCGCTTAACTTAGGGTAATTTCCAAATGCTGTCAAGAGAAGAAAAGTCAGGGTTGGCAATTACCGAAGGGTTAATAGCAGCGCCTTCGAAAATATGGTTTTTCAATATAACGAATCAAGGTGTTTTTTTGCCTTTTGTCCGAATCCGGATTCAGGATTTATTTCGACGGCTACCCGTAATTCCTGCACGGCTTTTTTGTATTCTTTCCTTTTTAAATAGCTCATACCTAACCAGTAATGAGTTTCGGCTATGTAGGGAGCTATCTGAAGGGATTCTTTTAAGTGATGTATGGCCTTACTGGTTTGATTATCCGCGAGGTATGCGATTCCTATATTCTTTTGAATTAAAAAGGGTATATTTGTATGAGGACCTCTTATTAGCGCTTCGTTGTATTTCGCTATTGCTGTTTTATAATCCCCCTTTTTGTAATATGCCCATCCCATGTTATTCAGGGCGATTGCCGGTGTTTCGTACATTTCATCAGAAATGGTCATCTGAAATTCTTTTATCGCCTTGTCGTATAAACCTGCTTTAAGATAGATAGAACCAAGATAATTATGTGCCTCCGGATAATTCGATTTCAGATCAATGGCTTTTTTAAATTGAGTGACGGCCTTATCATCAAATCTTATTCCATAGTAGGATATGCCGAGATAATAATGTATTTCAGGATCCCTTGGATTTAACTTTTCCGCACTTATAAATTCCCTGAGAGCGGATGAGTATTGTCCCGATTTGAGATAAGCCGTTCCCAGATCAACATGCACGCGAGCCTTTTCCTTATTTGGAGTATTATTAACAGGAACAGTGGCGCAGGAAACCATCCCAATGACCATTAGTAAAATCACTGATATAATTATGATGTTCTTCAAGAAATTTTTCTTCATGTTTGTCCGTATCCCTTGGTCTATTTAGAGCCCATCCGGGAAAGGGCCATTTCCGGATGGAAACTATTTATTATTTCCATTTATCCACCAATCACTTTTATCTTTGAACCACCATTCAGATGAATCTGTATTCATTATTGTTTCCGCTATTTTTTTTGCGGTATCAGTATAAAGTCTTTTCGTGGCGAACTCAATCCACTCTTTGCTGTACTTGTTGCCAAGGTCCCCGTATTCTTTAAGTTGAAGGATCAACGAGAGTTGATCCGCGTCATGAGCAATAAGAGATTCTTTCGTTTTCTTTTCATTGAATTCAGATATAGAAGACCTGATTTCATCTCCGAAAAAAAGAGGTTCCGCGAGTTCCCTGACGACCTTTTCTTCATCTACAGTAACATATTTCTTGTTTACATAATTCATGTCGCCCGTTCTTGCTTCGGGAAGATCATGGACGAGGCATATCTTAAGAACCTTGAGTTCATCCACATCGGATTCTAATTTGCAGAGTGTGTATCCAATAAACAGAGTACTCAGCGTGTGTTCAGCGACGGATTCGCAACCGGAACCAAGGAACTGAAAGCCTGACCTTGGAGTTTTTTTCAGCATGCCAACTTCAAAGAGAAAATTTACAATATTTTTCATTACAGGTCCTTTTTTAATATCCTTATCCTGTTTTCCATCATATCGGAAAGTTTTTTCATTTCCAGCTGGAGCGATGCAATTCCCTCAGGTTTCATGGAAACAAGCTTGCCGATCCGGTCCTTCCAGTATTGAATCACCGATATTTCGTTTTCCTTCATCTTTTGCTCGACCTTTTTCTGATACTCTCTGAGAAACGCAGTATCGCTATCTCTCCTACCCATGGCGTCCCATCCTCAATATTTATTTGAATGTACTGATTTTACCTGTTCAGCGAAATGGAGAAGTTATCTTATATCACTTAAGCTTTACCTTGCAATAGAGAATACATATTTTATGTTCTTATTATATTAGATTCTTTATTCACAACAACTGCGTTTTTTGCGCAGATGTTGGCGGAAAATAAATTCGAAATCCGAAGTACGAAATTCGAAATAATATCAAAACCTTAAACTCGAATGTCCAAAACTGTTTCGAAAATTTGTTATTTGATATTGGAATTTGTTTCGTATTTCGATATTCGAATTTCGGATTTGCGGCTTTGCCGCCTTAGTATGTTGGAACGGGGTTTATCCCCATCCCAAAAAGTAATGACATTGTGTCTACAGCAAATAATATCGTTTTTTCTTTAATCCTATCTTTCCATTTCCCTGTTCAGCTTTCGTAGCGATGCCTCATCGGAGCCAGGATCTATAATAGCCTTCTTTACGTCATCTATAAAAAGGGAGTTACAGAAGGGATATCTTCACTCATTTGGTCCCGGGATGAAAACAAAACGGCCAAACCTCTTTTCTTTCATTGCCGGCAACCTCTATATATTTGCCCTGACTTAAAGGCGGATAAATCAACAAACCAGATTTGAAAAGCAACATATATAAATATTCGTAAAGAGTCAAACATACTATTACAATAAATATTTTTACCCTTGACATATATCAATCATTCAGGTATACCAGCCGCGTATTTTAGTTCACTTGAATACAGGTTAATGGCGGGTTCTTGAGAGGGCATCAATTAATAAAGAAACTATTTGAACTCAGAGGATTCTCCCATTGATGGTTTGTAGGTGACGAATTTCTAAAACATCGGGGAAGAGGTTTTCTGTAGTTCTTTCAATGTTATTTAGGAAATTCGCTGTTTGAAGCAGATAATAAATCCAAAAGAAAGAAGGAGGTAGTAGTTATGGCATTAGATTTTACTTTTACAGAAGAACAAAGGATGCTTGAAGACAGTGTCTTACGATGGGCGTATGACTGGCTGGAGCCCCAGATGGAAGAGCTGTATGAAAAGGACGAGTTCCCACCGGACTTTTTTAAGGAAACCGCAAAGCTCGGCATCAACGGAATCGTTTTTGAAGAGAAATATGGTGGAACAGAGATGGGTTATATTGAGCAAACCCTCGTGAATGAGACCATCGCAAGGGTAAGCAATGCCCTTTCAATGACCTTTGGCGCAAGTCAGACGCTTGCATTCGACAACTTCAGAAGGAATTCCAAAAATGAAGCGCAGAAACAGGAGCTGATTCCTAAGTCCTGCAGTGGTGAATACATAGGCTGTCTTGGTATCACCGAGCCCAATGCCGGTTCCGACGCGATGGGCATGAAAACAAGGGCCGTGAAAAAGGGTGACAAGTGGATTATCAATGGAAGCAAGACATTTCAGACTAATGCCCCCGTGGCAGACTTCTATGTATTCTATGCTATAACGGATCCTGATGCGAAGAAGGGCCACGGTATGTCTGCATTCTGGTTCGAGCCTAAGAAGGTAACAAAGGGCTATACATGTGATAAAATTAAAAAATGGGGCATGAGGACATCACCCACCGGTCTGGTCAACTTTGAAGATATGGAGATCCCCGAAGATCAGATTGTAGGTGATTTGAATATGGGTGTGGCCGTTTTGACAGCCGGTTTGTGTACTGAGAGAATTACCCTCTGCGGTTGCACACTCGGTTCACAAATAAGATGCCTTCAGGATAGCCTGAAGTATGCAAAAGAGAGAGTCCAGTTCGGTAGACCCATCGCCTCCTTCCAGCTTATCGCAGGGAAACTTGCCGATATGTACTGCGATTATAAGGCCTCCAAGTGGATGGCATACAGTGCCGCTGCTTATTGTGATTCACTGGATGATAAAAGGGGCGGAAAGGGAACAGACCTTGACCGCATGTCAGCCGCAGCCCTGCTGTACTGTGGTGAAAAGGGAACCAAGATTGGTCTCGATGCCGTTCAGATTCATGGTGGATACGGTTACTGCACGGAATACGGCGTAACCAGACATTTCCTGGATCAAAAACTGTGGGAGATCGGTGCTGGTACCAACGAAATCAGAAGGATCATCATTTCGAGAGAGCTTCTGAGAGACGAATTCTCAAGCGGCAATTAATAGCATTTGCTAAGATGCATGCAAAAAGCCATGGTCCCCTGTGACCATGGCTTTTTTTTTTGCAAAAACGATTCACTTGCATGGTAATTAATACCCCCTGGATGAGAGGGATTTCTGAGTTTGACTTTCCATAACAAGTTGAGTATAAAAGGCTTGTTGCTCAAGTTCATTTTCGTTCAGGCAACAAACCCGTAAACTATTTACTTTTTCACTCGAGAGGTTTCATGAGTAAAAGAACGCTAACAGGCTGGTGTTTCGTTTTTCTGTTTTTTTTCATCCTTTCCTGTCCGTCTTCCGCCATTTCTTATAAAAAAGAGGATACAGCCCGCCTTTCATTTAAGAAAACAGCGGTTTCAAAAGAAAAGCCGGATACTTATATCGTTAAAAAAGATGAATGGATATTTGACATAATCCGAAAGAAATTCGGCGGTTCAGATAAAAAAATCCTGAAGATATTGGAACAGGTAAAACATCTCAACCCGGAAATTAAGGACCTTCACAGGATATGCCCCGGGCAGAAACTATTGTTGCCGGGAAAAGAGGTCCCTTCCGAAACATACCTGGCTTCAAAAAAGCCCTCTCAGGAACATGCCTCGCTGAAAAAAAATCAGAAATTGACTTCATCTCTGAAGAAAGAGGCGGTGTCGGAGTACGTTGTGAAAGAAGGTGAAAGCCTGTCGGATATAATTCAAAATGAATTAAAGGCTTCGCATAATGATATTTATAAAATATTATGGACAGTAAAACGTCTAAATCCCAACATTGAGAATTTAAACAGGATACACACAGGACAGAAATTACTTCTTCCCCTGATTAAAAAAGATATTTCACCTGCCGTCGTCGGAAATCATACGAGCAAGAAAGTTGTTAAAAAAGAGAAAGTAATCAAGAAAAAAGTTGTTAAAAAAGAGAAAATTATCAGGAAAAAGAAGGTAGTAACCCCCGAAAAGCAAATAACGGTAATCCGGTACATTCTGAGCCGGATAAACGGGTCAATTATATCAAGGGGGAATTATTATATACCTCTCTTACCTTCCGGACAGATTACCATTGACTGTTCTGTCGTGCCGGTCGTGGAATTCGATAATGGAATGACGATATTACTGGACATGACCGGACGTTTACCTGAAAAGCTGAAACAGGTCATTGAATTGACGTGGAAAAACTATGCCGTTATTAATGTTGCAAAAGATCGGAAATTACCTTCCGTGTTGGAAAAGGTAATAAATGCCTCCGGTGATTATTCCTTTAAAAAGATTTGCAACTATGTGAATATAGGGAATAATCCTGCCATAAGCGTGTTCACGGACTGGATTGTATCGGAAAAAGTATCTAAAGATAAAAAACCTTATTCGTTTGGCATTAAACGTATTGAACACCGGACAGCCCTGCTGCCTGGAAATATAAGAAAATATGCCGATGAAAAGGGGTTTGAAATAATAGAGTTGTTAAACGAATCAGGAGTAGAGGGTATCAGAGACACGTACGAGAGCCTGGATGTCCCTTCAATAGATTCTGATACAAGTGTCGTATTGGCAGAATCACTACTAAGAACTTTGGGTTACTCACCTTTGCGCAATTCTGAAGTCAAGATATATAATATGAAGGAGCATGGGTTCAAGCTGTCCATGAAAGTGGATCTTTTATTGAAGATCAATAACATGCAGAGTATAATACATTCCAGAGAAATACCGCAGCAGTTTACAGATGTTTTGAAAAAAAGAGGAACAGATGTGGTCTTTATTTCTGAGGGAGGGAAAAAGGAAAAAGTCTTCGAAAAGGTCCTCCATGCCATCGGCACCACTTTCTTGCGGGATAAATTTAGTTTTTCCTTTTCCAGGTGGAATGGTAAAAATGGAGGAGAAATATTTATTTCCGCAATACGGATTAAGGGGAAGCACGGATTATTATATTTTGTTGATCAGGAAATTGATAAAGGAATCTATGGTTTGCTTCATGAAAAATGGAGGGTGAATTTAGTTAAATATTGAAGATCAAAGGAATTTCTCTCTTATCAGGTGGGCTTGACGGTATGCTTGCCGTCAAGGTTATTCAGGAACAGGGTATCGAGGTTGAAGGTGTAACTTTTGAGACACCTTTTTTTAATGCCGAAAAGGCCAGACGTGTGGCTGAGCAGATCGGCATTCCCCTGATCGTCATGGATATTACAGAAGAGTATCTTGAAATGCTGAAGGCTCCAAGATACGGGTATGGAAGAAATATGAATCCGTGCAT
>Ga0265594_1002629_pt1 | contig 12620 bp, 10 predicted proteins | sample saktaG_11_FD_190147 | JGI IMG/M metagenome (GOLD analysis project Ga0265594, IMG submission 190147) | Saline water microbial communities from Sakinaw Lake, British Columbia, Canada - sak_2011_5_24_80m | ecosystem: Environmental > Aquatic > Non-marine Saline and Alkaline > Saline ... | reverse complement strand
TTCGTTATTCCAAAAATACAGGTCAGACGGCTCGATGACCATTTCCGGCAAACGCTCCACCCTCTTGCGCAGGACAGCCCGGATTACCCAGTCGCCGGTCAGCGTCTGGTCGCCGGTGGTCGTAAAATTGTTCAAATCCTGAAAAGTCGTGTTCACTTTCAGATAGGCCCGGCCTTGCCCGGCTTCCGTGTTGCTGTATCCCAGGCTGTTATCAGGCGACTGGACAGAGACATAGATTTCCGTTGAGTTCTGCGGCAATGTCAGCCCCGCAACATCCAGCCTCGTCCAGGCAGCGGCATTGGGTACGACGTCATTGTACACCGCAACCGGGTTGCCGTTGCGTTGCGTATAGATACGGATCGTCACCGGGCTTTCCGAACTGAGATAGAACTTTACGGCCGCCAGTTCCGATCCGTCGTTTGGTAAATCAAATCTTTCGGCGGCTTCGTAATTCTGCATCGTAATATAGGAAGTGACGACATCGCCGTCCTGAATCAACTCCGTCTCTTCGTAACCGCCTTTACCCGAAGCCGTATAGCTGAATTGGGTCGTTTCCTGACTTGATGTAATTTTGAGATTATAGGGAATAAAAGTAATCTTCGCGTAATCCACACCGAAAGCAGGATCGCTGACATTATAGCGCAGCTGATTGGCCGGCATAAAGCTGATCCTGACCGGCGAGCTGTGTTTGACCACGGCCAGGTAAAATTGACTATTATTGGCATGATTCAGGGTGAAGTCGATAGCGGAACCCGAATAGAACTGAATGTACTCCGCCGCGGCCGGGCTCAGTTCATCCGCAACGGGTTCGCCGTTCGTGAAATTCGAGCGAAAATGCGGCGATGTCAGATAGGGCAAATTAGCGTCGCGGTAGGAGTAGCGTCCGTCGGAAATCAGGGGATCGTTCAGCAAATTGGCCAGAAACCAGTCGCGCATCACCTCTAAAAAGGTCAGATTACCATAACCATTGCTCTGTAAAACCTTCTCGTAACTCAGAAGGGAGTTCTCCGGTTCCTGCACGATTTTCTTGATCAAATCCAATCCGAAGCGCTGCGCAAAATAAAACGTCCATAAACCGACTTTGGAGTAGTCGGTGATGCTGGCGTCAAATTGGTTCAGAGGCCGATTGGTATCGCTGAGAAATGAGGCAAATGAGCGGAACGGGTAACCCAGCAAGCGGGGCGCCAACTCGGCCAGGCCCTCATTCAGCCAGGTTGCTTCGTTGGGATCATAATTAAAATGAATCAAATGTTGCAGTTCGTGGGCAACAACCGACAAGGTCTCTGCATCGTTGGCGTTGGCCGGATTGGTGTCGACATAAATGATATCGCTGTAATTTCCCCTGCTCGCATCCTGGTCGAGCGGATCGAAATAACCGGCCACGTAGGTATCGGAGTCCGAATTTTCATAATCGTCACGCACATCGATCAGCAGGACGAACAGGAGACCGTTGCGATCGACATCGGGTGCATCACCGAAAATATCCAGTTCATTCGACCAGATGCCTTTTTCCGGGTTGATCGAAGAAGCCGGCGTTTGATACAGCAGCGCATCGCGCAACTGGCTGATATCCGCGTCGGTGACGCGGCCTTCGTCATACTCGACATTCTCGACAAAGATGACGATTTTATCATCCGCATATTTGCGATAAAAGCCCACCTCTTCCAGCGTAATCGGACTGGCGTAAATATCTTTGCGGATATAGAAAGTCGTATCGCCGTTGACGGATTTAGCCAGCGATCGGATGGATTCCACGCGTAGTTCCTGTTGCCAGTTCTGGGCCGGTCCGACGCCGGCTATCGGGGCACGGCGCTGAAGGTCTGTTGCGAAGGCCGAAACGGAGAGCAAAACAATAGACAGGATGAAAAAGATCGAGGTTTTTCTCATTGATTTTCCGGAAGCGAATGTCTCTCCTTAACGGGTTCGCGCTGCATGAGTTTTTTTACGGCGACGCGTGGATTTTTATCATGAAACAGGACTTCGTAAATCTCGTTCGAAATCGGCATCTCTATACCGTATTTCTCGGCCATCTGGTGTACGGTCCGGGCCGTTTTAACTCCCTCGGCAATCATCGTCATACCATCCAGAATATCCTGCAGTTTGCGGCCTTTTCCAATCTCCTCGCCCACATACCGGTTTCGACTGTGTTTGCTGAAACAGGTTACAATCAGGTCGCCGACACCGCTCAGACCGGCAAACGTCTCCTCCCTGGCTCCAAGGCGGACTCCCATGCGCGTAATCTCGAACAGGCCGCGCGTAATCAGGGCGGCTTTTGAATTGTCGCCCAGCCCCAAACCGTCACAGATACCGGCCGCGATCGCGATGATATTCTTAATCGCTCCGCCCAATTCAATCCCGGTGATATCGGTGCTCGTATAAATACGCAGATGGGCGCTCATGAACGCTTCCTGAACCCGTTTCGCAATCTTCAGGCTGCTGGATGCGGAGACGATCGCCGTTGGGATTTCACGCGCTACTTCTTCGGCGTGACTGGGGCCGTGCAGCGTGACGATCCGGTCCGGTGGGACCTTGCGAACTTCGGCAATCAGTTCGCTCATCCGTTTCAGCGAATTCTGCTCGACGCCCTTCGATAGATTCACCCAGAGCGCCTGTGCGGGAATGCGATCATCCAGCAGGCTGAGCAAACTGCGCATGGCATGCGACGGCACAACCAGGCAGATGAGATCCGGATTGTCAATCACTTCATTCAAATCCGACGTGATGAAGAGTTCCTTTGGAATCGGGATTCCCGGCAGCAACGGGTTTCTACGCGTACGATTCATCAGGCTGACATTTTCAGGATAGTATTCCCACAGCCGAACCTCGTAACCCATCTTAAATAGATAAATAGCGATGGTCGTACCCCAGCTCCCGGCGCCGAGAACCGCAATTCGTTGAATATTTTTATTTTTCATGACTTACAGACGTCGTTTAATCGCTCTATTCGATATGCCCTAGGTAAACCGCTGATTCGCCGTTTTGTTCCAGTTGTCGCTTGATCCCGTCCGCGGCCAGTTTTTCAACGATGAGAACCAAGCCGACACCCAGGTTGAAAACCTTGCGCATTTCGCTCTCGTCGATCTGTCCGACGGATTGGATCAGTTTGAAAATCGGCGGCCACTTCCAAGCCTTCCAGTCAATTTCCAGGCGCAAATCTTCCGGGATAATCCGCTTCGTATTCCCGACGATTCCGCCGCCGGTGATATGGCTGATGGCATGTAATCCCGGCGCTCCCAAGAGCGGGGCAACGGGCTTCAAATAGGAACGGTGCACTTTCAATAATTCATCGCCGAGCAGGTTCTTCAATTCCGGCAGTCGATCGTTCACCTGAAATTTGCTCAGCAGGACTTTACGCGCCAAAGAATATCCGTTGGTATGCAAGCCGGATGAGGACAATCCCAACAAAACATCGCCGCTCCTGACCCGATCGTGCAGAATCAATTCGCGCTCGACGACCCCGACGATCGTACCGACCAGATCGAAATCCTTCTCGCGGTAAATCCCGGGCATTTCGGCCATCTCGCCGCCGATCAGGGCACACCCGTTTTCCTCGCAGGCAAGCGCCAGCCCGGCGATTATGCTGTGAATTTTGCGCGGATCCATTTTGCCAAATCCGACATAATCCAGAAAAAAGAGCGGCCTGGCCCCGGTGGTCAGGATATCGTTTACGCAGTGATTGACCAGACATTGTCCGATCGAATCGAAGCGATCCATCAGGTTGGCAACAACCAGTTTTGTCCCGACTCCGTCGGTGCTGGCGACCAGCACTGGATTTTTGTACTTGTCGGCCGGAAAAGCGAAGCACCCGCCGAAGCTCCCCAGATCGGTCAAAACCTGCGGAGTGAAGGTCTTTCTGACCAGCGATTTGATCCCCCGGACAGCCGCTTCTCCGGCCTGAATATCTACACCGGCTTCTTTATAAGCATCGTTCAACTTCTAATCAACTCCCGTATACATTGCGTCTATTATTCCAGCACATTTTTGCGAAACGATATTTCGCTTGATCTTCAGAGATGGCGTCAATTCCCCGCTTTCAATGGTAAATTCCTGCGCAAGCAACGTAAATTTTTTGATCTTTTCAAACTGCGCAAAACCATCCATTGATTCTTCAATGACCTTGGCATAGAGTTCATTGACCTTGGGCAGATGGACCAATTCCTCGCGATCTTTCCAGGACAGACCGTTATCCCCGGCCCATTTTTCAAGGTTATTGAAAGCCGGCACAATCAGGGCGGAAACGAATTTGCGGCGATCCCCGATCGCCAGAATTTGTTCGATCCATTTCGAAGTGACGAGGACATTTTCCATGGGTTGGGGGGCCACGTTTTTCCCGCCCGAAGTCACCAGAATATTCTTCTTACGATCGGTAATTGTCAAATATCCCTCATCATCGATTAGGCCGATATCACCGGTCGCGAACCAGCCGTCGGCCCCGAGAACTTCGCGGGTAGCCTCTTCATCCTTGAAATAACCGAGCATGACCTGCGGCCCGCGGGTTAGAATTTCACCGTCCGGTGCGATTTTTATCTCCGCACCCGGAATCGGAATTCCAACGGCGCCGATTTTGGGCTTCTCGAGAGGATTCACGGTGATCACGGGCGAGGTCTCGGTAAGACCATAACCCTCGACAATGGCGATTCCGGCTGCATGGAAGAATTCGGCGATTTCTTTCGATAAAGGTGCAGCTCCGGAGATGAAAAAGCGAAGCCTGCCGCCCACACGTTCTTTCAATTTGCCGAATACAAGTTTATCGGCCAATTTGACCTGGGAGGCCAGATACGGCCCGACAGTCTTGTCTTGCATTCGCTTCAGGAATGCCTTACGGCCAACCGAAATAGCCCACCAGAATATTTTCTGCTTAATGGCCGAATCCTGGGAAATTTTATCGATTATTTTCGCATAGACTTTTTCATAGAAGCGCGGAACGGCCGTCATCAGCGTCGGATGGACTTCACGTATGTTGTCGGCTACGGTATTGATATTTTCGGCATAATAAATAGTGGCCCCCAGCGAGGTCGCCAGGTAATGACCCGCCATTCTCTCAAAACTATGGCTGAGCGGCAGGAACGACAGGAAAGTATCCTTCTCGGAGGCATCCAGAATCTGCAGGCTGCCCCAGATATTGGAAGTCAGGTTGCTGTGGGTCAACATGACACCTTTGGGTTCGCCGGTGGTTCCGGAAGTGTAAATCAGGGTCAGCAGGTCATCGCTCTTGATCGCCATGGCTTCCCGTTCGAATTCATCCAGATGCGCGGCCCGGTAGACTTCACCTGCGGCGAGGAAATCCTGCATGATCACGGTCTTCGGATTGACCACATTCGCGTTGTCCAGGATGATGATTTTTTCCAGATGCGGCATATCCGCGGAGACGGTCAGCATCTTCTCGGTCTGCTCCTGGTCACCGCAGAATAGAAATCTGCACTCGGCATGCTGGGCAATCCATTTGGCCTGCTTGGCGGTCAGCGTCGGGTAGATCGTCGTTACAACGCCCCGTGCGACAATCGAACCGTAATCGGCCATCGCCCACCACTGACTGTTCTGGGCAATAATTCCAACCCGGTCTCCGGGCTGTAATCCGAGACTTTTAAGGCCGCAGGTTATCTTCTCTACGATGTCCCGAACCTCGCTGTAAAGCAGCGTTTTCCACTCCTCTCCCTCTTTATAACCATAGGCGACTTTATCGGCGAATTTACTTGTCACGGAGACGAACATTTCGGAAATAGTGCTATAACTTTTGCCTTCCATTTCTTTCATTCCCCCATTGATTTTTTGCTTGTTTTTGATTCCCAAAAAATTAATTTTAACACGCTATTGGCCGAGATGGTGAAACTGGTAGACGCAGCGGACTCAAAATCCGCCGGGCTTCGGCCCTTGGGGGTTCGATTCCCCCTCTCGGCACACTCTATTTAAAAGATTCCGGTTCTATAACGACGATACGCCCCAAAAATATCGTTTTATAACAGGTTCGTATTGGAATTACTTGAAATATTTGTTCTGAAGTTCCGAAATCATCAGTTTGGCTTTGCCGATCTCCTCGGTAGCCTCGGGATATTTGGTTGAAACCCGGCCCAACTCTTCGATGGCGCGGTCATATTGCCCCATCCGGGCGTAACAATGGCCAAGGCGCAACTGGGCATAGGCCTCTTTATTACCATCCCCGAGACCGAAGACCTTCTTATAGGCTTCGATGGCCTGCTGAAACTGATTCTGGTGGTAATAGCAATCACCGATCCACCATTGGGCGTTATCTGCAAGTTTGTGCGACGAATCCATGGCGAGAATCTCCTGATAGATTTCAATCGCTACGGCATAATTTCCGACCTCTACCAGTTTACCCGCCGCAGTGTATAATTCAGCCGGATTTTTCGACCCGGTAGTCTGCCTCGCGGAGCCGCTAGCCGGCTGCCTGGTGGTTTTATACCGGGAGCCCATGCTCAGATAATCTGCCAAAGAGTATTCTTCCACCGGCCCGCGCGTGATTTTAATAGCTACCCGGCGGTTTAAAACTTCCTGGAGTTCGCTGCTGCCCTCCACGAGTGGTTCGACTTCACCCACCGGAATGAGCTCGATTCGCGCAGCGATAAAATTCCGATCCGAATCGTTAAACAGGTTAGTAATCATTTTACCAACCGTCGCGCAGCGCATTTCCGAAATCACCAGGTTCTGCTGATGCGAACCATCTGGGTCGGTATGTCCGTACAATCTCACGGTAATATTATCGTCCTTACGGAGCGCTTTGGCAATTTTTCCCAGGGTAATAAAATAGTTTGAATTAAACGTAAGACCGGGGGTTTTCCATTGGTTCCAATCAAAGAAGATATCATCGAGAACGATGGTATTGCAGATATCGGTTTCGCTCAAAGCCTGTCTTTTCTGCACACTCAGATTCACCGATTCGGTCGGGATTTCGGCCATCACAACCGCTTGTTCAACCCGTTTCATCCGGATCGCTTCCGGCTGGCTCTGATCTGGAACCGGCTGGGGAGTCGGCGGCGCAATGGACTGCTCGGCGACACTATTTACGGATTCCGCCGTAGAACTCACCGTAACGATCGCAGGCTGGGCCCCGGGCAGTTCACGCGGCATTTCCTGGATATTTTCTTTTTGGTTGATTACGACTTCGGGTTCTTTTCGAGGTGACTGACTCTTGGCGAAGAGAAGAGCAATCGAGTCGGGGGAAACCATTCTGGGCTGGCTCTGCGCGGATACAGGCTTGGATTGTTCCGGGTACGAGACAGTTTCCTCCTCAACGGCGACTTTTCCCCCACCGCAGGCCAAAAAGACAAGGACCACAGCCAGAATAAAATATTTCTTCATCCCCTTTTTCCTCAAAAAACGTAAACATCCGACATGGTATAAAACTATCTATGCCGGATGTTTAATTCACAACTTCAGGTTTGGATTATTTACGCTTCTTTTCCGGTTCTACGGCAGCGGTTTCCAGGGTTTTAATCCGTTTGTCCAGATCGGTGGCTTCACGGCTCATCCTGCTGATGTTGGTCTGCAGATCGGTGAGCGTTCTCTGGGTTTGGCGTTTATAGGATGCCAGCTGCCCTGAAAGATCTTCAATGTCGTTTTTGACACTGGCAAACTCCGTTTCGGTATTCATGCGAAATTCACCGATGATCAATCCAAGAGAATCAATTTTCGCAGAAAAAACGGCCTTCGTAATATCCAGTTTATCGTTTAAATCAGTGACTGATTTCTGAAATTCCTGAATATGTTTGCCACGCCCGATGAACTGCAACCTGAGGTCGTTTAGTTGATGATTGAAATCTTCGTTTGTCACTACACTCAGTGAATCCTGGGAATTCAATTGATCCATCCTCTTGTTCACTCTGTCGACAACCAGGGCATAGTAAACCGCAACAAACACAAGGAGCACAATGGCGATTGTCTTAATAGCTTCTTTCATTCAAAACTCCCATAATTTCAATTATATTAATTATTTACATTTTCCGGTCTGATTAGGTACCCATCATCAAATTGCATTCTCGTTCTTAACGTTCTTCCCGTCATAAATACCAATGACGAATTTACAAATCTCTTTTTAATATTCAATGTTTTTCTATAAGGATTTTACCATCTTTCTTTTTTGAATTCTTCCCAGTGATCTATATCCCGTATGATCTGTCTGCATATACTCCGTATATAGGGGTTTAGTTTCACTTCCACTACCGGTTTGTCCTGAACCAATTTTTCCATCACCTCCCGGAATTCCTTCAGCTCCGAGCGATCCACTTCGATACTGAGTCTTGTTAACATATTACCTCGTGCTACTTAATTTCTTGTTTTCATTCAGATTTTATTCACAATGGAGATCGCTTCACCGCAGCGGCATCGCCCTCCAACAACGTTATTTACGCTAACGGAAAACCACTGCCGTTCGACCAGCAGAGCCCCACAGTTGGGGCAGTACGTATTGTTCCCATGTGTGGCTGCGATATTACCCTCATAGACGTATTTCATCCCCATCTCCAGGGCAAGCTGTCGCGCTCCGTCCAGCGTTGTTTTAGGAGTAGGTCGATAATCTCGCATATGATAATCGGGATGGAAGGCGGAGAGATGAAGCGGAACATCGGCGCCCAGATTTTCAAGGATCCAATTCACTTCCGCTCGCATCAGGTCCGGGGAATCATTCAAACCCGGAATCAACAGGGTCGTCAATTCGATGAATGTACCTTGCCTCCCGATCTCGATGATGGCGTCGAGAACGTGGCCCAGATCGGCATGACAGTATTTCGAATAGAATTCTTGCGAGAAAGCCTTCAGATCGATATTGGCGGCATCGATAAATGGAAAAATATCCCCAATCGCAGCGCGGCTGATATACCCGTTCGTAACCATTACGGTCTTCAGATCCGCTTCTCGTGCCAGGCGGGCGATATCGAGAACGTACTCCCCGAATATGGTCGGTTCGTTATAAGTGAAAGCGATCCCGAGGCTGTCGTTTTGGAGGGCGGCTTCAACGAGCTGTTCCGGACTGTAATGCCGGGAGCGAAGCTGATCCACCTTGCCCCGGGCGATATCCCAATTCTGACAGAACTCACATTCCAGATTACATCCCACCGTGCCGATGGACAGGACCTGGGAACCCGGATAAAAATGATACAGCGGTTTCTTCTCAATCGGGTCTACATGCACGGCGATCGGGTTTCCGTAAACCAGCGAATAGAGTTCTCCCCGGCGGTTCTGACGGGCGGCGCAAAAGCCGGTTTTGCCGTCGGCGATCCGGCACTCGCGCGGACAGAGATGACACTCTGCGACCTGATCTTGCCGGGGACTCCACCAATTGGCTTTATGCATACTTGTTCATCCTTTTAATAGCGCCTTCACTCCAACCAATATTTTGATCGCAGGCAGCTCATCAGGCGACGATATAAACTAATAAAATGATTGAGTTTTGTCAACTTGATAGTGAATCCAGCGGCGCACCGCATTGCAGGCAATCAATCCGGGCGCCTCGGTTCTAATCCTTGAATTCGTGCTCGTTTTCCGTTAAACTAAGCCTCAGATATTTTGGCATACGGTTGTCCACATCAAACTGGGGGTGTTCATCATGGAGAAAAAACGGGGTCTGCCGCAGGAAGCCTACGAGGCCATACCGGGCGATCAGTATCAACCTTATATTCCTAAAAACGAATCGATGACCGAACTGACCTTCCGTTCCCTCGTTTACGGCTCGCTCTTCGGAATTCTCTTTGGCATGGCGAACGCCTATCTGGGACTGATGGCCGGTCTTACGATTTCCACCGCCATCCCGCTCGCCGTGATCACGGTCGCCGTCGCGCGCTTATTGCAGGGCATCGCCGGCAAGACGTCGATCCTGGAAAACAACATTACCAAGACGGCTGGCTCCGCCAGCTCATCGCTCGCTTCAGGGATTATTTTTACGATCCCGGCTCTTTTTTTGTGGGGCTACCAGCCCAGCCTGCTTAAAATAACTATGATTGCGCTCACCGGCGGATTGCTGGGCGTCCTCTTTATGATTCCCCTCAGACGATTCCTGATTCGCAACGAACACGGCCAGCTCCCCTATCCCGAAGGCATCGGTTCGGCCGAGGTGCTGGTTGCCGCCGACACGGGCGGCACCCGCGCAAAGAATGTCTTTATCGGCCTGGGAATCGGGTTTCTGTACACCTTCATTATGGATATTATCAGACTCTGGCCGCGCGACCTCTGGATAAAAATCCCGTTTATCAAGAAAGCCACGATCGGCCTGAACACCCGGCCTGCGCTGTTGGGCGTCGGGTACATCCTCGGATTCCGGATCTCGGCGATTATGGTTGCCGGCGGGCTGCTCTCCTGGCTGGGCATCATCCCGGCCATCGCCTACATCGGGGATAAATTCACTGCCCCGGTTTACCCGGAAGCGACGCTGCTGATCCGGAATATGAGCCCCAGCCAGATTTGGACCAGTTATGTTCGTTATATCGGCGCAGGTGCCGTGGCGGCCGCGGGTTTTATCACGCTGATTAAATCCATTCCAACCATGGTTGCCTCATTTAAAATCGGTCTTCAACAAATCAGAAGCCGGGCGGAAAGCAATTTCCAGTTCGACCGCACCGATCACGATCTTTCGCTGAAAGTCGTCTTCATCGGGATACTCATCATCTCCCTGGTTCTGGCGATTATTCCGACCATCTTCGACTTTTCGTCATCCTTTTTCGTGCGACTGCTAGCCGCATTCTGCGTCGTATTATTCGCCTTTTTCTTCACGACCGTTTCCGCCCGCATTGTCGGACTCGTCGGCGTGACTTCCAACCCCACCTCGGGAATGATCATTGCCACCCTCATCTGCACCAGCCTGATTTTCCTGGGATTCGGCTTCAGCGGCGACAACGGAAAAATCGCCGCACTGACCGTCGGAGCCATTGTCGGCTGCGCCGCCTCCATTGCCGGAGATACCTCCCAGGACCTAAAAGCCGGGTTCCTGCTGGGCGCCACGCCGAGCAAACAACAGATCGCCGAGCTGGTTGGCGTGATCACGACCTGTTTCTTCGTCGCGGGCAGTGTGATTATCCTGGGAAAGGCCTACGGATTCGGATCGGCGGAACTGCCGGCACCTCAGGCTAATATGATGAAGATGGTCATCGACGGCGTGATCGGCAGGAATATACCCTGGTTGCTGGTCCTGATCGGCGTCGGAATTACGTTCATCGTGCATTTTATCGTGCGGGTTCCCAGCCTGGCATTTGCGGTCGGTGTTTACCTTCCGGTTTCTACGATGGTCCCGATTTTTATCGGCGGTGTAATCCGCAGAGTCCTGGAGAAGCGTTGTAAAGGGGATAAAGAACTGATCAACCGGCGCCGGGAAGGCGGCATTTTATTCGGTTCAGGACTGGTCGGCGGAGACGGTTTAATGGGTGTACTGGTCGGGCTGCTCGTCATTCTGAAGGCCCGGCCCAACATTCTCGTGGAAAATTGGGCCGGGTCCTTTACGGCTCTGATCGGTCTTGCGTTCTTCTGCGCGATTTCATACCTATTGATCCGGGCTTCGCGGTCAGAATAAATTCGTCGGGAACTTCTATTCGTTCTTTGGGTTAGACTAACAAAATCATTTGAAGACAAACGATCAGGAAGTAAATTAGGCCGTTATGATAAAAGAAAAGAAAATCAAGAAAAGTACACAGTTCGTAAAAAACCTGTCTCTGACAAAAACGAACTATCTCATTTTCGGTTTGGGCTTGCTGGTAATCATCGTCGGTTATTTTGTGATGGCAAGCGGCGACACCTACAGTTTCCGTTCGCTCTCGGTCGCGCCGGTCATTCTGCTGCTCGGGTACCTGATCATCATCCCGATTTCTATCCTCTATCGCAAAGACGAGTCAAAAGACCAGAATAAATCCGAACAGTAAAAGCGGGATCACAACTTTGGCAGACGATTGAGTTCGTCTCCATTCAATATCCAAAAATCAAGCGCCCCTGATTCCAGGGGCGCTTTTTAAGGTTTTTCCACTCGGTATATTATGCGTTTCGCAGACTAATCGGACTTCTCAGTGGGGGTTTCCTGCGGTTTCTGATCCGGCTTTGCGGATTTCACCGGGCTGGCAGGCGAATGATTTTTCTTGCCGTAATCGGTAATATAAAAACCCGATCCCTTGAAAATCAATCCGGTGCCGCCGCTGATTTTCCGGTGCACACTGATATGGCCGCATTGTGGACACAGCCGGAGCGGTTCGTCATTCATACTCTGCAGTTTTTCAAATTCGTGTCCGCATTCCTTACAGACATACTCATAGGTAGGCATTCATATCTCCAATCAGGCAATATTACATAGAATTGCAGCAACGTTCACAACATCATCGACACTGCAACCGCGCGAAAGATCGTTCATGGGTTTTCGCAGGCCCTGGATGATCGGTCCGACAGCCTCACAACCGGCAATTCGCTGAACCAGTTTATAGCCGATGTTGCCCGCCCCGAGATCCGGGAAGATCAGCACATTGGCTCTGCCGGCCACCGGACTCCCCGGCGATTTTCTCTGGCCGACACTGGCGACGATGGCGGCATCGAGCTGCAATTCGCCGTCCACCATCAAATCCGGTTTCCGTGCTTTAACGATTTGAGTCGCCTGGATGACTTTATCCGCGAGCGGATGTTTGGCGCTGCCTTTGGTT
>Ga0265594_1002628_pt1 | contig 12629 bp, 10 predicted proteins | sample saktaG_11_FD_190147 | JGI IMG/M metagenome (GOLD analysis project Ga0265594, IMG submission 190147) | Saline water microbial communities from Sakinaw Lake, British Columbia, Canada - sak_2011_5_24_80m | ecosystem: Environmental > Aquatic > Non-marine Saline and Alkaline > Saline ... | reverse complement strand
CCGAATCAACCCTGCTCATTTGACCTGCGCCCACTCCTATCAGTTGATTCTTAGTAGCGAAAACAATAGCGTTGGACTTTACATGTTTTACAACATGCCATGCAAAATCAAGGGCCTGGTATTCATTTTCTGTAGGAGTTCTTTTGGTCGCTACTTGAGCCGTTTTGATATTTTCACCGATACTGTCCCTTTCCTGTATGAGAAGCCCTCCGACAACTCTTCTATAGTCATAATCGGCAGGTCGGTCTCCTGCAGATGATGGAATTTCCAGTATCCTCATATTCTTTTTTGTGCCCAGTATGTCGATAGCATCCTTGTCAAAACCGGGAGCAATAACGACTTCCAGGAATATTTTTGCAATTTCTTCGGCTGTTTTTTTGTCTACTCGTCTGTTAAAGGCAACAATCCCTCCGAAGGCCGATACGGGATCGGTTTCCATAGCCTTTTTATAGGCCTCCAGAATGTCATCGCCCGATGTTGCCGCACCGCAGGGGTTCGAATGTTTCATTATGATGGCAGTGGGAAGTTCAAAATCGGATGCCATTTGCCAGGCTGCGTCACTGTCCATGATATTGTTGTAGGAAAGTTCCTTTCCCTGTAACTGTCGGGCATTTGATACCGCCGGGAAGGATATATCTTTTTCACCGTAAAAGGCCGCTTTTTGATGAGGGTTCTCTCCATAACGAAGATCCTGTGCCTTGGTGAATTGCATGGTATAGGTTTCGGGAAATTCCTTCTTTCCTTCCGGTGTCAACGTCCCGAGATAATTTGATATAGCGGCATCATATCGGGCCGTGAGCTGAAAGGTCCTGGTCGCGAGAGCAAAATTAGTCGCTTCGGAAATTTTTCCCTTGCGTTCGCTCATTTCCTCAAGAATCTCCGGATAATCGTCAGGGTCCGTTACGACTGTTACAAAACGGTAGTTTTTAGCCGCTGCCCTGAGCATGGTGGGACCACCTATATCGATATTTTCTATGGCGTCTTCCAGGGTGCACCCTTCTTTTGCCACTGTATCCTCAAACCTGTAAAGATTGATTACAACCATGTCTATCATATCGATGCCGTGTTCCTCTGCCGATTTTACATGTTCTTCATTGTCCCGCAGGGAAAGGAGCCCTCCGTGGATTTTTGGGTGAAGCGTCTTTAGCCTTCCATCCATCATTTCGGGGAACCCGGTGTAATCGGAAACATCTGTTACGGCTATGTCATTTTCTCTTAACTGTGCAGCGGTTCCCCCCGTAGAAAGGATTTCCACACCGTATGTCTGTAATTCCCTTGCAAAATCCACAATTCCTTTCTTATCGGTTACACTGATAAGAACACGTTTAATCTCATTTTTCATTCAAAATCTCCTTTATATTAAATAATAAAGATGGTTTTGTAAAAAGTCAAAAATTGAGTCACTCCCGCGGAAGCGGGAATCCATAAGTACTTGAAAAACTGGATTCCCGCTTCCGCGGGAATGACAAAAGATTAGAAATTCGATTTTTTACGAAATCATCAACAAGCAATTGCATGCCAATTCCTTTGTCATAATTTCGGGCACTCATCGCTGATCACTAAAACCTCATCCCCTTATTTTCTTCATATGATCTATTCTTTTTTCTATCAGCGGTTTTGTGCCGATGTCGGGCCTGTGGTCTACGGGCCCTTTGACGGATGATACCGCCCGTTCTGCTATCTGTTCAGCTTTTTCGAGATCTTCTGCTATTCCGACTACTCCGATGGCACGTGAAGTGGTCATATATAGACCGTCCTCCCTCTTGTCAACGGAGGAATAGTAGAGCCTTGCATCTTTTACGTCATCCACTTCAATTTTTTCAGAGGTTGATTTCGCGTCGGGGTGATCCTTTGGCAGGCCATAGCCTTTTGGTACAATATATTTACAGACGGTTGCTTTTTTTTCAAATTCGACCGTCAGTGTATTAAGTGTTCCCTCGATAATTGCCTTGCAGACATCAACAAAATCTGTTTTCAGAAGGGGAAGAGTGTTCATGGCTTCAGGATCTCCAAACCTGGCGTTGTACTCGAGAAGCTTGACACCGTCTTTCGTTATGATAAAACCGCCGTACATAACTCCTTTATAATACTCACCTGTTTCCTTATAAATCGCCTCCGCCACTTTTTGTGTTATTGCAAGGCCTTCTTCCACATCCTTTGCGGTCATAAAGGGCAGGGAGTGATCTTCTGACGAATAGGAGCCCATGCCACCCGTATTGGGTCCCTTGTCATCGACGAATCTTCTCTTGTGATCCTGAACAGGGGGGGTCGCGACGACTGTCGTTCCATCGGAAAGGCACTGTAGCGAAAATTCTTCGCCTTCCAGTTTTTCATCTACGATAACGCATGAATGTTCTTCCAGGATATTTCTGCAATATTCAAGGGCCTCGGCCTTTGTCTGGAAATGGTCTCCCTGTACCATAACGCCTTTTCCACCGGTAAGACCGTCAGGTTTAACCACAACTTCATCCAGCTCCCCTATAAATTCTTCGATGCCGCTCATTGAGGAAAAAATCCTGTATTTCGGATTTCCCGGGATGTCATATTTTTTCAGTAAATCTCTTGTGAAGGATTTGGAAGTTTCCAGTCGGGACAGTTGCCTGGTTGGGCCTACTGACGAAATACCTTCTTTTTGCAGGGAATCGACGACACCGTTATTGAGGGGATCTTCCGGCCCTATTATCGCGAAATCGATCCTGTTTTCTTTTGCGAATTGATTGATATCGTCCAGATCGGTGTAACTTCCAACCCGGGTATCTACGGAAAGTGATGAAATAGCAGGATTATTCGATTTCATATACGAAAAGAGTTTCGGATTATGTCTTGATCGGATCAATGCTTCTGCTATTGCATGTTCCCGCGCACCGTTTCCAATTAAAAGAACATTAACCATGATAATACCTCCTGAATTAACTGCAAAGGTCTCAATCTGTCTTTGAATTAACTTTCATTACAATAATTTGCCTATATATCCTAAAAAAGGTATATTCGTCAAATGACTTTATGCTGGATTTTAACGGGGATTTTAACGTGTTGACTTTTCGATGAAATGAAGGTAGTTTTAAAAAAAATAGACTTTCAAAATTCAAGGACTTTGAGACAGATTAGTATTGGATCACGATATTACTATAAAACTCTTTTTTTTATTTATCCTTTTGCTTCTTTCAGGGTTTTTTTCCGGTTCTGAAGCCTCGCTTTTTTCTCTAACCACCCTTCATCTTCACAAAATGCAGGAAGATAAAAACCCTTTCTTTGCCTATGTCCAGAAGCTCCTGGCTTATCCCAGAAGATTACTGATCACTATATTGGTTGGTAATGAATCGATCAATATCACGATTGCAGTTATAACAACTTCCATTTTTTTATACCTTTTTGGAATTGATGGAAAATGGATGGCCATAGCTGTGGCTACCTTGACATTGCTCATTTTTGGAGATGCCATCCCAAAAACCTTTGCCGTCAATTATCCAATAAGATTTTCCACATCTGTATCACTTCCCCTGATGTTTTTTTACAAGGCAGGACGCCCCATCGTTTGGATATTGGAAAAGATATCCGATTTGTTTGTCTATTTATTTGGGAAGACCGTTTCCACACAGAGTTCTGTGTTGACGGAGGATGAATTTATAACCCTTGTTGACGTTGGTCATCAGGAGGGGGCTCTGGAAGAATCCCAGAGGGATCTGATCCACCGGGTATTTGAACTTGCTGATACCATGGTATCAGATATCATGACACCGAGAGTAGATATGTTCTGTCTTCCCATTTCCATGAGTGTGGAAGAAGTAGGAAAACAGATTATAAAGGCGAGGTATTCAAGGATACCAATATATGGAATTGATAAAGATGATATCCTCGGCATTCTTCATGCAAAGCATCTATTGGAAGAAATTTCAAAAAGGAGCAAAACAAAAAGTATCAGAAAATTGCTGAAAAACCCGTATTTTGTTCCTCTCGAAAGAAGTGCGGAAAGCATGCTCAGAGATTTTCAGATGAGAAAGATACAGATGGCTATGGTAGTAGATGAGTACGGTGGTATCGAAGGTCTTGTAACTCTGAACGATATCCTGGAAAATCTTGTTGGTGACATCTATGATGAAGACGATGTGAAGGAGAGTTTGTTTCACCGGGTTGATAATAAGACGTTTGTCGTGTCGGGAGCGATGGACATTGAGGATTTTAATGAGTTTGCCGAAACATCCATTTCAACAGAAGAGTTTGACACGGTAGGGGGATTTATTTTTCACCTCTTTGGAAAATTGCCTTCAACGGGAGATGAGGTGGATTTCGAACAATATACATTCAAAGTGGAAAAAATTCGTAAGGCAAGAATTATGACGGTCAGAGTAGCAAGGAAAGAGGAGAAAAATGATGGATAATCTCCTGTCCTTCTGGTTTATGTTTTTGTTTTTATGCCTGGAGGGTTTATTCTCGGGAGGAGAAATAGCTCTTGTTGCGGCTGACATAAATAAAATTCGAAACAAAGCGAATAAGGGTTCTCGTTCAGCAGTATTGACCTTGAAACTTCTGGACAAACCAGAATGGTTTTTGTCCACAACTCTGACAGGAACCAACCTTTGTGTCGTTACGAATACTGCCATTGCAACATCCATGTTCATATCGATATTTGGGGCTGGCCAGGGTGAACTTGTTTCAATTTTTGTCATGATTCCGCTTCTGTTAATAATGGGTGAAATGGTGCCCAAGAGTATTTTCCAGCAGCATGCGGAAGCTGTTGCTCTTAAACTCTCATGGTTTATCTGGGTTTCTTCGCTGATTCTTTACCCCATTGTCTTTGTGTTATCAAAGATTTCGCGGGGCGCCCTTTATATTTTCTCTCGAGGAAAAAGAGCGTTTTATACGCCGTATATAACCAGGGCAGGTTTGGAATTCCTCCTCCAGAAAGATGGAGACCAAAGTGATATCATGACATCAGAAAAGGAAATGATACAAAGAATCTTTGATTTTCCTGAATCAACAGCCGAGCATATCATGGTTCCCCTGTCCAACGTGACTGCTCTTTCGGCCGATACGACGCTGCGTGAAACTGCCCTGATTATTACCGAAAAAGGATATTCCCGTATACCTGTTTATCGGGACCGGAGTTATAATATCATAGGCATGCTCCATTCTTTTGATCTCCTGGAGGTGATTTACGGAGAGACTGCGGGGCTGGCCTCATTATCCGAAGATGATCTCATAGAGACCTGTATCAGGGATGAAGTATTGTATGTGCCTGAAACAAAACCAACAGATGAACTCCTTTTTGAGTTGCAGAAAAGGGGTGAACACATGGCAATAATCGTGGATGAATATGGCGGCGCTGTCGGTATAGCCACTATTGAGGATATTCTGGAAGAGATCGTCGGTGAGATTGATGATGAATATAGTGATGAAGGTAATATGTTATACAGAAAAGTGGGGCCTGGAAAGTATCTGTTTAGTGCCCAGGTTAAGATGGATTATGTAAGAGAGGTTATTCCATTTGAGATTCCTGAGGGCGATTATGAAACACTGGGAGGTTTTCTTTTATATATGATGGGAAAGATTCCCAAGAGGAGTGAGAGCTTTAGAAGTGGTAAAATCCTTTTTGTTATTGAAGATGCCGATATGAAATCGATAAAAGAAATTCTTGTTATTGTGCCGGCAAATATAAAAGATAAGGACTGAGTGCTGAGGACTGAGGGGGATAATCCTGTAATCCCCCTGTTGCCTTTAAGTCTTGAGTTTGTCAGATGGAAACGACTATGGAGATATTGTAATGTCAGCAGTTCGCACAAACACAAAATTAGCCACAATCGTATTAGCTGCCGGCAAGGGAACGAGGATGCGTTCCGATCTCGCAAAGGTACTTCATTACATTTGCGGAAAGCCGATGTTGTTTTATCCGTTAGAGCTGGCGAGAAATGCCGGTTCGGAAATAATTGTTGCTGTTGTAGGACATCAGTCGAGTGTAATCAGAAAAAAGGTAAAAGATGAGGATATTGTTTTTGTCGAACAAAAAGAGCAACTGGGAACCGCTCATGCGGTACTTCAGACCAGAGATGCGCTGAAAGGTTTTGAGGGAGACATCTTGATCCTGTGCGGTGATGTACCACTTCTGTTACCTTCCACGATAGAGGCTTTAATTGGATGTCATTTAACGAACAATGCGACGGTGACTGTTATGACTACACGGCTGGATGATCCGACAGGCTATGGAAGAATTGTAAAAGGCAGGGGAGATAATATCCTGAAGATTGTTGAAGAGCGGGATGCCACTGATGAGGAAAAGCATATCAAAGAAATAAACTCAGGTATTTACTGTGTGAAAAGCGGGTTCCTTTTTGATGCTGTGGCCCGGATTGGCAATGAAAATGCACAGGGGGAATATTATCTTACTGATATTTTGGAAATTGCTGCAAGAAAGAAATATAAGACCATCTCTTTTGTTGTTGATGACTCCCTTAAGGTTATGGGGATAAATACAATTGAAGATCTGGAAAGAGCCGATAGGGTTATGGAAGAAAGAATGGATAAGATTTCCATCGCAAAAGAGTGACCTGAGATATAATAAAGCAAACAAAATTGCTGAATTGCGGTGCGGGAACCTTCACCCGCGAGATATGGAAGATACAAGAAGAGACCCGATGAGAGCATAGGAAGAGACCTTTGCAGAATGTTCAATTTTGCTCAAGTTCAAGGAAGGCGAAAATTTTAACCACAGGAATATATCGGATATTTCGAGGATTAAAATTTGAGCCTGACGCAGAAATTGGGCAAAAGGGGACGTTATGCAAAGATCTCAGGAAATAACGAGAATGAAGAAACCCATGTCAGGATTTACTTATATAAAGGAGAGGTTCTGTCTCCCCTTTATTCGACTGTGTTCTTCTGACATAGCACTATGTTTTGTCCTCTCGATAGTGGTGGGTATTATTGCGGGGTTGGGAGCTGTTTTCTTCAGGTGGCTGATAAAGGTTTTCAACTACTCCTTTTTCGCCAAGGGAGCAGTTGCGTTAGGCTTCCTGGGTAAGTACTATGTCGTTGTGCTGCCGGCAGTCGGGGGGCTGTTGGTAGGATTATTAGTTTATTTCCTCGCGCGTGAAGCAAAGGGAGAGGGTCCATCCGAGGTTATGGAGGCCTTTGCCGTTAGAAAGGGGCGTATCAGACCGCGTGTGTCAGTAGTCAAATTGCTGGCTTCATCAATATGCATTGGAAGTGGCGGTTCAGTGGGGCGTGAGGGTCCAATTGTCCAGATTGGCGCCTCTTTCGGGTCATCTGTGGGACAATGGTTCAAGTTGCCCGAGGAATGGGTGAAGACGCTTTTGCTCTGTGGGGCAGCGGGAGGTATCTCAGCTACCTTCAATGCCCCTATCGGCGGTGTCTTCTTTGTCCTTGAGGTTATTCAGAGGCGATTCATGTCTCCCAACCTCGGTTTTATAGTAATCAGTTCGATTACGGCAGACTTTATCGCCCATATCTTCCTGGGGAAAAATCCGTCTTTTATTATCCCAACCTATAATATGGCAAGCTATTGGGAAATACTGACTTATATCCTGCTTGGCATTGTTGCCGGTTTTGTTGCCCTTGGTTTCAATCACTTTTTTTATAAATGTGAAGATTTGTTTAATACCTTTAAGGTACCCGAATATGTCAAGCCTGCCCTCGGCGGTCTTATCGTCGGCTTCATTGGTCTGTATTATTTCGATGTTTTGGGAGTGGGCTATGGGGGAAGTTACGGAATAGGCGGCATTTGGATGGGAAGAGGAGGGGTTGATATAGCCTTGGCCGGCAAAATGGGTCTTGTCACACTCCTCATGCTGACGGTTCTGAAGATGCTTGCAACTGCAGTCACTCTTGGCAGTGGAGGCAGTGGAGGTGTATTTGCTCCCGCGCTCTTTATCGGTTCGGTTCTGGGTGGAGCTTTTGGGATAATGATCCATAACCTGTTTCCGGCAATTACGGCTTTCTCAGTGGCGGAAGCTTCGGGATCCTATGCTTTGGTGGGAATGGCAGCATTCTTCGCAGCGACGGTGCGGGCGCCAATTACTGCGGTCGCCCTCTTGTTTGAAATGACGAGAAACTATAGCCTTATTTTACCATTAATGACTGCTGTTGCTTTTAGTACCTTTCTTGCCAGCGGTTTCAGCCGGGAGTCTATTTACACACTCCGCTTAGTGAGGCGTGGCATTGACATCCACCATCAACAAGAGGCGGATATACTAAGCACTATTTCTGTAAAAAATGTAATGAAAAGAGAAGTGGAAACTGTATTTGAAAACATGTCTCTGAAAAAGTTGTTGGAATTTACATTTTCAAGCAAACATTTAAGTTTTCCTGTGATTGACAGCAAGGGGTTACTCGTCGGGATAGTAAGTATTGAAGATTTCAGGGAGATCCTCTTTAAGGAGGAATTGAGACATCTTGTGGTGGTAAAAGAGCTTGCAACAACGGATGTTATCACTGTTACCGAAAGTGAAAATCTGGGTAGTGCTCTAAAGAAGATAGGGTTCAGAAATATAGAACAACTGCCGGTCGTTGAGGAAAATAATCCCAGTAAAATAGTAGGAATTCTTTCAAGAAGGGATATTTTTTCTGCATATAATAAGGCTTTGATAGATCGATCTCTGGCAGAAGGTGTGCCCAAAGATGATGAAAGCTCAGATTTAAGTTATTTGACGTAGGCACATCCATTCCAACACCCCTAATGCGGCAAAGCCGCAAGGTCTGAGCAACGAGTAATGAGGACTAAAGGTCCTGAGAGAATTATTTCTTAATCCTTCCTTTTGCCTTTCGTCTTTAGCCCAACATCTGCGCAAAAAACGCAGTTGTTGTGGATAAAGACTCTAAAGAGATTCAGAAAAATTTATAAAGCAAGAGGGCTTCAGATGAAAATCGGCGGATTGTCACTAAAAAATAATATTTTTCTGGCACCCATGGCCGGTATTACGGACGTACTGTTCAGGACACTGGCACGAAAATTTGGCTGCGCCCTTTGTTTTACGGAAATGGTCAGTTCCAACGGTCTTGTGAGGAAAACAGGGAAAAGTTATCGGTATATTGAATCATCTTCGGAGGATAGACCGCTTGGTGTCCAGATATTTGGGGCAGATCCGGATGTCCTCTCCGAAGCCGCAAGGATAGTGACGAATGAAGGGGCTGATCTTATTGATATCAACATGGGATGCCCCGTAAAAAAGGTTCTGAAAACAGGAGCGGGTGCCGCCCTGATGAAAGATCCGGTAAAGGTTTCTGTCATACTGGAAAAAGTGCGAAAAGCCACGAGCTTGCCTCTGACGATTAAGATCCGATCAGGGTGGAAGCGAGGTGAAATTAATGCCATGGATATAGCTGCCATTGCTGAAGATTGCGGTGTGGATGCCTTAATTTTGCATCCCCGCACAGTTGAACAGGGGTTCAGCGGTGTGGCAGATTGGGAACTCATCTCCAGGGTTAAAGAGCGGTTGAGTATTCCTGTGGTAGGGAGTGGTGATATACGAAATCCGGAAGATGCGTCAAGGATGCTCGATGTGACAGGATGTGATGGAGTAATGGTCGGACGGGGAGCCCTTGGCAATCCCTGGATATTCAGGGACATAATCAACTGCCTTTCATCTCCGTATGTTTATTTTCCAGCCACATTGAAAGAACGGAAGGATATAATACACGAGCATTTGAACATGAGTGTACGTTACTCTGGTGAAAAAATGGGTGTAAAAAACTTCCGCAAACATCTTTTATGGTATACAAAAGGTTTAAGAGGGGGTGCCCGGTTCAGGCAAATGGCGGTTTCAATACATGAAAGAAAAGATTTGCTGGATGCAGTTCATGGATATTTTGCCATCCTTATGGATCTGGATTAAAAATAAAATCTTGACTTTTATGTTGTGGATTGGCATAATTCTGCTGTGAAATTTGTTTTATTTAAGAAGGGTTGAGACGTATGCAGAATGTTCAATTTTGTTCAAATTCAAGGAAGGCGAAAATTTTGACCACAGGAATATATTGGATATTTCGAGGATTGAAATTTGAGACTGACGCAGAAATTGGACAAAGGGGGACGTTATGCAAAGTTCTCGGTTAATAGATCGTAGAAAGGTAAAGTGTTCGCAGTGGAATTAGTCAAATTTAATGAACTTGAGGAGAAGGTCAAGAGTATTATAAAAGAATATGCCTTGCTGAAAAAAAGAAATGAGGAATTAGAGGTATTGCTCAAGAGCAAGGATGGAGAATTAGAAGAGGTGAGGAATAAAATTGGGATGCTAAATGAAGAACGGGATTCTGTTCGAACAAAAGTAGATTTGCTGCTTGATATGCTTCATGGCATAGAAGTTTGAGTTTTGGGGAAGAACGTTTGAAAAAACGCTTTGATATAAAGGTAATGGGGCGCGAATTTTCAGTTTTGAATGACAGAGGGGATAAGTATGTAGAAGGTGTTGTTAAATATGTGAATGATAGGGCCGAAGAGATGGGAAACACCTCGAAAGATATTTCAACTGTAAACATTGCTATATTGGTTGCTTTAAACGTTGCAGATGAATTGTTTAAACTCAGGGAAGAAAAAGAGGGCTTTTGTAGCCTGTTGGAAAGCAAATCTGAAAAGTTAATTAGCTATATAGAAGAAATAAGTCAGGAAAATACATAAGATATCCCCTGCGATGTTTGTGATTAACGTAAATTTTTTGATCCAACACCTTAGAACCGGGAGCCTTTCTATGTTAGTGGTGAGCAGGTCTGCCAGTATCCCAAATAGGATAAAGGTGGAAAGCCTAAAGCTGCAATGGGGCACCCACCTTGATAAGAGGTTCAAAAAAGGTAGTTAACACGGCATAGGCGGGGGGACTTCTTAAGTTTTTAAAAGAGAAGTCAGCTCCTCAGATTTTTTGATGGATGTTGAGGCTTTCCCTTGGCGGTTATATTTTTTAGCCCTTCCAGATAACTCCCCTTAATTGCATTCCCTTTTGTTGTGTCTTAATTATACTTAAGCAGGTCATGGTATCGTCTTAATACGATACTTGTGAGGAGGTGAAATGGCTTTGGTAAGTAGTAATACGATGGTCTTAATAATAGCGCTTGGGGCGCTTGCGATAGGGATTGTCCTGGGGTACCTTCTGCGAAAGAGAATTTCCGGAAAGATCCTGGAATCGTCCGAAACCTTGTCGGTAAGAATTGTAGATGAAGCAAAAAAAGAAGCTGATACAATCAAAAAAGAAGCCATCTTACAGGCTAAGGATAATCTCCTGAAAACGAAGGCTGAGATTGAGAATGAGACCAGGGAGAAGAAAGCAGAATTTGACAATTTAGAAAAGAGGCTTCGATCGAAAGAAGAAAATCTGGACAAGAGAATGGACTTGCTTGTTCAAAAAGAGACGAATATCGAGAAGAGGGAAAAAGGTCTTATCAATAAGGAATCTCAATTGGATGAAAAGCATGGTGAGTTGAATAAAATTATCGAAGAACAGAGAATGCGATTGGAGAAAATTGCAGGCGTTTCATCTGAAGAGGCAAAAAACTACCTCATCCAATTGATGAAGGATGAGGCAAAACATGATGCGGCTGTCATGATAAGGAATATAGAAGATGAGGCGAAACGAACTTCTGATAAGAAATCTCGTGAGATCATTGCTTACGCTATTCAGCGTTATGCCGGTGATTTTGTGGCCGAAAATACAGTCTCCGTTGTCAGCTTGCCTTCAGATGAAATGAAAGGCAGGATTATCGGGAGGGAGGGGAGAAATATCAGAGCCATAGAGGCTGCTACAGGGACGGATCTGATTATTGATGATACTCCTGAAGCGGTGGTCCTTTCAAGTTTCGATCCCATACGTCGTGAGGTGGCAAAAATATCTCTGGAAAGATTGATAAGTGATGGAAGGATTCATCCGGGAAGAATTGAGGATGTCGTCAATAAAGTCAGAGATGAAGTTGATGCAATGATTCGTGAAACAGGTGAAAGGGTGTCGTTCGATGTTGGAGTGCATGATGTTCATCCCGAGTTGTTGTCGCTCCTTGGGAGACTTAAATTCAGGAGAAGTTTTTCCCAAAATGTTCTTCAACATTCCATAGAAGTTGCTCAACTGATGGGCATGATAGCGGCCGAGTTAGGACTTGATGTAAAAGAGGCAAAAAGAGCTGGATTGCTCCATGATATAGGTAAATCGATTGATCACGAAGTTGAGGGAACCCACGCTGCCATCGGAGCAGATTATGCCAGGAGGTTTGGCGAATCGGAGAAAATCGTTCAAGCAATAGCTACTCACCATGATGATGGTCGTACCAATACATTGCTTGGTGTCCTTGTTCAGGCAGCAGACACGCTTTCCGCGGCAAGACCCGGGGCTCGTAAGGAAATGTTGGAAACATATGTAAAACGCTTGAGTGAACTCGAAAATATAGCAAACTCCTTTAGTGGTGTTGATAAATGCTATGCGATTCAAGCCGGCAGGGAGATCCGTATCCTTGTCGAAAATGAAAAGATATCAGATACCGAAGCTGTAATGCTCTGCAAAGACATAGTACAAAAGGTTGAGGCTGAACTGACGTATCCCGGTCAGATCAAGGTTACCGTTATAAGGGAAATGAGGGTGTCTGACTTCGCAAAATAGAAATGGAATATAGAGGTAAGTGAAAGTACTTTTTATCGGAGA
>Ga0265594_1002625_pt1 | contig 12636 bp, 9 predicted proteins | sample saktaG_11_FD_190147 | JGI IMG/M metagenome (GOLD analysis project Ga0265594, IMG submission 190147) | Saline water microbial communities from Sakinaw Lake, British Columbia, Canada - sak_2011_5_24_80m | ecosystem: Environmental > Aquatic > Non-marine Saline and Alkaline > Saline ... | reverse complement strand
CGGGTCGAGAAAACGATACCACGTCTTGTGCCGAAGAGAGAGTCAGGAATTTCCCTTCTTCGAGGAGGACAGCCTTGGCTATGATGTTTTCCAGTTCCCGAACATTTCCAGAGTATGGATAATTTAACAGGCAGTCAGCCAGATCCGGATCGATCGAATTGATGTCTTTATCGTTTTTTCTGGCATGACGTAGTAAGAAGTGTCGGGCCAACGGGAAAATATCCTTCTTCCGCTCCCTCAGGGGAGGTATGTTGATATGGAACATATTCAGCCGAAAGAACAGATCCTTTCGAAAGCGTCCCTTCTCTAGCTCTTTTTCAATATCCGAGTTGGTAGCCGAAATGATCCTCACATCTACATTTTTCGACTCAGTACTTCCAAGTCTGTATAGTTCCCGTTCCTCTACGACACGAAGCATTTTACTTTGGAGGGTCTGCTCAAGTTCGGTTATCTCATCGAGAAAGAGAGTGCCGCCCTGAGCCGCTTCAAAGAACCCCTTCTTTTCATTAAGCGCACCGGTGTAGGCTCCTTTGACATGTCCGAAGAAATCATCTTCGAAAAGCGTTTTGCTAAAGGATGCCATATTCACTGCCGCAAAGCTGCCATTCGATCGATTACTCAGTTTGTGGATGATTCGGGCCAGCATCTCTTTACCGGTTCCCGATTCACCGGTGAGGACCACGTTATAGTCAGTGGGGGCAGCAATCTCGGCCTGATGAAATACCATTGCCATTGCCTGATCCTCGGCCACCATTCCCTCGAATGCTGAGGGATTTTTCAGATCTGAAAATGATAGTTTTTTCTCGAACAAGGCCAAATTGTTGCGCAGATTGTATCGTTCGAGAGCTCGATTGATGGTTATGATTAATTTCTCACTATTGATTGGTTTAACCAGATAATCAAATGCACCGTATTTAATGGCCTGTACGGCCGATGAGACGTCATCAACGGCTGTCACGATGATGCATTCAATAGTTGGAAATTCTTCCTTTACTTGCCTAAGGATTTCCGTACCTCCGATATTGGGCATGATGAGATCAAGCAACAGCAGATGAAAATCATGTGCCCTGACTAAATCCATGACCATTCTGCTGTCGGATACAATTGCCGGTTCAGGTAAACCCGAACTGGCGATTGTAGCTTTTATGCTTAACAGGAGACCGACATCGTCGTCGACGACCAATACGCGATTCTCTGGACCGGAAATAGATTTCATCGCTTTTCCACCACCTGAATCATGTTTCTACCGAGGGAAACGCCAATATAAAGGTGGTTCCCTTACCCTCGTTGCTTTCTACCGTGATCTTTCCTCCGTGGGCCTCAACAATATTATAGGTAATGGAAAGGCCCAGACCGATGCCCCCTTCGTTTTGTTTGCTGGAAACAAAGGGGTCAAATATCTTATCGGAAATAGATGGATCGATACCTTTTCCGTTATCCGATACAGAGACAAATACATGGCGATCTTTTTTCTGAAATCCCGTTGTGACTTCTATTATGCCGTGAGCAGCATCGATGGCCTGAATAGCATTTACCATGATGTTTATTATGCTTTGCTCTATACTGTTAAGGTCTCCTTCAATTAGAGGAATATTATTCCCGAGGTCAACTTTTAATGCGATATCCGTTGTTCTGACGGTCATCCGGATGAGTCGGACGGAATTTTCAACAGCATCATTGATCCTTATGGGGCGCCGGTCGATAATACTCGACTGTCTGGCGAAATCTTTCAAATTACCAACCGTTTTGGCCACCCGGTTAGCAGCTAGATCCATGTCGGACAGGAGCTGAGGCAAGTTATTTTCCAGAAATTCATAGGTTAGGCCGCCATATTTCATTCCCGGTGAGCGTTCTGCCTGTTTCTTTAAATCGGGAAGCACGTCACGCCAGATTTTCTGGAGGAGGGGTATATCAAAAATTATTTTATTGACCGGGTTATTTATCTCATGAGCGACACCGGCTACCAGGGTTCCCATGGTTTCCATTTTCTGGGCATGGCGAAGCTGCGCTTCAAGCTGCTTTTTTTCATCCTCGGCACGTTTCCGTTCGGTAATATCCTGTACGATGCCGACCAATTTCAATGGATTACCATGGATATCACGTTCAACTTCACCCTGGGTGTGATGAATCCTTACCTCGCCGTCTGTCCGTATGATTCTGTGTTCTGATTCGTAGGATTTTATACCGTCAAGAGCAGCCTGAATATTCTGTTGTACATTTTCAAGATCGTCAGGATGTACAGTATTAATATAGGTGTTGAGAGTAACATCAATTTCTTTCGATTCAACGCCAAACAGACGGAACGTTTCGTCTGACCAGAGAACTTCATCGGTGATGACGTTCCATGACCAGCTTCCGATATGTGCCATTTCCTGAGACATTGAGAGGTTCTTCATTGTTTCCTTTAACGCGTGTTCGGCCATCTTCAGGTCCGTGATATCCCGTCCGACCGATTGAAATTCGATGAGATGATTCTGGTCATCGAATATGGCACGATTAGTCCACTGCTGCCACCGTATCTCTCCAGTGCCGCTTATTGCCTGGTGTTCATGTTTCACTTCTTTTATGTTCGAGTCAAGCAAGGTGTTGTGTTCTTCTGCTACCGTTTTTCGATGTTCCTCGGGAATGAGTGGCATGAAACTTGTTCCAATCATATCTTCTTGTTTCTTATTAAAATAACGACAGTATTCCTCATTCACAAAGGTAAGTTTCCAGTCAGATGTGTATCGACAGATCAGTTCTGTTTGCGCTTGCACAACGGCGCGATACTTTTCTTCACTCTCGCGGAGTGCTTTTTCAGCATATTTACGGTCGGTAATATCCTCTCCCTGGGCAAGTGTGGCGAGCACTGTCTGTCCGTCTTCGGCATGTGTGTTATAGGAATTCCATAAAACCGTTCGTATGGTACCATCCTTATGTTGGATAGGGATTTCCACAGCGTCCCAATCCCAAGCTCCCATTGATGCCTTTTTAACTTTTTGAAGGGAATCGGAACGGGTGTCATCGGGGAAGAGAACGTCAATGGGCTGCCCGATTATTTCAGCTTCAGTCCAACCGCTCATCTTTTCAAAAGATCGGTTGACTATTGTTGCCTTTCGTTCGGGATTCCAGACCACGATTGGTGCAGTAGCGGATCGTATCAAATTGTCCAGGTAGTCGGTCGTTTCTTTCAGCTTTTTTGTCTGTTTCTTAACCTCATGTTCCAGGGAATAGGACCACCGGTATGCGGAAATTGAGAGAAACGAGCCGGCGGATATAAGGATGATAAGAACAAAACTGAATCCGTACAGTGCCTCCCGAACCGCACTCTGGATAATTCGATCCACTTCACTGACGGGAGCTGCGACTGACACAGACCATATCTGATCGATGATGCGAGCAGGCGAATACGCTATCAATTTTTCAATCCGACCTGTTTTTCCTCTATGCCAGCCCGAAACATAGCGACCGATACCTTCATTACCTGCTAACACATTTTTCTGGATTCGATTTATGGATTCGAATATAAGTTCAGGACTTTTTTCTACGCGGATTGTGAAAGCATCTTTTCCGACAAACTCTTTTTCATGGTGGGCGACAAAATAACCTTCGTGATTCATCAACCATGCATACCCGGTCTCCCCCGATACGATGGGTGCAATAAATATCCGGGAGATATCATCAAGATCAAATGAGGTAATCAGCGCCCCTTTGAATGTACCTTTGTCCTTTTTTTTCTCATCGGTTAGATAAATCGGAATGGACATTCTGATTCGCCGCTGATCCTGTTCATTGATTATGATTCCGGAAATAGAAACGCCCCTTGCTCGCTTCGTATGTTGAAAGGAGGCGTCATGACTGTAGTTCTGATTTATGAGTTTCTGTCGCCAGATGCTGGAAGGATAAATAAAACGCAAAATGCCATTTTCATCGATATATCGAATCGATGTCCGTGGAAGAAAGCCTTCATACATATGTTTCAAATGTTCGATACCGTCGGGAGTCATGTTCTGAACCGAGGGTAACTTGGTTGCTGAAGAAAGAGAGGTGCTGACCTCTGTGAAATATGTTTCAATACTATTGGCTGTCGATCGGGCCAGAATCAGCTGTTGCTGGTTAAATTGATCAAGTGCGGTAAGCCTGCTTTCATAAAAGGCTCGTCTCCCGAGAAACACGGTTATGGCAACGGCGAGGATAGTAGCGGTTATAATAATCCCCGTCAGCCACCATGAAGGCTTTCTGGAGTCTTTATAAAGATGAAAGCCCTGCATCATTTGTAAAATATGATTGAATCTACTCATGTTGCAACGTATCCATACTATGAATTATGCGGGTTGACTTCATTGTTCCGTTCTTTCAAATAAAATAAGGACCGGTTAGATATTGCTGCTTCCGTTGATCGGTGGAAAGGGAAAAGACTCGTTCATAGATGGGTTCATAATCAATGTTTTCATTGAGTGATGGTCTTTATTACTTTTTATTTTACCTTGTTAAGCAGCCTTTTGGCTATTAAAATATTATACTCTTTTTCATACGGATCACTCGCTATGTATTTTAAAAATTTTCTGTTTACAACACCTATCTTCTCCAATGCCTTGAGGGCGTATTGTCGTACCTGCGGTTTCTCGTCGACCAGCAATTCTTCCAGCGGTGGGACTGCTTCATATATATCGGGCTTGAACTGAGAAAGTTTTCCTAAGGCAGATGCCGCAGATCTCCGGTCGTTGCCATTCAAACTTTTTGTAGTACGGATCAATTCGTAGATCATGCCTGCGTCAGGCATATCCGTAAAGATTTGTTCTTTATAAACGTTTTTGGCACTCTCGGGATGTCGTTTACGGGTGCCCTGTGAATCAGAAATCTTTGTCGTTGTTTTTTTCTTACAGGCTGTTTCCGGAATGGAATCAAAAAATACTCTCACATCATCAATAGTATGAGTAACGGATATGTCCGGCAGCGAGGCAAGTATTGTTTTCCCGTATGAGCTTTTCACCACACGTGTGTCGAGTATGGCAACCACACCATATTCGTTGCGCCCTCTAATGAGCCGCCCAAAACCCTGCCTCAATGACAGAATGGCAGACGGAAGGGCAAGGTCATAGAACCACCTGTTCCCCAGCCTCCTGCATCTTTCCTGATATACAGGGTCTCCCGGTGAGTTGAAAGGAAGTTTGCCAATAACCACAAGACTCAGGTCATCCCCCTTTATGTCAATACCCTGCCAGAAGGTAGCCGTAGCAAAAAGTACAGAATGAGGTGTATCCTTGAACCATTGAATGAGTTTTGCGGGGGGCATGTCGCCCTGGGATTTGAAGGGGTAAGATATATTGATATTATTTGAAACAAAATGGAGATGTTTATAAGAAGTAAACAGAACCAGGGCCCTGCCGCGGGAAGCATTGACAAGGTTTTCTATTATCTCCAGGCCCTCTTCCTGAAACAGCTCGTTGTTTTTATTGTCCGGCCTCGGCAGATCCTTGTCAACATAAAGGAGAGACTGCTGTTTGTAATCAAATGAGGATCCAATAATCTTTTCTTTAAAATCTTCGATGCCCAACCTCTTCTTCAGAAAGGTAAAATTTCCTCCCGATGTCAGAGTGGCCGAAGTCATAATCGTGCTGTCATAGTTGCCTGTCAGAACCTTGAAGGCATTATGAGACTCTACGAGATTGCTTTTGAGTTCCAGGGAATCGCCGTTTCCAGCCATATAATAAACCCTGTCCCCATCATCCTGTCGTATAAAATTATCTATATCCGCCGCGAATGACTTTACATAACATGTGGTTGTTTCTATTTTGTCTTTCATTTCATCATCGGCCACCGATTTCATCTGTTTTTCCAGTGTTGGAATTGTTTTGTTCAGGGCCAGTTTCTCCTTCAAACTTTTTAGCCTTTCTATGACGGGAGCAGGAATCGGAAAGACCGGCTGAAATGGTATATCTGCCTTTTTAAAGAATGACTCCACCTCGGCAAAGAGGTGATCAACTATTATCTTCAATCCCTTCAGCCTGTAAAGGAGCCACATAGTCCTCGAATAGCTCAGGCTGCTGCCGAGGACATTGGAGATGACATCCTCAACATCGGAGGCCTCATCGATGATTAACTGTTTATGAAAGGGAAGGACATTGAAATCTGAAAGGAGGTCATAGGCAAGGAGGTGGTGATTGACCACCAGGATATCCTTTTTGTAGAGTTCTCGATAATGCCGATAGTAGAAACAATCGTTGTAAAATGGGCACATTTTGCCGTTGCAATCCTGCGAATCACCGCAGACCTCCGGCCAAAAGCGGGGGATAAACGAAAGCTCAGCTTTTTCTCCTGTTTCGGTTTTTGAAAGCCACGTGAGAAATCTTTTATAGGTCCTTCCAGCACCGGCATACTCACGCTCCCTTTTCAGACAAAGATAGTTGTTCTTTCCTTTAAGAATGCCGAAAGAAAACTTCCGGGGAAGGGATTTTTGGAGAAAAACAAGATCCTTGTTTACAAGCTGATCCTGAAGGGCCAGAGAGGAAGTGGATACCACCGTTTTCTCCCGTGAAAGTATAGCAGGGATAAGATAGGCAAAAGACTTTCCAATCCCTGTCCCCGCCTCAATGAGAAGGCTCTCTTCCGTAGCGAGGCAACCCAGGACTTCTTCCGCCATCTCCTGCTGTCCCGGCCTCTCTTCATAATCGGGCAGACTCTTTTTCAGTAAATCGAAGATCGATGATAATTCTTTCAAATAGTTATCCTGTCTTTTACAAAAGCTGTCGGGTTACCCCATCCTTAGAGATTTACGCGCCTTCATGTTGAAGTGAAGGACAAAACGTTTCACCCATTCGCAGTAGCTTCTCTGTGTGCGAATCGAATAGTGTCGCCGCCGCATCACATCGCGCATATCATCAAGAATCTTACTTGACATAACTTTCTTCCTGTTTTATCGTTTTTTTCATGCTTAGAAAGGATATGCTATATTGAATATTGAAAGCAAGCAAAATTGCCTGTTTGTCTGTTCAATATCAGGATGTCAGGCAAAATTGCCTTATATGTAAATGTTGGGTGCTAAGATAAGGACACACAGATGAAGCATTGGTTGAGAACAGGCATTTCGTTTGGGCTAACATCAGCGGTCATCACGACTCTCGGTCTCATGGTCGGTCTCCACTCAGGGACGCATTCCAAGATTGTGGTCCTTGCCGGGATTCTGACAATCGCCATTGCTGATGCGTTTTCAGATGCCTTGGGAATCCACGTTTCAGAAGAAGCGGATAACACTAACACCGCCAAGCAGATTTGGGGGGCCACCGTTGTGACCTTTCTGACGAAATTCCTGGTCGCAATGACATTTGTGGTTCCCGTCCTTCTTCTATCCCTATCCGCTGCCATAATTGTGAATTTGATATGGGGAATGTCCATTCTGTCTGTTCTGAGCTATATCATCGCAAAATCACAGGGCGAGCCACCTTGGAAGATCGTCGGCGAACACCTTCTGATCGCAATCGTAGTGATTGGAGCCACGCATTGGGTAGGGGACTGGATTGGGACGATATGTGCATGAACCGGCACCCAACAAGACGCTACACATGACCGCCAACAGCGTGGTGTTTTTTGAAAAGCGGTGATCCGCATCAAAACTGGTGGTTTTTCAAAGTTGTGGGTAATTCGGGGTAATTCGGGGTAATTCGGGGGACATAACACTTAATTCATCAAAATAAATTTGTGGTCTTATATTTGTCAGTGTTTAATAATATTAGCAAGTTCGCTTAACCAAACACTTCACCTGACCGCCTACAGCGGCAAGTGAGCTTTTCGTTCGCTGTTAAAGACTAATTGGTAGGATAATATGAATCCTGAGTTGCCAAAGGACTTAACAATACGGAACAGCATGCCTTCCGACCATCAACGAATAATTGGTGTTTTGAAAGAATGGTGGGGCGGCAGAGATCTGACTTGGATGTTACCGAAACTATTTCTGATACATTTTAACAATACATCACTTGTTATTGAAAAACGTGATGAATTAGTAGCTTTCTTGATCGGATTTCTATCACCAGCTAAACCAAAAGAGGGTTATATACATTTTGCTGGGGTTCATCCGGAATATCGCGGAATTGGTATTGGAGAATATATATACAAACGCTTTTTCAAAATTTGCAAAGAAAATAAACGTAATTTAATCAGGTCATGTACCTCACCTGTGAATAAAGGATCAATTCAATTTCATAAGAAGCTTGGGTTCGGGATTTCAAATGGGAATGCCGAAATTGATGGCATAAAGGTTACCCTTGATTACAATAAACCAAATGATCCAAAGGTGTTGTTTGAGAAAGCAATTTAAGTTCAGCGAACAAAAGCATGCACTTGGACGCTCGTAAACTCGCGCCTGTGATGCTTGGCGTTCGGCGTAAAATCATGGAGAAAGAAGGAAAACAAAAATACGAAATTTATAATCATCGGATTCTTTGGATCACTGCTCATAAGAATCTGACCTTATCTCGTACTTCAGAAGATGATGCATTATTCATCATTTTTTCCAGAATTCCGGAATCAGAAGAATTATGACAGTGTAAATTTCAAGCCTTCCGGCAAGCATGCAGAAGGAAAGAATCCATTTTCCAAGGTTGGGGATTTCACTGTATGTTGACGCGGCATTCACGGCACCGAATCCAGGTCCCACATTTCCGATAGTTGCCACGACAGAGGAAAAGGCCGTCATCATATCGAGGCCAAGAAGGGTCATTAAAATGGATGCGACAACTGTTACTGCCAGGTAAAGAACAAAAAATCCCCAGATACTTGCCATTGTTTCCGGGTACACTATTTTCTTTCCAAGTTTTACCGCCGTGACCGCGTGAGGGTGAACCAACCTGTACAGTTCCATGTAGCTGTGTTTCAGGATCAGGAGAATTCTCAGGCACTTAATACTTCCACCGGTAGAACCTGCAGATCCCCCCACAAACATCAGCAAAAGCAGTATGATTTTGGAAAGGGCCGGCCATTTATCAAAGTTGTCTGTTGTGAAACCGGTCGTGGTTAATATTGAAACCACCTGGAATGAGGCATAACGAAGACATTTGCCCATATCCTCGAAAATATTCAATCTCAGATTGAGAGTAACTATAATCACGGAAATCAGGGCAATTACCAGGTAAAAACGTAGCTCGCTGTTCTTGAGAAATGACTTGAAATTTCCCATTATCAGGGCGTAATGGAGGGTGAAATTAATCCCCGCAATCAACATGAACAAGGTTATTACACCATCTATATAAGCACTGCGAAAATGGGCGATACCGGCATCACTTGTTGAGAATCCACCGGTGGCCATGGTGCTGAATGTGTGACATAACGCGTTGAAGACATCCATTCCGCCGAAGAGAAGCATGATAAACTCCACTGTTGAAATGACAAAATAGACTATCCAGAGAGTTCTTGCTGTTTCTGTCACACGTGGTGTCAGCTTATCCTTCACAGGACTTGGCAGTTCAGCCTTGTAAAGCTGCATGCCACCCACCCCCAGGAGAGGGAATATGGCGATCGATAATACGATGATTCCCATCCCCCCGAGCCATTGAGTGAGGGAACGCCAGAATAAAATACCATGGGGGATGCTTTCTATATTGGTAATAACTGTTGCCCCGGTGGTTGTAAATCCGGAGACGGATTCAAAGAACGCATCCGTAAAAGTTGGGAATACGCCATGGATGAAATACGGTAAAGCACCAAAGACACCGGCAAGGAACCAAACGGTTGCAACAATCAGGAATCCTTCTTTATGGTTCAGGGTTATATCTCCCTCCGGTTTGAAGAAAAGATAGAGAAGACCCCCACAAACAGTAGTTATTGCCATGGATGACCCGAGAGCCATGAAATCACCTTCGCCGTAGTAAATAGACCAGGCTAAAGGTAAAAGCAGGGCAAGCCCTAAGAAAAACAGGAAGGAACCCAGAATATATAATATATTTTTTGCTTTCATCCGAAATAATCCAGCTTAACGGTAAGGATTTTTTCGACTTTAGGAATGGCTGAACGGAGGGTAACAAGTATGACGCGATCATCAGGCAGGATAACAGAATCGCCGCCTGGAATGGTTACCTTATCGTTCCTTATGATGGCACCTATTATCGTACCTTTGGGAAATTTTATGTTTTTAAGGGGTTTGTTTGTAATATCTGATGTTTCCAGGGCTATAAACTCAACTGCCTCTGCTTTTTCATCAAGAAGAGGAGTAGCTGAAATAACTTTCCCTTTTCTTATGAAATGCAATATCTTTCCGATGGTGGCATGTCTTGGATTCATAACACCATCTATACCAATATTAGGGACAAGGTTGGCATAATCAACCTTGTTGACGAGGGATATAGACTTTTTGGCGCCCAGTTGCTTTGCAAGGAGAGCGCTCAGTATGTTCGCCTCTTCATCATCCGTGACGGCAATCAAATAATCGGCATCCTGGATATTTTCTTCTTTGAGAAGGTCCTGACTTGTTCCATCTCCATGGAGTATGACTGATTTGTCTAATTTAGAAGCTAATATTTTACATTTGTCCTGTCTCTTCTCTATAATTTTAACGAATATACCTTTCTTCTCGAGGATTTCAGATAGTAAAAGAGCAGTATGCCCCCCGCCTATAATGAAAACCCTTTGAACAGGAGTGACATCTTTCCCGAAGAACTTGAGTATTTCACTTACATTTTCTGATTCGGTAAGAACGAAGATGTAATCGTTTTCCTGAATTGTCGCTTTACCGGACGGTACGATCGGCTCTTCTTTACGAATAATAGAGGCAATCAAGAAATCGTGTTCCTTGCACATCTCTTTGATCTCATGCAGTTTTTTCCCTACGACAAGGCAGCTTGAATTCACGTGAAAAGCTGCAAGTTTGATACGTCCTCCGGCAAAATCGATGATCTCTGAGGCTCCGGGATATTCTATGAGGTTCATTACATTGTTTACTGATTCCCTTTCCGGATTGATACAGAGGTCTATGTTGAGGTGATTTTTATCAAAAATGGTGGGATTCCGTTCCAAATCCGGGTTTCTTATCCGTGCTATCTTCAATGCTCCCTTTGACTGGACCGAAGCCAGGAGACATGCTATCATATTTGTTTCATCGCTATCTGTTACCGCAACAATCATTTCAGCCTGATCCAGCCTGGCTTCCTCCAGGATTTGCGGACTACTCCCGCTTCCCGTAATGGTCTGAACGTCCAGATTTTCGGAGACTGCCTTTAAACGTTCTTCATCCTTGTCGATGACGACCACATCACTTCCCTCTTTGGAAAGTATATCTGCGATGTTATAGCCAACCTCGCCCGCACCTATAACTATAACTCTCATAACTCCAGCACTCCAATATTACAATACTCCGGGTCCTTAGCTCTTAGCCTTTGACCTTTTTCCTGTTTCGAACTTTAGTTAGATAATATTTTATGCTTCCACAATAGTTACTTTCATTTTGTTTTTTACATTCACCTTAAATTGATTGGCTCCCAAGGTTATTTCATCCCGATAAGTATCATCTCCCAATATACATATAGATATAATGTCTGATTGTTTCTGGTTTTCTACGAGGGAGTCAGCGAACCCGGAGATCATTGCTATCGTCATTTCTGACATTTGCAAATTACACCGATCCGGGCCTGGAATGTCGAAGGCAGAATCGTTACAATTAATTTTGGTGACTGTTTGTGAAATAATGTGTCCTGCGGTATATAATTGATCATACGTCAGATTTGTCGATTTTCCCAAACCAAAGAGTAAAATTTTTGAGGAGGGAATTCGGTAGTCGGGGGTAATAAGAATCTTTTCCCTGAAAGCGCCAGTAAACCTACCCTTCTTGATTTGTTTGGATATAATACCATTCAGGCGCCAGTCAGCAAGGCCACAGTAACCTCTTGGCGGTCTTTCGTCAGAAAAAAATCCCAAAATCAGTCCTTCATGGTTCAGGATTTCCACTGGTTCCGAGGATATTTTTATCCTCATCTTCCTGACGTAATTTTGTGTATAATGCGTCGAGTATACCATTTATAAAAGAACCCGAATTTTCCGATCCAAAGTCTTTTCCAAGGTCGATTGCCTCGTTGAGGGTTACCTTTGGAGGGATGTCCTTGCAGTAGACAAGTTCATAGACGGCTAACCTTAAAATGTTTCTGTCTACGCCGGACATTCGTTCAAGAGACCAATTGTCAGAACAACTCTTGATAAGCGTATCTATTTCTTTTAACCTTTCCTGGGTGCCTTCTATTAATTGTGTAGAAAAAACCCTGACGTTTTCCGGCGCTTCAAAGTTGTCCCAGAAAAGTTCAATAGCCTCGTGAACACTAACTTTTGAAACATCAATCTGAAAAAGAACCTGTAAGGTAACCTCTCTTGCCTTTCTTCTTGTCCCCATTCATTCCTCAGGCTACAACAATTTAAAAAGATTGGCCATTTCAATGGCTGACAACGCGGCGTCCCAACCCTTGTTGCCGGATTTTGATCCTGCCCTCTCTATAGCCTGTTCAATAGTATCAGCGGTAATAACACCAAAAGCAATCGGGACCTCAGTCTCTAAGGATACACTGGCAACTCCCTTCGACACTTCTGAGCTGACATACTCAAAATGCGGGGTGGCACCCCTTATAACTGCACCGAGACATATTATTGAGTTAAATTTTCCGCTTTTAGCCAGTTTTTTTG
>Ga0265594_1002624_pt1 | contig 12638 bp, 12 predicted proteins | sample saktaG_11_FD_190147 | JGI IMG/M metagenome (GOLD analysis project Ga0265594, IMG submission 190147) | Saline water microbial communities from Sakinaw Lake, British Columbia, Canada - sak_2011_5_24_80m | ecosystem: Environmental > Aquatic > Non-marine Saline and Alkaline > Saline ... | reverse complement strand
TATTGAATGAAGGTATTGCGAAAGAGAAAATTTTCTATGTTGGGAATGTGATGATAGACACGTTATTAAAGTTAAAAGTAAAAAGTAAAAAGTTAAAAGTTTACGAAAAGTTTGGTGTTGGACCCAAAGAATACGCGGTTTTAACCTTACATCGACCGGAAAATGTTGATAATAAAAAAACCTTAAAAGAAATATTAAAGGCAATTGAAGAGATTCAAAAAAGAATTAAAATAATTTATCCAATTCATCCAAGAACTAAAAAAAGAATTAAAGAATTTGGTTTCCAAAAATTAGTCAAGAAAATGAAAAATTTGGTTATAAAAAAACCTCTTAGTTATTTAGAAATGCTGAGTTTAATGAAAAATGCTAAATTAGTTTTAACAGATTCAGGTGGTATTCAAGAGGAGACAACGGTTTTGGGCGTTCCTTGTTTAACTTTAAGAAAAACAACTGAAAGGCCTATTACAATAGAAGTTGGAACAAACAAAGTGGTTGGTTCTAGGAAAGAAGATATTATTAAAGAAAGTTTAAAAATTTTAGACAATAAAGCCAAGAAAGGAAAAGTCCCAAAATATTGGGATGGAAAAACAGCTAAAAGAATAATTAAAACTTTAAGAAATTATGGAAGAAAAAAATAACGAAATTATTGGTAGTTTTTATTAGAAAAGGAAGCATGATTAAATTTCCCTCAGAACCATTAATAACCACTATTATCCCGACCTATCAGCGACCGGAACTGCTCAGGCGGTCTATTTTAAGTGTCTTATTACAGAGTTATCCTTATATTCGGATTTGTGTCTGCGATAATGCTTCTGGCGATGAGACAAAAACAGTTGTTGATCAAATAATGCGGGTTGATAACCGAGTAAAATATCATTGTCACCATAAAAATATCGGAGTTTTCAATAATTTTAATTATGGAGTTCAGGAAGTTCAAACGCCTTTTTTTTCTCTCTTTTCCGACGATGATATTCTTACCCCTTTGTTTTATGAGCAAGCCATCAAAGGATTTGAAAAATTTCCGGCAGCAATGTTCGTATGTTTAGGCACAATTGTTGTTGACATAAATAATAAGTTTTTAAACGTTTCTGCTATGGTAGACCAGACAAGATTTTTTGGTCCTGGAGAGGGTTTTGAGGGAATTGCAAAAGGATTTCTTCCAGGAACGTGGACTGCTATACTATTTCGAAGAGAAGTAAGAGACAAAATTGGGTTAGTTGATGCACTGGCAGGACCATTCGCCGATGGCGGCTATGTTCAGCACGCGGCTGCCAGATTTCCTTTTGTTGTTTTGCCAGACATAGGAGCTATTCTTATGTCGCATTCAGGCTCAGGAGGTAAAAGACTTCCCCCGTTAGACGGAACATGGCTATCTTGGCGGAAGAAAATGATTCAGGCTATCATTTCAGACGAAAAAATTCCTTTATTTGTCCGATCAAGGATAAATGAAGTTATCCCTCGAAATTTCAGAAAAATAGCCTTTTATATAACAATTAAAAGTTTGACTGAAGGACGGTTAGAATTTGCGAAAAAAGTCTCAATCGGTCTTAAAGAATGTGGTTATCCGTTGACATCTAAACTGCTTCAACTGCTTGTTTGGAGTTACCAGTGGATTCCATTAACGCGGCCGCCTTTGCTGGTTATTAAGAAAATTCGACGTCATTTTCAAGAAAAAATAAAATATCCAGGGCTCAATCGGCAATATGGTAAACATCTAGATTTTATTAGAAGGTTGGATGCTTTAATGTCCGCTTGGGAGAAAAAATACGCGGAGTTGGATATCAGTACTATCAAATTAGAATTAAATCAATAAATTTGCATTTATCGTTAAAAACATATTATTAATAATATGAAAACAATAATACTTTGCGGGGGAATTGGTACTCGTATGAAGGAAGAGACAGAATTTAAGCCGAAGCCCTTAGTTTTAATAGGCGGCAAACCAATTCTTTGGCATATAATGAAAATATATTCTCATTTTGGATATAATAAATTTATTTTAGCTTTGGGTTATAAGGGCGATATGATTAAGGATTATTTTTTAAACCAGAGAGTATTTTTAAATGATTTTACTTTAGATATTTCTAAAAACAAAATAGATTTTCACAACAACCAATGTGATGATCTAGAAATTACCTTTGCTGAAACGGGATTAGAAAGCCAAACGGGGGAAAGGATATTAAGGGTTAAAAAATATATAACAGAAGAAGGATTTATGGTGACATATGGAGACGGCGTGAGTGATATTAATATAAATAAGTTGGTTGATTTTCACAGAACACAAAAGACAATAGGAACCATTACGGGTGTCCATCCTTATTCAAAGTATGGCTTGATAAAGATTGATGAGAAGAATAATTTGGTAATTAATTTTGAACAAAAGCCATTAATGTATGATTATATAAGCGGCGGATTTATGATTTTTAATAAAAAAGCCCTTGATTATTTTGACGAAGGCCCAATGGAAAACGGTTTAATTAAACTTGCCAAAGAAGGTCAACTTTCTATTTATAAATATGAAGGATTTTGGAAAGCAATGGATACCTATAGAGAAATGGAAGAGCTTAATAAATTATGGGGAGAGGAAAGACCTTGGGTAGTTTGGGAGAAAAAGAACTAATTTTTTATGGAAAATCTTCAAAAATTTTTCAAAGATAAGAAAATTTTAATTACCGGTCATACGGGCTTTAAAGGAAGTTGGCTTACTCAAACATTACTAAATTGGGGTGCGGATATTATTGGTATAGCTTTGAGGCCTTCAACAGATCCCAGTTTATTTTATTTGCTTGATATAAAAAAACATATAAACAATTATTTTGCCGACATCCGCAATTTCAAAAAAGTTAAAGAGATAATTTTTAAAGAAAAACCGGAAATAATTTTTCATTTAGCAGCCCAACCTTTAATCAGAGACAGTTATGACAATCCCCTGTACACTTTTGAGACAAACATCATTGGTACCGCCAATGTGTTAGAAGCCATAAAAGAATTGGGCAGAGTTAAATCAGCCGTTATAATCACCACAGACAAAGTTTACGAAGAAAAGGGAAGAGCTTCCTATTATAAAGAGAGCGATAAATTGGGAGGGTACGATCCATATAGCAGCAGTAAGGCAGGCGCTGAAATAGTTATAGATTCCTATATTAAGTCATTTTTTAATCCGAAAAATTACAAAAAGCATCATAAAACATTAATAGCATCAGCGAGATCGGGCAATGTCATAGGGGGTGGAGATTGGCAGAAAGATAGAATTATGCCAGATATCATAAGAGCAATTTTTGAAAAAAAGGAAAGGTTGATTATAAGAAATCCCGAATCAATAAGACCATGGCAGTATGTATTAGAACCATTGTATGGTTATATGTTACTTGCGGAAAAACTGTACAAAGGGAAAAAAGAGTTATGCGGAGCATGGAATTTCGGTCCTAGCCAGGGAAATTATTTGATAGTAAGAGCGTTGGCAGAAAAAGTGTTCAAAATGTTAGGAAAAGGTTCTTATAAAATTAAAAGGGACCCCATAAAGCACGAAAGTCAATGGTTGGGATTAGATATTGATAAAGCCAAAAATATTTTAGGATGGAAACCAATTTTTAATCTCAGCGAAACCCTAAAATTTACTTTAGATTGGTATAAAAGTTTTTATAACAAAGAAGATATTATCGAGATTACTAATCAACAAATAAAATTATTTTTTGAAAAAATATAAAAAATATGAATTGCCGATGTTGTAACTCTTCAATAATAGAATTTTTTTCATTAGGGGAAATGCCAATGGTTAATGCTTTTTTAAAAAAAGAAGAAATTCCATTTGAGAAAAAATATAATTTAAGTGTTGGTTTTTGCCCCAACTGCTATTTAGTCCAGATTATCAACATGGTATCTCCGGAAGAGCTTTTTAGAAATTATATTTATTTTTCTTCAACATCAAAATCTTTTTTAGAACATTGTCAAGAAATAGCTCAATATCTTGTTAAAAGGTTAAACTTGGGTTCTGAAAGTTTGGTTTTAGAAATCGCCAGCAATGATGGTGCTCAACTGCAGTTTTTTAAAGAGCTCGGCATTAAAATCTTAGGAGTTGACCCCGCTTGGAATATTGCCGAAGTAGCGAATAAAAAAGGTATTCCAACGATTCCCGAATTTTTTAATTATGAATTTGCCCAAAAAATAAAAGAAGAAGAGAAAATCCAAGCTGATTTAATTTTTGGCGCCAATGTTTTGGCTCACGTGCCGGAAATTATAGATTTTGTAAAGGGGGTAAAGACAGTTTTAAAACCAAAAGGCACAGCGGTTTTTGAATTCCCTTATATTAAAGGATTGATGGAAAAAAAGTTTGATACTATTTATCACGAACATGTTTTTTATTATTCTTTGCTATCTTTAAGAAATTTATTTAAGAACGCAGATTTAGAAATTTATGATGTGGAAATGACTCCAATGCAGGGTGGCTCCTTGCTGATATTTGTTTCTCATCCCGGCGTATTTACGGTTAGCGAAAACATTAAAAATCTCATCAATCAGGAAATTAAAGAAGGATTTGATAAATTAGAAACCTATCAACGGCTCAATGAAAATGTCATAAAACTAAAAGATGATTTATTAAACTTACTTAAAAATCTTAAAAAGGAGGGAAAGAAAATAGCTGCCTACAGCGCTCCGGCAAAAGGAAACATTTTGCTGAATTATTTTGGGATAGGAGGAAATTACCTTGATTTTATTGTAGATAAGTCAGAAGCGAAACAAAATTTGTATACGCCAGGCACTCATTTATTGGTTTATCCTCCAGAGAAAATTTATCAAGAAAAACCTGATTATCTTTTAGTTTTGTGTTGGAATATTGTCGATGAAGTTATAGAACAATTGAGAAACTATCATAATGCTGGCGGGAAATTTATTATACCCATACCCGAAATAAAGATAATATGAAATTTAAAGAGACAAAAATTAAAGGATTGTATATCATTGAGCCAGAATTAAAAATTGATGAAAGGGGCTATTTTGCCAGGATTTTTTGTAAAAAAGAATTAGCCAAGATTAGTTTTGATTTTGAGGTAGTTCAGATAAATAGGTCATTAAATAAAAAAAAAGGCATCCTCCGAGGAATGCACTTTCAAAAACCACCAAAAGCCGAAGATAAAATTGTGCAATGCATTCAAGGCGCAATTTACGATGTAGCCGTTGATTTACGCAAAGGTTCGTCAACCTATGGCCAGTGGGTTGCCGAAGAACTAACCGAAGATAATAAAAAAATGTTTTTAATACCAAAAGGATTTGCGCACGGTTTTCAGTCGCTGAAGGATAATTCCGAAATTTTATACTTTTTATCCGAGTTTTATTCTCCGGAATACCAAAGCGGCATTCGCTTTAATGATCCGTTTTTTAATATAAAATGGCCGATAAGAAATCAATTTCTTTTGGAAAGAGATAAAAATTGGCCATTGATTCAAAAATGATTATGAAAAAACCTAAAAAATTAATTCCGGTTACTGGGCCTTGGATTACAGAAAAGGAGATAAAATATGTTACCCAGGCAGCAAAAGATGGTTGGAATGAAAATTATAGAAAATACATAGATTTATTTGAAAAAAATTTTTCCAAATATGTTGGAAGAAAATATGCCTTAGCAACATCTTCTTGTACAGCTGCTTTGCATTTAAGTTTTCTCTCTTTAGGATTAAAAAAGGGTGACGAAATCATTGTTCCCAACATTACCTGGATAGCAAGTGTTGAGCCATTATATTGGATGGGTATAAAACCGGTTTTTGCTGATATTGAATCTGATACCTGGTGTATTGATCCAATTGATATAGAGAAAAAAATAACTAAAAAGACAAAAGCGATAATGGTGGTTGATTTGTATGGCCATATTGCAGACATGAAGCCAATTTTAAAGATTGCGAAAAAACATAAATTAAAAGTAATAGAAGATGCTGCTGAGGCTGTAGGTTCGGAGTATTATGGCAAAAAGGCAGGAAGTTTTGGAGATGTTTCTTGTTTTAGTTTTCATGGTTCAAAAACAGTGGTAACAGGAGAGGGTGGGATGTTACTAACTGATAATAAAAAAATTATAGAAAAAGCCAGATTCTATAGCGACCATTGTAAAAACCCTAAAAAAGTATTTTGGAATTTAGAAATAGGTTATAAATATAAAATGTCTAATTTCCAAGCAGCTTGTGGTTTAGCTCAACTGGAAAGAATAGAAGAACTTATCGCGAAAAAAAGAAATATATTTTCTTGGTATCAGAAAAGACTTTCTAAAATCCCGGGACTGCAATTAAATACCGAGCGCCCCCATACCAAAAATACTTATTGGATGGTGACAGTGGTTTTTGATAAAAAATACAAAATTAATAAAGAAAAGATAATGAAAGAATTCCTCAAATACAATATTCAAACCAGACCTTTTTTTTACCCGCTTTCATCGTTACCCGCTATAAATTGTAAAGTAGATACGCCGATTTCTTTTAATATCTCTTCTCGGGCCATAAATTTCCCTTGTGGTCTTAGCCTTACCGAAAAACAAGTTGATTATATTTGTCAAACATTGGTTAAAATTTTGAGTTGTAGAAAATGAATATTAAAAAATTACCAGAAAAACCTAAAATTCTTTTATTAACTAATAATGAAGTGGGTTTGGAGATTGCAAAATATTTAAAGCATCGGAAAGAAAATATTGTTGGATTGATATTGCATCCAAAACATAAAGCTAGACTAGCGGACAAAATAAAGGATGTCGTAAAGACAAGAAATGTTTTTTATGCTGATCAAATAAACTCTCAGCATTATTTAGATAAAATAAAAAAATTAAAACCGGACATAGCGCTTTCAATATGGTTTGGGTATATCTTAAAAAAAGAATTTATCAGATTATTTCCCTTTGGCTGTATTAATTTGCATAATAGTTACCTTCCGTTAAATCGCGGAAAATATCCGCACGTCTGGGCTATTTATGAAAGTTCAAAATACGGCGTTAGTATTCATCATATAAACACAAAAATAGATGCCGGGGATATAATAGCTCGGAAAGAGATAAAAATTGAACCGATAGATATTGCTGGTACCCTTTATAACCGTTCGTTAAAAGAAATAATAAAATTATTCGTTTCTATCTGGCTAAGGTTTAAGAAAGGAAAAATTAAAACTATCCCCCAAAATAGTAAAATTGCTACCATTCGTTTTGCAAAAGATGTTAAGAATCTTGATTTCATTGATTTAAATAAAAAATATTCAGGGAAAGAGCTGATTAATCAATTAAGAGCTCGTAGTTTTGCTGATAGAACATACGCTTATTTCTTATATAAAAATAAAAAGATTTATGTAAAGATAATTCTATCTGATACGCCTAATTTTTAATAGACGAATCAGAATGAAAAAATATGGATCCAATTCAACAATTTGAGAATGAAAGAAGAAGCAATATTAAAAAGATAGAAAAGGATAAAAAATTAAAATCTTTAGCGTTAAAATTTATAGTTGATTCTAGTAAATATAACTACCCTTATAATTTTAGTTGGTTGGGACGGCCAATTATTCAATACCCCCAAGACATAGTTGCTCTCCAAGAAACAATTTGGCAAGTAAAACCAGATTTAATTATCGAAGCCGGAATTGCCCATGGCGGTTCATTGATTTTCTACGCTTCAATGCTGGAGTTAATTGGCAAAGGAGAGGTTGTTGGGATTGATATAGATATTAGAAAACACAACCGAAAAGAAATAGAAAAGCACAAAATGTTTAAACGCATAAAAATGATTGGAGGCTCATCTGTGGATGAAAGGATTATAAAGAAAGTTGAAAAGATAGTAAAAAAACACAAGAGGGTTATAGTTTGTTTGGATTCCTTGCATAGCCATAAGCATGTTTCAAAAGAGCTTGAATTGTATTCAAAATTCGTTAGCAAGAGAAGCTATTTGGTGGTTTTTGACACTATAATTGAATATATGCCTAAAGGTTTCTTTAAAGATAGGCTCTGGGACAAAGGCAACAATCCCGCTACCGCTGTTAAGGCGTTTCTTAAAAAAAACAAAAATTTTATTATTGATAAAGAGATTGAAAATAAGTTATTAATTACTGCCACCCCAGGAGGGTTTTTAAAAAGAATTAAATAATGTCAAAACTTTCTAAAAATATCATTTACAATCTATTTGGTCAGGGATTGTTGCTTATTATCGGGTTTGTTGCTGTCAAATACATTTTCAAGCAGTTGGGCGACGACGCACTTGGGATTATCTATTTCGCGCTGACTATGAATGGTGTCCTTTGCGCTGTGCTTGAGATGGGAATCTGTTCCACCACGGTTCGGGAAGTGTCGGCCCATTTTAATGACGAACCAGGATACATCCGTAATCTCATCCGAACATTCTCCCTGTTTTACTGGGTCGCCTGTCTTCTGCTGGCTGTAATCATCTATTTCGGAGCGCCTATTCTGGTTGACAAATGGATTAACCTGGAAACGATAGATGCGGCCATGGCAACGCGAGTGTTGCAAATCCTGGGAATTTCGGCGCTACTCGCCCTGCCCCGATCTCTTTACGCGAGTCTTTTTCGCGGTCTGCAACGGATGGAATTTAACCTTATTGATGTCGTGAGTAATGCATTTCAGCAGTTTGGGATCATTGTGATTCTTGCTATTGGTGGAGGGTTGTTACAGGTCGCTTATTGGATTGCTGTTTCTTTCGGCATCGGTACGCTGTGTTATCTTCTTGCTGCGCGACGTTTTTTCCCGTGGCAGGCATTTGTGCCATATTATTATTCCGTCGTGGTCAGGAGGAACTTGGGATATTCTTTTAATATGATGTCGATTTCTTTATTGGCTATGGTTCACACGCAGTCTGATAAGATAATCGTGAGCAAATTGTTACCTGTTAGTCTTTTTGGTTTTTATGGTTTTGCCTATAGCGCCGTTTCCAAGGCAACACTACTGACAAGTGCTGTTGCCCAAGCCGCCTTCCCATCCTTTTCTTCACTTTTTAAGATGGGGGGGCGGGATAGTATGATGTCACAATACAGAAAATTACATGATCTGCTCTGTTTTGGAGCGGTCCCTTTCTTCGGTGTGATTCCCTTCGCTGTGTTGCCTGTATTTGGGTTTGTATTTAACCCCGGCGTTGCCAGGATGCTATTACTTCCCATTACCTTCCTTACCCTCGGTTTCTATATGAACGGAACATTAAATGTGCCCTACGTTTTCTCCCTGGCGGTCGGAAAGCCGGAGATTTCAACCAAGTCAAACTTTTTAGCACTGTTTATTGTTCTTCCAGTAACGGGGCTCTTGATCGGTTTCTTTGGGTTAACTGGTGCGGGCCTCTCATGGGTGTTTTATCATTTATTCGCGTATTTATATGTTGTTCCGAGGATTTGTTCCAAATGCTTAGGGATGCCGGTACAGGAGTGGTATTTACACATATTTAAAATTCTTGTTCTCATCATCCTAACTTATGGTGTTGGATGGGGTTTTGTAGAATTTATAGGTTCCTATTCCATCCTCTCATTAGCATTAGCCTACACTGGAGCATCAATCGTTTTTTTGACTTGTGCCTATTTTATGATTAATAGAGAACTTAGAAAAACGCTTTTTTATTATCTTCAAACGTTAATGACAAATCTTAAAAGAAATTGAAATCTAATTAATAATGAGGATAATCTCGGATTGACCAAAAGTTTTAACAAAGGAATTGACATAGCCAAAGGTAATTATATAGCCAGAATAGATGCTGAGGACTGGTGGGATAAGAGAAAACTAGAAAAGCAAATTACTTTTTTAGAAAAAAATAAAGATTACGTGCTTTGTGGCGCCAGAACTGTTTTTATGGATGAGGAAGGGTACTTTCTTGAGCAGACAAAGGAAGCAGACTTTCTCCATCCGAGCATAATTTTCAGGAACAGAAAAATTTATTACCGTGATTTCTTTAAATGTTCTCAGGATTTTGATTTATATTTAAGATTATCTTTGCTGGGTAAATTTTATCGTTTATCTAAACCCTTAACTTTTTGCCAAATTAGTTTTAGTTCTTCTCTAAGTATCAATAAAAGATATTATGCCAGGCAATATCAAAAAATAGCTTATGACCTATTTAAAGAAAGACTAAAATTTGGCAAAGATGCGCTTGATAGAGGGAAAGCCCCGGCCATAAAAGAAAGTAAAGTAGGTTTAAAATTATGCAGTATATCAAATCTTTTTTTCGCAAAGTATGTAAGATATAGAATTTCAAAAAAGAATTATTTTTTAGGGACAATGTACTTATTTTTATCCCTGTCCGTCTACCCGCCACTTATGATAGAATATTGGCAAAATAAGTTAAGGAAAGGCGGTCTTTTCTAAGGACAATTAAAAAATATGGAAAAATTAATTAAAATAATAAACGATTTTAAAGAGAAAAAAATTGTAGTGATAGGGGATTTAATGTATAGGAAGAAATGCAATTGTCGAAAACCTAGAATTGGGATGCTTCTTCAGGCGGTTAAAAATTTTAATATAAACTTAAACAAAAGTTGGATGATAGGAGATGATGTGAGAGACATAATTATGGGAAGAGAAACAAATGTAAGGACAATAAAAGTCGGCAGAAAAATGCCAAAAGAACTAAAACTTGAACCAAACTATTACGCGAGAAATCTTTTACAAGCACTTAAAATTATTCAAAAGTATGAAAAATAAAAAGATATTAATTACTGGCTTAACAGGTTTTGTAGGGTCTCATTTGGCGGAATATTGTTTAAACATACCAGGAACCCAAATTTATGGGACAGTTTTGTCTCATCACTTGGGAAATGAATTAGAAAGAATAAAAAATATTAAAGATAAGATTGTACTTTTAGAATGCAATCTTACTAATAGAATAGCGGTTCAAAGGATCCTGGCAAAAGCGCAGCCGGATAAGATTTTTCATTTGGCTGCTCAAAGCTTTGTGCCGACTTCCTGGCAATCACCAGAGGATACTTTAATGAATAATATAATGGCAGAACTTAATATATTTGAGTCAGTAAGGGAATTGGGATTAAATCCAGTAATCCATATAGCTGGAAGTTCTGAAGAATATGGTTTAGCTCGTGAAAACGAGGTGCCAATAAAAGAAGAAAATCCTTTGAGGCCCCTTTCACCCTACGCTGTTTCCAAGGTAGCCCAAGACAACTTAGCTTGTCAATATTATTATAGTTATGGATTAAAAACGGTTGTTACTCGCGCTTTTAACCACGAAGGGCCCAGGAGAGGAGAACAATTTGTTACATCTGATTTTGCAAAACAAATAGCGAAAATAGAAAAAAATAAACAAGAACCCGTAATTTTTGTAGGCAATCTTGATGCAAAAAGAGATTATTCAGATGTCAGAGATATAGTTGATGCCTATTGGTTGGCGACAGAAAAATGCAAATTTGGAGAGCCATACAATATTTGCTCCGGGAAGAATTGGACTATTAAATCTGTTTTAGATTTTTTAATTAGCAAAAGCACTAAAAAAAATATTAAGGCTAAGCAAGTCCCGGAAAAAATGAGGCCATCTGACGTGCCAATTTTATTAGGCGATTGCTCAAAATTTAAAAAAGCCACTGGCTGGGAGCCAAAAATTCCCTTTGAAAAAACATTAGAAGACACATTAAATTATTGGAGGGATAACTTCTAAATATTTTATAATTAGATTCTAATCCAAATACAATATTTCGTAGTTATATCGTGTTGTACTTAAGGATAGAATTCACTATATATAAAATGAAAATTGTAATCTTAATTACAGATTTTTATTCTAAGGGAGGCATTCCTCAATATATAAGAAACTTGGTGGAAATATTAACTAAAATTTACGGCAAGAAAAATATTTCTGTTTTATCCCTGTATGGCTCAGAAAATTTTTCCTTGACCCTATTTAAAAAAATAATCTTTTTGATGAGAAGTTTAATTTTTGTAATAAAAGAAAGGCCGGATTTAATTATTTCGGGTCACTCATCCTTAAGTCCGATAGCCTGGTTTTGCCGAGCCATTTTTAAAATCAATTATTGGGTATTTATTTATGGAATAGAGGTTTGGGGTCCCTTAAGATTTTTTGAGAAAAGAGCTTTATCTTCCGCTAATCTTATTTTTTCAATAAGTAAATTTACGCGAGAAATTTTAGTTAAAAACCTAAAAATTGATCTGAAAAAGATTCATATTTTATCTAACTTTGTAGACCCTAATCAATTTAAACCAGAGCCAAAATCTAAGATATTAATAGATAAATATAAATTGGAGGGAAAGCAAATACTTTTAACGGTTAGCAAACTTAATCCGTTAGAAAAGTATAAAGGTCATGATTTGATAATAAGGGTAATGGCTGAATTAAATAAGGAATTCCCGAATTTGGTTTATTTAATTGTCGGCGAGGGAGGCGATAAAAAGAGAATAAAGAATCTTGTTTTTAATCAGGGTTTGGAAAAAGAAGTTATTTTTACCGGAGAAGTTGATAATAAATTGCTTCTTAATTTTTATAATCTGGCTGATATTTTTTGTATGCCGTCTCGAGGAGAAGGTTTTGGATTTGTTTATCTTGAAGCAGCTGCTTGTGAAAAGCCAGTGATAGCCGCAAGAATTGGAGGGGCTTCCGAAGCAGTTTCGGATAATAAAACCGGTTTTTTGATTAATCCCGATAATCTCTCTGAGCTTAGAATGG
>Ga0265594_1002623_pt1 | contig 12638 bp, 16 predicted proteins | sample saktaG_11_FD_190147 | JGI IMG/M metagenome (GOLD analysis project Ga0265594, IMG submission 190147) | Saline water microbial communities from Sakinaw Lake, British Columbia, Canada - sak_2011_5_24_80m | ecosystem: Environmental > Aquatic > Non-marine Saline and Alkaline > Saline ... | reverse complement strand
AGGTTTTGTATTTGGGATAATAATTTCTCTTCTTACTTTATTTGTTCCTGTTTTAGCCACTTATGCAATTTGGATGTACCTTGTTGGAATTCCTATTGGATATGGGGTTATGATGTTTATAATTAGTTTAATCTTTGTACCTTTGGTTAATTTAACATTAAGAATAATTAAAGGATTAGATTTAGATCTTGATTTAACAGAATCAACTTCTGCAGGACCCCTTACCACTGGAGCAAATGGGAAAAAAGAAATAAAACCAGTGATAAAATATCCAGTAAAATCAGCTAAAGATTCGAGTCCACTTTCTCAGATGACAAATTCAAAAACAACAGCACAAAATCCTGTTCCTAAAACACCTATTAGACCAGCAATTTAGAATTCTTTCTTATTTTTTATCTTTTGATTTTCCAACTTTTCTTCCCTCTATTTTTCTAACTTCTTTCATTTGGAAATTTTTGTAAATATTAAAGTATAAAGCGTCATCTAAGTCTGATTTTATTTTTCTTGTTACTGGTTTTTTAAATTCATATCCAATTGGGAAAATTGCTTCAACATTTATATTCTCAGGAATTCTTAATGCTCTTTTAACTTGTTCTTCGATGAAATGGCCAATCCAACAAGTTGCTAATCCTGCTTCTGTTATTTTTAATAAAAAAGTTTGAATAGCTGCTCCTGCTTGCTGTCTACAATACATTTCTCCTCTTTTTCCATATGCATTTATTGTTCTAGAAGGATTTGAGCAAATTACTAAAACATATTGCGTTTGTGAGATAAAGTCTTGTTGTGCTGCTTCAGCAAGTTTTTCTATTTTTTCTTTATCATCAACTAAAATGAATTTTAAAGTGAAATTATCTCCTGCCATTGGAACATACCTCATATTATCAATACAATCTAAAATATCTCTCCAGTCTGGTTTTTTTGAATTGAATTTCCTAACACTCCTTCTATTTTTGATTGATTTGTCAAGTTCCATAATTAAATCTAGGAATATAGATATATAAATTTAAGGTTTTTTAGAAACGTCCCGAGGAGGACTCGAACCTCCGACACCATGGTTAACAGCCATGCGCTCTACCAGCTGAGCTATCGGGACATAAACAAGCGAAAATTTTTTAATATTTAAACTTATTCTTTTAAACCTAAATCTATAACTGGTTTTGGTTGATTTTTTTCTAAATGACTATAAACATTTGCTTGTTTTGCACCTTTAATAATTGAAATTACAGATTCTTGTGCATTTTCAATGCATTCTGGAAGACCAATTATTCCTATTTGATTATCTTTTAACTCAAAATTACATTTTGTTAATTGATTTAAAGTCTTTAATGTTTTCCCACCTTTTCCAATAATTCTTGCTCTTATTCTATTCAAATCTTTTCGTGTTGTATGGTCTTTTATATTTAATATTTCAAACTCTAAATCATCTTCTTTAATAGAAATTGCAACTGAGAAAGGAAACCCAAAGTTTAAAGCATCAATTACTTTTTCAGCAAGATACTCATCTTCTGGTTTTCCATCTATTTGGATTTCTTTTCCTCTGTTTGAAATTCTTATGTTTAATTTTTTTTCTAATTCCTTCTTGTTTTTCAGAATTCTTGGGGCTTTTTCAGATAGGATTGTTTTCATTCTAAAATTCAACTTTTTCTGTTTCTAAGTAGTTGTTTTTCCTTAACCACATAATCTGGCTTTTATTGTATTTGAAGATTACATCTCCTTTTGTTTCATCTAATTCCCATGGTTCAATTATCACTACATCATTTGGTCTTAACCATAGTTTTCTTTTTAATCTTCCAGGAACTCTACAATTTCTATTTTTATCATCAAGACAATTAACATTCATTTTATTTCCTCCAAATCTTTGTTCAATAATTCCAATTACTTCTCTTCCTCTTGGAAGTCTTGCTCTCTGTATCCTTGGTTCTTCCTCATTGTTACTTTTTTGTTTATAATATGCCATTTTAAAGAAAGTTTAGAATAGTTTATAAATCTTACAAAAGAATTAATGCAAAGGGAATATTAGCAATTTTTTCTATCCCTTCTTGTTTTATTATTCCTGCTTTTAATGCAGCACTAACTGCTTGTTCTCCAACAATATTAAATGTAGCATCTTCTTTTGCCATGTCCCTCATAATCTCTATTGCTTTTTCTTCATCTGTTTCATCTCCCTTAAAGAAAGATTCCTTTACATCTAATTGAAATCTCCCTTCTTCAAATCTTTTTCCTAGAAGTTCAGAATCACAAATAGCAACAACATCTCTATAGGTTCTGATTATATTTATTATCATTGTAAGACTTCTGTTAGTTTCTTGGCTTTAACTCCTTTTTAAGTCTGAGTCAAGTTTTATTAAATATAAAATAAAAAGTTAAAAATTTATTAAAATGCTTTTTTAGCTTCACCAGATGCGATAGCTTTTTCTGCATTATCTTTAGACATCATAGCACACATAGATGTTCCGCATTCAGCACATTTTCCTTTTGCCATAAATCCCCCTCTCGCAGTTTGATTTATTGCAGCATCTTTCATGTCTTGTCCTTTTTTCTTACACTTTACACAATATCCTTTTACCATTTTTAGCCTCCATTTACTTCTTTTTGTAAGGAACTTTTGTTTTTTAAAGGTTCTGGAACTGAGAAATAGTTATATTTTGCCTCTTACAGAGTGTTTTGCTCCACAAGCAAGACAATGAATAAAGGTAAATCTATCTTCTTTAACTATTTCTGTATCTGGTTTTTTGCATTCTTTGCATAATACAAACTCTTTAACATAATCCTCTATTTTGGAATTTATCTTTGCACTTGGGATTTTATTGTTTAAAATAAGTCTATCTCCTTCAATATTTCCAGAAGTTGCAAGTTCTCTTAAGATAAATTTTTGAAAATGTTCTGGTTTTCTTCTAATATGTGAAGCAATTTGTAGAAAATTAGTCAAGATTGTTTTTTTTCCTTCAAAATGTCCTTCTATCTTTGGTATTTCAAATCTGCTTCCATTACTATCTATCTTTTTTATTTTCTTATGCGCTTCTTCTAATAATTTTTCATAATCTGCCATATTTATGAGTAGAATAAAGGGTTTTTAAGATTATCCTAAATATCTTACTTTTCCTGGTCTTGGTTCAAACACAATTCCTTCTTCTAAGAATTTTTGTATTTCTTGATTAATTATTATAGGAGAGATATCTTTTAAACTTAGAATTATCTTTTCTATTTCTATTCCCCCTTCATCTTCTGCACTTTTTATTGCTCCAAGGATTTTATCTTTTACAGCAATTATTTGGTCTCTTGCAATTGGTTCTGCTTGAACTTTGTTTTTTTCTGTTTCTAATTTTCTTATTAAAAGATATTTTATATCTTGTTCTTTCATAATCTCAGGGTTGATATAAATCTCATTATTAAAAGATCTTAATAACCCAATCACTAAAACTGTTTGCCCCTGCGTTATGTTTTTGAATTTTTCAACATCATCTGCGAAAACCCTAAGTTTTATTTGCCCAGAGCCATCATCTAAATTTAAAACAGAAAATCTTTTTTCCCCTTCACTATCAAACTTCTCAACAATATTTCCAACCACATTTACTCTGACTATTTTTTTATCTCCTAATTCTAGAAAAGAAAATCTTTCTTCATCAAAAACAGGTTTTCCCATTAAAATGTCACCTATTCTTAGCTTAAATGCTATATTTCTTTTGAATTGTTCATCTGCCATATTTTATTTAAAAATCTCTTGCCACCTCCACGAAGCAGCTAAGAGACTAACTTACAAAACTTTGAGAGATTTATAAAGCTTTGTTATAATTTTTGAACATAACCCCGTCTTGGCTGATAAATTACACTATTTTTTATCAGCTCATTTATTGCATATTCAATTTCATCTTTTGATAATTTATCTTCTAATTCTTTTTCTATTTCCTCTATTGGGATTAATTCCCCTAATCTCTCTCTAAGCCCATTTATAATCTCTCTAACTATTAGTACTTTGTTCCTTTTTGAAGCTGTCATTCCTGTATAAATTTTGTCAATATCAAAGGTTTTAGATTCATAATCATAACCCACTTGCATTAAATAATACTTCATTAATTCAATAGCCTCTTTTGCATCATCTTTTGTAACTGTTTTACTGAGCCTTATTTTTGCAGATGCTTCTGACATACGAATTAAAGCTTGTAATTGTCTTGCAGAAATTGGAATTGGTCTCATTGCACTTTCAGAAGAAACAGGTCTATTTCTTAATTCAACATAGAATTTTTTAAGTTCTTCTACTGCTTCATCAGTTAATATAGGTTTTACTCTTTGTTTTGCATAAGCAACATATTTTCTAAAGATTTCTTTAGGAATTAACATTTCTTCACCCTCTTTTCTATGTTCTAATAAGACATGGCTTGCAATCTTCTCATCTTTTATTTTATCAGGAATATCTCTTAAAGTAAATATAACGTCAAATCTATTAATTAATGTAGGAGGAATATCAATTTGTTGTGCTACTGCCTGATATGGGTCAAATCTTCCGAATTTGGGATTTGCAGCTGCTAACACAGAAGTTTCTGCACGAAGAGTGGCTTGGACATTAGCTTTACTAATTGTAACTGTTTGTTGTTCCATTGCCTCGTGCATAGCACTTCTATCTTGAGGATCCATTTTTTCTAATTCATCTATACACACTAATCCTTTGTTTGATAAAACCATTGCACCAGCTTCTAAACTCCAACCTCTTAAATATTCATCTCTAACAACTGTTGCTGTTAATCCTGCACCAGATGTTGATCTTCCAACCACATATCTTCCTTTTGGAGAGATTTTAGCCATAAATCCCAAAGTAACTGATTTTGCTACACCAGGATCTCCAACTAATAAAATATGAATATCTCCCCTACTTGTTTGACCATCTGCATGAATCTTTTTTACTCCTCCAAATAATTGAAGAACTAATGCTTTTTTTATTTCTTCATAACCCCAAACACTTGGAGTAATGCTTCTTGCGAGTTTTTCAAATATTCTTGGATCTTGAGCAAGTTCTAATATTTGTGTTTCATCTTCTTCATTTATATCTAATTCCTCAAAAGTTTCTTCTAAAGGAATTATATTGTTAACTTCAATTGCTAATTCAAATCTTGTCGATAAGCCTCCTGATGCTAAAGGAACAGGAACTTCTTTTAAAGTTCCAATAATTTTGACTCTGCTTCCTGGAGTTGTTTTTTCCTCCATTTTTGGCTCAACTAAATCTTCTTTTAGAAAGGCATTTATTCTTTTTGGTTGTTCTCCTCCTGATAGGGATTCTGGAGATTCTTCAATAACTAATCTTTGAGTATCTACCATTTCTTTACTTATTAGTCTAAATCCCCCTTTTCTTCCACATGAGCATCTTGATGGTTCTCTAAATTTTTTTTCTATTTGTAAAACGCCTATAATTGTTCCACAACTTGGACATTCAAATTTAGCATTTACAACTTGGGGTCTTACGTCAGAAGATTGTCTAATTATTCCTTCAATAATAATCATTTCATTTAAGTGCTTTGACCTGATATTTCTTACTTTTATTTCCTGACTTTTTGGAAGATTGACCAACCTTATTCTTGAATCTTTAATTAAACCTAGTTCTTCAATAGCTAATTCAAACAAACGTAGAGATTCTTCTGGATCTGAAAGGATTTCGTCTGATAACTTATTAGAGAATTCTGTTAATTTAATGAAATCAAGATGTATAACATTATTCCCTTTTCTAATAGAATCTCCTAATTCTTTCTTATAAAACTCAAAGAAATTTTTTGCTTCGATTAGAGATTCTTCTTTTTTTGGTTTTTCGTCCTTACCAGTATCTTCAGGCATCTCAATCTCTTCTTCCATAATTAGAAAATAGGGTTTGAGTTTTTATAGATTTATATATATTATTAAGTAGTTTTAGAATGGAGGCGTTATTTTAGAGGGGTAAATTACTTCTTATATTCTTTTAGAGCTGTTTTGACATTCTTTAATAACTGAATCATACTATCTTCAAGTTGTTGTTTGTTCTTTGTACCTGTGCATACTAGTTTTCCATTACTAAAGAGCAGAAAAGTAGCATTTGGTTCAATTAATTTATATACTAATCCTGGAAATTGTTCTGGCTCATATTCTGTATTTTCCATTTCTAATGCTAGAAAATTAAGATTGAGTTTTAAATCAATAGTCCCTGAAGCAACAATATTTTGAACTGTTATCTTTGGAATTGTAGTTATATTTACATTAATTTTCTTTAATTGTTTTATAACAGCTTGAATAACTTCTCTAACTTGAGAAACTGATTTTGTGCCTGTACACACTAAATTCCCAGATGAGAAAACTAAAACAGCTGACTTTGGTTCTTTTACCCTTAAAACTAAACCAGGAAAAGTCTCTGGGTTATATTCTGTGTTTGGTTGTGTTCTTGCTAATTTTGTTAAAGGAATAGGTTTTTCTAATGAAGTTGTTGCAACTATATTTTGAATCTTGTAATTGCTTGTTGATTTTACCATTTTATGTTAGTAAAATATTAGGAAAATTCCTTTATAAAGCTTCTTAAAAAAGGTTCATTTTACGAAATTTTTAAAATTTCAGTTTATAAAGGCTTCGACGAGAAGATTAATATATATTTTAGATAAAATAAATCCTTATTAAAGGATTTTTGTAAGATTATTTATGAAATATGGAACAATGATTTACTTGATTTCTAAGAAGAAAAATGTATTAATGATAGAGAAAAGAATAAGAGCAGACGATCCTAATTCTGGTTATTTTACTCTCCCAGGAGGAAAATTAGAAAGTTTTGAAAAAGGTTTAGAAAACCCAAAAGGAAGATTGAAATCTGTAATTAGGGAGACAAAAGATGAAACAGGTATTGAACCCATTAACCCTCTTTTAAGAGGGGTAATTTTATTTGATAATAAAGGAAGAACTTTTCCTAACTGGCCAAATCCAGATAATTTTTTTGTTTATATTTATTCGTCTATAAAATATGTTGGGAATCCGCAGGAAAGCGATGAAGGAATTCCGCGTACAGCCCCTTTGAAAAAGGTTAATAAAGTCCCATCAAATCCCGGAGATAAAAAGATGTATGAATGGCTAGCAGATGGAAGATTGTTTATGGGCGTTATAAAGCATAAAGGAAATGAGATTGATGAAGAAGGGACAATGGTTGATTTCTTTTGATTACCTTTTATTCTTAAACCTCTTATCTACATATTCTATTAATTCGCTTCCAACAAGCTGACTGTTTGAAGGTCCAATCCTTATATAGAATTCTTCTTCTCTTGGAGTTGGTCTTAGAAATACTTCTTTGCCGGCTTTTTTGCAAGTAACTTTCATGATTGCTTTATCTTTAATATGCAATACATTGAAATTAATTAGGTGCAAGTGTTTTTTCCCTATTTTTTCTTTTATAATATTTGTTAAATGCAGACTAAATCTATCTTCATCTTCAAATCTGTCTGTATCAATTCCTAGAATGTCTCCTTTATTTGAAATTCCAATAAGAAGATTTCCTCCATTTGAATTTAAAAAAGCAACAATTGTCTTTAGAACAGAATATTCAATTTTCTTATCAAATTCTTTTGTATGGAGATTTGTTCTTAAAGTTGATTTAAATTCTAATATTTCATCTTCTCCTTTTGAGATAAATTCAGAAACTTCTTCGTCATCTGTTTTTCTTAAGAATTTTGGATTTAACCTTAAGAAAGCTTTAGCAACTTTTCTTATTCCTATGTATCCTTTCATATAAATCAAACCTATAATTGCTGCTATTGCTGCCCCAATTATCACAAATAAAAGATTTCTCATAGTGTAGAGATATAGTTCCCCTGAGATGGTGTGTCCTGCAAGACTTTTCAAGAAGAATTTTAAGAGTTCTAAGATTGCTCCAAAAGCAACAGCAAAGTTAAAAGAAAAAAGGGTTATTAGAAAATAATTCTTCTTTATTTGATTGCTCGAGTATAATATTGCTAAAATCAATAAACCAATAAATGCTACTGCTATACCAAAGACTATTGGGGCTACTATTCCCCCTACTTTTCCTAGAAATAAAGTAATAATTACAAATATAAATAATGCCCATTCAAGAGTTCTTGGAATTTCAACTTCATATTTTTTTACAATTTGTGGAAGAAACATTAAGATTAATAAAAAGATATTTGTAGACATCATATGCCAAGATTCATTATAAACTGCATTAAGAATAGATAATACAAGGACAAGTTTTATTGATAGGGAAAGATAATTTTGTATAAAAGAGGATTTTTTCATAAAAAAGAGAGGGGATTGGAGTTTAAATTTTTAACCATACTTATAATTTTCATGCTTTGAATTTTTAAAATCTTTTTCTATTTCTTCAAGAGTTGCTATTTCTGAAAGAGGTTTATCTTCTCTTAAAAGAGTCATCCTTGGAAATCTTAATGCCCATTTAGATTCATAATTTGGAGAACGTTGAATATCCTGATATGTTACTGTTACTACAATTTTTGGTTTTATTTTAATCTTCTTGCCTTTTTCTTCTGTAATTAAAGGTTTTAATAGTTTTGTTAGACTTTCAAAAGTTATTTTGTTATCTTCTGTTTCTTTTTCTAAAATTCCTGTTCCAACCTTTCCAATTTCTAGATATTTATCTCTTTTTTTACATGAAAGAATAAATGAAGAAATCCAACCTGCTCTTTTTCCTGCTCCCCACTCTCCTCCTGTAATAACTAAGTCTAATTCATTTTCTTCTGGTTTAAGTTTTAGCATATGTCCTACTCTTCTTCCTGGTTTATATTCTGCTTTTAGATTTTTCATCATAATTCCTTCTTGATTATCTTTTAGGGCTTTTTTATAAAATTCTTCAACTTCTTTATTACTTGAAGTTATTTTATGTTTTGAAGCAATTAATTTGTAAGGATGATTAGTTACAATCTTTTCAATTAATTCTCTTCTTTTTTTGAAAGGAACATCTAATTGTGGTTTTCCATTGTAATATAAAACATCAAAGACATTTACTTCAATTGGAAGATCTTTTTGTAACTTATCAATATGGTATTTTCTTCTAATTCTTTGTGAAATCTTTTGAAAGTCAGTATAATGTTTTGTTTTTTTATCATATCCTACTGCCTCTGAATCTAGAATAAAAGAGTCTCCTTTTATGAATTTTTTAATGTATTCTTCTACTTCTGGAAATTGTTTAGTTACATTTTCCAATCTTCTTGTAAAAAGAGTAACCTTATTATTTGCTTTATGTATTAAGAGTCTAAATCCATCATATTTATATTCAATTGCCATTGGTTTTCCAAGTTTTTTAAAACCATCATCAATATCTTTTGCTTTTTGAGCAAGCATAGCTTTTATGGGTTTTCCAACTTCAAGATGCACTTTTTCTAATTCTTTGATATCCCCTTTTTTAGCTATCTCAAATACAATTGCTAAATCATTCGAATTATCTATTGCTTTTTGTATTTTATCTTCGTATTCTTTATTCTCTTTGAAGAATGCTTTAAGAATGCCATATTTTATTGTTGATTCTTGGACACCAATTCTTAAATCCCCTATTAAGGTTCTTACTAAATATAATGCTTCTATTGGCGAGGCAGAAGTTAAAAGTTCTGTAATTAAAGCAAGCTTTTTATTTATTGTTCCTTTGCCTTCAAGCCCTGGAAGTTTTCTTAGGTTTTCTAAAACTTTTTCAGTTGTAAGAATATGACTATGCAATGTTGATTGTTTTTTATGGTGTGTAAATTTCTCAGCAACTTTTCCAATATCTCCTATTGTTTTCCATTCTTGGGCAACTTTGTGTGAATCTGTTCCTGTAGCCTTTGAAATTGCCTTTATTGCTAATTGATTGCTTATTCCAATTTTTCTCTCATCATAATTAGGATAAATATTTCCTTCAATTAAATAAAGAAGATCTGAATCTTCTTCTTTCAACGCTTTTAAGAATTCAGAGAGGATATTAATTTTTTCAAGACGTTTTGGTGTACTTGATACTTTTTCATAAAGTTCTACGAGTTTTAAATAATTCATAAAATTATTAAGAAGAATGTGTTTTTAAGAGTTAGGTTTGTTCTACTTCTTTAATCTCTATTATTTTTCCAGGGCAGTATTGTTCTTGTTTTAGATTTTTTATGATAACAGGAGAATAACCTATTTTTGGATGCATATTTGGAATTTGTTCACCATTTATAGAATAAGTAACAACTCTTTCTAAATCAAACGGATTCAGATTTATTTTATCTCCATTCACTTTTTTATATTTAACAACATTTCCATCAATTCCTAATATTATGCAATTTCCCTCTTTTTCAGAAATAGTGAGCTCAAGCATCTATACTAAATAGGGGAAATTGGTTTATATTTATTTAGATTTATGATTTTTTCTCATTAAATTAATCAAAAATAACTCCTGTTAATACATTAATATTATCTCTTTAGTTTATTTCTCTTTTTCCAGAATTTTTCTGCGGCACTTTCAAGTTTATCCAATCGGTTGTAATAATCAGGAAATTCGTTCAAATGAGCAAGGGTAATTTTTCCTGTCATTAGGGCATTGTCATTTGTAACATTTGTATTTTTGTCAATTCTTCCATGCTCTAGTTCAATGTCCATTCCGTGCCTGAATTGTTCAATTTTATATTTAACCTTTGACCAGTCAATTTTTAATTTTTTGGAAATCCCTTTTGCCTCTTTTATTATAAAATGTTTTTTTGATGTCATTGAATATATTAAGAAGAAAGAGTTTTTAATAGTTTGTTTATTCATTGATTCCAATTAACATTTTCAGAATCTACAATTACTTCATCCAAGTTTTTTGATAGCCTAATCTTTTTTTAAGAATTATTGTTCTTTAGTCTAGAGGTTATTTTCCTCTTCGTTTTCCTGCCCTTACACTAGGTCTAACTTTTGAAGTTGGATGTTTATTTCTTAATCCTCTTGATTTTTTAGCAGCAGAAGTTAAACCTCTCATCGCTCTTTTCTTATTTGCACCTGTTCCAATCCAACTCATTGTTTTATCACTTTTGATTTCTGGTTTATCCGCATCAACACAAATTACCTCATAAAAATAATGAATCCCATCTTTCCCAATTAAATATGAATTTAAAACTTCTAGATTTTTGTATTTTCTTTCAACTCTTTGTTCTGCAATCCACTTATAATTCATCTTTAGATTTTTTCTAGTATGTAATCTTTTACTTCTTCTTCCTTTGTTTGGTCTTGGTCTTTTGTGACCTCCTCTTTTAAGCCTTATTCTAATTATCACAAAACCTTTTTTAGCTTTATAACCTAATGATCTTGCCCTATCTAATCTTAAAGGTTTTTCAACTTTTGTAAAAACTTCAGACTTTCTCCACTCTATCATTCTTTCTCTAAGTATTTTTTTGTCTGGTTTTTTCCAAGCTTCTCTTATTTTGTGATACATCCCTTTTGTCATCTTAATTCAAAATTTTTTTAGTATTTAAATCTAATGAGGCTGCACGGATTTGAACCGTGGACCCCTACCTTATCAGAGTAGTGCTCTAACCAGGCTGAGCTACAGCCTCATAAATATTTGATTGAGAAAGATTATTTAAAGGTTTTTATCTAGTTTTTTGCTTCAAGTTCAAGAATTAACTTCCCTTTTTCTAATTCATAATCTAATATTGAGAGATTTACAGGAATTAACTTAAAATATGCTTTATCTTTTGCAACTGCTTTAATTTCAATACTATTTTCTAATTTAACAATTGATAAGTCAGCTAATGATTTAACTCCAGGTAGGTTTATTTCATATATTACAGTATTTGAAAGTCTTTTCACGCTTGTTTTTGGTTCTTTTCTTGGAAGTTCTGAAAATCTCTTTAAACTTTTTTTTGGGAAATCCTCTAGGATTTTTTCTCTTTTTTCAACTTCTTTTTTTTGATTAACATTCTTTAAGTTTATTTCTTTTCCATTTATCATTAATCTAACATTTGTTTTGGGTTGGGTGTTTTCTCTAGATATTTCTCTCTTCATTTCTTGCTCTAACATCTTCATAGCACTACCTAACATCTTGTTAAACATATTTCCTGCAAAACCATCTAAAAGAGAATTTGAAAAAGGATTTTGTTCTTCAATATCATTTTCCCCAAGCATGCCCCAATCTTCTGAATTTACTTTTTTAAGAGGGGTTCCACAATTAGAACAGAATTTACTTCTAAAATTTACTTTTTCTCCACATTTTTTACATTTTTTCTTTATCATAGGTATATTTAGGAGATTTTCTTTAAATAAGTTGTTATCCTCTTAGATAATGCCCTAAAGAACTAATTTGGTGTGCTTCTTCTATTAAAGTAGGCTTTATTTCTTTAAGAATTATCTTTTCCAGCCTTTTTGTACTTAAGTTCCTTGTTTTCCTTACTTCTTTTAATTTAGGAACCCACCAAGCCACAGCAACCATCCTCACAATTGCACTTAAAAGAAATATTAGAATAATTGGTTCAAATATCCATGTTGGAAGATATTTTATTAATAATGCTGCTACACCTGCTCCTGCAAACACCCCAATTCCCCATAACATGTTATAATAAGAGACTGCTAAACTTCTTTTTTGTTTTTTAACATTGTCATAAATAAAATTCCCAGTGGCTAGAGCAAAACCACCCCAAGCAATGCCTCCTATTAATGCTGGGACAAATATGAGATATATTGGGGAAGGG
>Ga0265594_1002622_pt1 | contig 12642 bp, 16 predicted proteins | sample saktaG_11_FD_190147 | JGI IMG/M metagenome (GOLD analysis project Ga0265594, IMG submission 190147) | Saline water microbial communities from Sakinaw Lake, British Columbia, Canada - sak_2011_5_24_80m | ecosystem: Environmental > Aquatic > Non-marine Saline and Alkaline > Saline ... | reverse complement strand
AAAAATCAGAGAGAACAAAGAGTTGGCTCAAATGCCTATTATCATCTTATCTAATTTGGGTCAGAAAGAAGATATCGAAAGAGGGCTTACCTTGGGAGCGACCGACTTTATGGTTAAGGCTCATTTTACGCCCAACGAAATTGTAGATAAAATAAAAAAAGTTTTAGGATAAATTTGTATTTAAAATTTCTCTCGTTTAAGCCGCCTTTGTTAAAGGCGTTATATTAGTTTTTTGTAGAAGATGGTGTTTCATTTTTTTAAAGAGGAAAATGTCTATGAATTAGAAGAAGCCCGAAAAGAGAGTGAATTAAAAAAGATTAAGAGAAAGAGAGAACAGGAACTAGAAGAATTACGAAAGACCAAAAAAGAATTAGAAGAAGCTAAGGTAGTTTTAGAAATAAAGGTAAGAGCTCGCACTCGGGAATTAAGGGAACAGGCACTGGGCTTAGAAGCGCAGATTCAGAAAAGGACCAAGGACTTAGAAGAGTCCAGAGAGTTTTTAATGAAAACTCTTAAAGAGACTAAGAAGGCTCGCGAATTGGCAGAGGAAGAAAGGAGCAAAACTTTAAGTATTATTAATAACCTTACGGATGGATTACTGGTATTAGATAAAAAAGGAAAAATATCTTTAGTTAATCCTAAAGCCGAGGAATTTTTCGGAATCAAAAGCAAAGATTTAATAGCTAAAAACATTAATACTATTACCGTTCTTACTAAATTTAAATTCCTTTCAGAAATATTTAAAAAAGGTTTTGTCTCCAGAGAAGAATTTAAAATTAGCGAAGATCTGATTTTAGAGATTACAGCTGCTCCTATAACCAGCAAGAAAAAGACTGTAGCCGTTCTGATTATTCTGCATAATGTTACTCGGGAAAAGAAGATAGAAGAAATGAAAACAGAATTCGTTTCTTTAGCCGCTCATCAGCTAAGAACTCCTCTTTCAGCCATAAAGTGGACATTGAGGTTGCTTTTAAGCGGAGATTTAGGTAAAATCAGCAAAGAGCAAAGAGATTTTGTAACAAAGACTTATGATTCTAATGAAAGAATGATTTCTTTAGTGAACGATCTTCTTAATGTAACTGTTATTGAAGAAGGAAGGTATATTTTTAGTCATACAGCCGTAAATATTGAAAAAGTAATTAAATCTTTATTAGAAGATTATAAAAAGCAGATAAAGGACAGAAAGATTAAAATTATTTTCATAAAAGAAGAAAAAATACCAAAAGTCTTAGCAGACGAAGAAAAAATCTGTCTAGCTGTAGAAAATCTTTTAGACAACGCTGTGAGATATACTAAGATTGGAGGCGAAATAACTATTTCTTTAAATGATCTAAAAGACAAAAAAGAAATAGAGTTTTCTATAAAGGATAGTGGAGTAGGTATTCCTGAAAGCCAGCAGAAGAGAATTTTCAGCAAGTTTTTCCGGGCTTCCAATGTAATTAGAATGGAAACTGAAGGAACAGGATTAGGACTTTTTATTACTAAAAATATTATTAATGCTCACAAAGGTCGAATCTGGTTTGAATCTCAGCAAGGCAAAGGAACGACTTTCCATTTTACCTTGCCTTATTAAAATTAATTAAATGAAAAAAAGAATTTTAGTTGTTGAAGATGATAAATTTCTTAGGCAGTTAATTACCAAAAAACTCACCAATGAGGGTTTTGAGGTTTTAGAAGCAATTGACGGTGAGGAAGGAATAAAAAAAACCAAAAAAGATTGTCCGGATTTAATTCTACTGGACATTATTTTGCCGGAAATTGACGGTTTTGAAGTTCTTTCCCGAATTAAAAAACAATGCAACAGAGCCAGCATTCCTGTGATTATACTTTCCAATTTAGGACAGAAAAAAGACATAGAAAAAGGATTAAGATTGGGAGCTAAAGATTACTTAATTAAAGCTCATTTTACGCCTGAAGAAATTATAGTTAAAGTGAATAAGGCCTTAGAAGATGCCTGAACTGCCTGAAGTGGAAACAACGATTCGTATTTTAAGGAAGAAAATTTTAGGTAGAACTTTTGTTGATTTTTGGACTGATCATTATAGGATTGATAAAAAAATAAAGGGATTGAAAATCAAAGAAATCAGGAGAAAGGGGAAAAATATTTTAATTGATTTATCAGATAAAAAAACTCTTTTAGTCCACCAGAAAATGACCGGCCATTTACTTATAGGCAAGTGGAAGAAGACAAAGGAGAGCTGGGTTTCTCAAGTTAAAGGTCCTTTGCTTGAGGATTCTATGAATAGATTTATTCACTTAATCTTTTTTTTAGATAATAGGAAAATGCTGGCTCTTTCTGACTTAAGAAAATTTGCTAAAGTGGAGTTATGGAATACTAATAAACTTGAAAAAGCAAAAGAAATCAAAAATTTAGGACCAGAGCCTTTAAACAAAAATTTTAGTTTAATCAAATTTAAGCAGGCAATTAGGAGCAAGAAAGGAAAGATAAAAGAAGTTTTAATGGATCAGAATGTTATAGCTGGTATTGGAAATATTTATTCCAGTGAGATATTATGGCAGGCTGACATTCACCCTTTAAGAAAAACCAACAAGCTTGCAGACGAAGAGCTGAAAAAGATCTATAAAGCTATGAAAAACATTCTTGAGAAATCCATTCAGCTTCAAGGAGAAAGCTTTTCTGATTACCGTACTCCAGAGGGCAAAAAAGGACATTTTGACACTATTAGAAAAGTATATAAAAGAGAAGGAGAACCTTGTCCTAAATGTCATACTATTATTAAAAGAATCAAAGTAGGCCAGAGAAGTGCATATTATTGCCCTTCCTGCCAGTTGCTTTAGGCCTTTAAAATATTATGATTCCATTATTAATTATATTTAAATTTTTCGCTTTTTGTTTAAGTGTTTTCGCTTCTTTAAAACTGCGCAGTTCTTGGAAAAGAAATCAGCCCAACGAAGCCCTTTTCTGTTTTTATAGGTTCTTCTTATTTACTTCTCTTGTTTTTTTATTTTTTTCCCTTATACCTTTTATTTCTTTCAATTTGCATCTGGTCCAAATATTTTTTTATGCAGTTAACATTTTTACTTTTATCAGCACCGCTTATCTGGCAAAAATAGTTTTGATTTTTACTTATTTTAAACGATTAAAAGATGTCGTTTTTAAGCTTACAATCTTTTTAACCTTAATTGAATTTTTAGTCGGAATAATTTATTTTAAGCCGGCTTCTGTTTTTATCTATCAATACGGAGGATTTAATTTTATACTCTGGGGGCTTAATTTTCCCTGCTGGCTGATGATTCTCCACGGCTTAGTTATGATGCTTGTGGGCGCTTTATCTGTTATTCTGTTTTTTAAAAAGGGATTTTCCCAAAAAGATTCTTATTTAAAAATTCGCTATTCTTTTTTAGGAACAGGAATATTATTTTTACTTTTTGCTGCTCTATCCTTTTATATTTTTGGTGCAGTTATTTCTGCTAGTCTTCTTAAAGATTTTTTCCACGGAACTTCTTCTTTTTTAGGTTTAGTTTTTATTTTGACTGGCATTTACTACAAAAAATATCTTTTGTGATTAACTATGATTTTTTTTATTTTCGGGCTAGATAATTATCGTTCCAAAAAAAAGCTGGATCAAATAGTTGGTGAATATCAGAAAGTTCACAAGAGCGGATTGAATCTGAAAAGTTTGGATATGGGTAAAGAAAAATATGAAGAATTTGAAAAGATTTTTAAAACTAATTCAATGTTCCAGGAAAAAAAAATGATTGTTTTAAAAAATAGTTTCAGCAACAGTGATTTCAAGGAAAAATTTATTGAAAATATTAATAAAATTAAGAAAATAAAAGACATAATTGTTTTTTATGAGGATAAAGATGTAAAAAAGAATGATAAATTATTTAAAGTTCTTAAGAAAGAGGCTCACTGTCAGGAATTTGCACCTTTAGAAAAAGAAAAATTAAGACAATGGATTAAACGAGAAGTAGAAGAAAACGGTGCTGAAATAGATATTCGGGCATTAAATTTATTAATGAATTATACAGATAATGACTTATGGAATTTATCCAATGAAATCATTAAATTAATAAACTACACTAAACATATATCAACGACGGCCGTCAGTGATATATGTAATCCCAAAATTGAGACAGATATTTTTAAAACGATTGATGCCATTGCTGCCAAGAATAAAAAAATAGCCTTACATTTAATTCATAAACACATAGAAAAAGGAGATTCTCCCTTATATCTCTTCTCAATGATTGTTTTTCAGTTTCGTAATCTTCTAATAGTTAAACAAGCTCCTTCTTACAAAAATATAGCCGGACTTCATCCTTTTGTGGCTAGGAAAAGTTTTTTTCAAGCCAAGAGCTTTAGCTTAGAAGAATTAAAAAAAATCTACCAGGACCTATTTAAGGTAGATTTGAAAATTAAAACTGGGAAAATAGAGCCTATGGCTGCTCTGGACTTTTTTGTGAGCCGGATTTAGTTTTTAACCCTTTAGTTATTCTAGATTTTCTACGGGAAGCAGTATTTTTTTTAATTACACCAACCTTAGCAGCTTTGTCTAAAATTTTGTAAACCTGGGGCAATAATTCTTGGGCTTCTTTAATTTTGTTTTCTTTAACCAAAGTCTGGACCTTTTTAAGAAGATCTTTAACTCTTTTTTTGTGGAAAGCATTTCTGCTTTTGCGTCTTAAATTTTGTCGTACAGATTTTTTAGCTGATTTTGTTATTGGCATACATAAACACTATATCACATTTTTATTTTTAAGCAATACTTGGTATAATCTAATAATGATTGCTTATCTCCAAGGGAAGGTTATTTGTAAGAAAGAAAAATTCGTTGTTGTTAATGTCAATAACATTGGCTATAAGATTTTTCTTTCCCGAAAAAACCTTATGCAAATAAAAACAGAAGAACTGATAACGCTTTTCTGTTTTCTTTATGTAAGGGAAAATGCTTTGGATTTATATGGGTTTTTAAATTGGCAGGAAAGAGAACTCTTTGGTTTTGTGAATGCCATCTCCGGCGTTGGTCCTAAAGCGGCTCTGGAAATTTCTTCTCTGGGACCATTGGAAAAAATCAGAAAAGCAGCTGAAACAGGAGATAAAGAAATCTTTAAAGGTATTTCCGGTATTGGACCCAAAAAAGCCAAAAAGATTCTTTTGGAGATCTCCGGCAAGATTAAGCAAGAAATTGTTTTTTCTGAAAATGTTGCTGATGCTGATCCTGCGGTTGGGGCATTAATTAATTTAGGTTTTCCAAGGCAAAAAGCCAAACAGGCTCTGGAGAAAACAGACCCTAATCAATCCTTAGAAGAAAGAATTAAAACCGCTCTTAGAACAATAAAAAATGGCTAATTATTTTTATACAGCTAAATCTTTGGAAGGGGAAACGATTTCTGGGACCAAACAAGCAAAGGACGAATATGAATTAGCGCGAACTCTTCGCGCAGAAGGTTATGTTTTAATTAATGCGGAAACAAAGGCAAAGAAAATTAAAAGAGGATTAAATATTTCTTTGGGCAGGGTGAGTGCCAAAGAAAAGCTTTTTTTTACCAGAAACCTGCGCATAATGATAATGTCAGGCATGGCTCTGCCCAGGGCTTTAAATACCCTGGCCTTAGTTTCACCAAATAAAAAATTCAAGCAGGCCTTACTAAGGATCAAATCCGAAGTTATAAAAGGAAAGAGTTTTTCTGAATCATTAGAGATGTTTCCTTCAATCTTTAACGAGCTTTTCTGTAATATGATTAAGGCGGGTGAAGAATCCGGAACCATGGAAGGAAGCTTAAAATCTCTTTCTCATCAAATGGAAAGGGAGGTGGAATTAAGGTCTAAAATAATAGGTGCTTTAATTTATCCAGCCGTAATCATAGTAACCATGATAATTATCGGAGTACTTATGCTTGTTTTGGTAGTTCCTAATCTGGCAGCTGTTTTTAAGGATTTAGGAATTGAATTACCCATAACCACCAGAATAGTTATTTTTTTAGGCACCTCTTTAGCTCATTACTGGTATTTGTTTTTTTTAGCTTTTGTAGCTTCCCTTGCTCTTCTTCGTTTAAGTTTAAAAAGTAAGAAGAGTCGTAAAAGATTTGATGCTTTAGTTTTGAAGATACCAGTAATCTCTACTTTAATCAAAAAAACTAACGCTGCTTTTACTTCTCGCATTTTAAGTTCTCTCTTTTCGGCTGGCATTCCCATGGTTAAAGCTTTGAATATATCTTCTAATTCTTTAAGTAATTATTATTTTAAACAAGCCCTTAGAGAATCTTCTAAAAGAATAGAGAAAGGAGAGAAATTATCAGATGTTTTGGCTGAATATAGCCATCTTTATCCTTTAACCATTATTCAAATGATAAAGGTAGGAGAGGAGACAGGAGAGACAACTGATATTTTAGAGAAGATGGCTGACTTTTATGAAGAAGAGGTTTCCAATGCTACCAAAAATATTTCTTCAATTATAGAACCAATTTTAATGCTTCTTATAGGAGGGGCAGTTGGTTTTTTTGCTGTTTCAATGATTCAACCAATGTATTCAATGATGGAAACATTATGAAAAAACAAGCTTTCACTCTTATTGAAATTTTAATAGTTATATCAGTTATTATCATTTTGTCTTTTTTCAGTTTATCAAGTTATCTTCCTTTTCGTAACCAAAACGAGCTTAACGCTTGTTCTCAAGAAATATTAAATATATTAAGATTAGCCCAGTCAAAAACCTTAGGTTCTGAAGAGTCATCTTGTTATGGGGTTCATTTTGAACAGGAAAAGTACGTTCTATTCAAAGGAGTTTCTTATGATCCTTTAGATATAAATAACGAAGATTATAACTTGTCTCTGAAAACAGAGATAAGTCCTTCAGATATATCTTTAAACGGTGGGGGTAGCGAAGTAATCTTTGATAGAATTACAGGCAGTACTTCCCAGTACGGGACAGTTAAAATCCAGATTACTCAAGATTCTAATCAGTATAGAATTATAAGGATAGATTCTTCTGGCCAAATAGCCATTAAGGGCGAAGATTCTGTTTTGTTAGGTAGTCGAATAATTGATTCTCGGCATATTCATTTTAGTTATAGCCGCAACATAGATACTGCCAATGAGACTATAACCTTAACCTTTAGCGATCCTTTAACTGTTGAAAATATAAAAATAAGTGATTTTTTAAATACTGGGCAATTTGACTGGCAGGGAACAGTAACTGTAGGGGGAGAAGATCAGACAATTCGTGTCCATACCCATAGTTTAAATAGTCCGGATACTCTTTTTTGTATTCATCGGGATGCTAGATATAATAATAAGGCTTTGACCGTTTCTATAAGCGGGGACATGAATAGTTTAATAACCTATACAGATACAGGCGAGACTTTCCAGGGGACATCAGTTTTTGTCGGTCTGTCTCAAGCGCAATAAAATAATATGAAATATCACGATAAACAAAAAGGTTTTAATGTAATAGAATTAATGATTGCCATTTTTATTTTAGGCGTAGTTATTGTAGGTTTTTACGAAATTGCTGTTTTATCTTTAAAAATCTTGCAAGAAAACGAGCATGAGATAGAAGCGGCTTATTTAGCTGAAGAAGGAGTGGAAGCTGTAAGAAGTATAAGAGATACGGTTAATTGGATTGATGCCGGTGATGGTCAGACTGGCCCTGGAGAGCTTGATATTGATTCCATAGACACTTATTATCCAATTATTTCAGGAGGGAATTGGGAATTAGCTACAGTTGACCCTGGAGTTATTGAAAATATTTTTAGCCGCAAAGTTGTTTTTGAAAAAGTTTCCCGAGATCCTGTGACTGGAGATATTGAAGCCGCTTATAACGATAGCCGTAAAGATGCCGATTCTTTGAAATTTAGCGTGATAGTCAGCTGGATGGAAAGAGATGTTAATAAAAATGTAACCTTGGTTACTCTTATAACTAATTTTTAAAATGAAAAAAGGTTTCACCCTTATTGAAATTTTAGTTTATATAGCTATTTTATCTATAGTTGGCGGTGCCATCCTGTTCGGAATATTAAAATTAGTTGATTTTTATAACATCAGCCGTTTTGACAAAGAAGTTTTAATGAACGCCCATTTGGCTTTAAATAAAATTTCTGGAGAAGCTAAATATGCCTCAAGCATATATTTACCTACCAGTACTGCCAATAGTCAGATTAGTTTTGAAACTTCTCTTAATCCTCCTACAGATGAGGATGAAACTTACGTTGACTTTTATTTAGACGGGGGGAGGTTGTGCCTTAAGAGGGAAAGCGAAGATGTTCAAATTCTAACTTCAGAAAAAGTAGAAGTTACAAGTTTAAATTTTGGTTATCTTGCTTCTCCTACCCATCCTTCTTCAATAAAAACTACCATAACCGTAAGGTATAAAACATCAAAAGAAAAATATCAAAGAGAAAAAACTTTAACTTCTCTCTCAACCTTGAGAGGAGAATATTAAAATGAAGAAAATAATTAACACTAAAGAAAAAGGGTTTGCAGCTATTATAGTCAGCATTATTATGATGTCCGTTTCTTTAACAATTGCTTTTTCTTTTATTAACTTAGCTTTAAATGAAAAAAGAATAGTTTCCAATTCAATCAATTCTCTAAAAAGTTATTATTTAGCTGAAGCAGGTATAGAAGATATGATTTTGAGAAACAATAAAGGAGTAGCGATGCCTTTTTCTCCCAATGATTTATCTTTGGGAGAAGGAATAGCTAGGCAATATTCGGGCAGCGTTGTTGCCGGAACGCGAGAGATTATTTGTGAAGGCAATATTGATGGCTATGTCAGAAAAATAAAAGTAGTACTTAACATATCAACCAATGACGCCTCTTTTTATTATGGAATTCAAGTAGGAGACGGGGGAATGACTATGGAGAACAATAGTCGGGTAAAAGGAAATGTTTTTTCTAATGCTAGCGTTATTGCTTCAGGCAAAGGATACATAACCGACAGTGTGACTGTGGCTGGAAATGGAAACAGGATAGAAAATTTGGATGTGGGAGTTAATGCTTCTTCTCATAGTTGTAAATATTCTGATATTGGAGAAACATTAACCTATGTTTCCGGTGGCAGTTTAGAAAACTGCAATTTTGGTTTAGAAGTAAAAGAAAAACCTAATGATATTGATCCTTTACCCTTGCCCATTTCTCAAAACCAAATTGATAACTGGAAAAATGAAGCCAGCTGTAATAATGATCCTAACTGCATCTTTAGTGGGGATTTTACTGTCCCTATAGGAGAAACCGTGTCTTTAGGTCCTAAAAAGATTGTTGGAAATCTGATCGTTGGAAATAATGCCATTTTTATAGTTACTGGGAGTATTTATATAACAGGAGACGTTGCTTTCAATAACAGATCATTGACGAAATTAAATGCCGGCTACGGCTCAACCAGTGGCATTATTGTTAATGACGGAAAGGTGATTGCTAATAACAGATCTATTCTTCAGGGTTCTGGCGTGAAAGGAAGCTATATTATGGTTCTTTCCACTAATTCTTCTTTAGATATAAATAGTCCGGCTATAGATGTTGGAAATAATACCCAAGGAGCAGTCTTTTATACTTCAACTGGCTTGCTTCGTTTGCACAATAATACGAAAGTTAGGGAGGCTACAGGTTATAAGGTCCATTTGGACAATAATGCAGAAGTAGAATACGAAGTAGGATTAGAAAATATTTCCTTTTCCAGTGGTCCTTCGGGTGGCTGGGAAATAGTTAGTTGGAGGGAAACTATTTAGTTGTTATAATGAATTAATGTTGAATTTTTTTAATTTACAACCTGAAACATTTGGCATAGATATATCTGACTCTTCTATTATAATTATGAAATTGAAGAAAAAAGGCAGTCAGTTGAAAGTGGCTGCTTTTAATGAGGCTCGCCTTAAACCGGGGATTATAAGAAGTGGAAGAGTTAAAAATCAATTGGGTTTAATTAAAACCCTTCAAGAGGCAGTAAACAAAGTTCAGGGAGAAAAGATCAACAAAGATTACGCTGTCCTTGGGCTGTCTGAAGAAAAAAGTTTTTTTCAGATTCTTAAAATGCCTATAATGAAAAAAGAAGATTTGGAAAACGCTATTCGCTTTGAAGCTGAAAACTATATTCCCATACCTCTTCATAAAGTTTATCTTAGTTTCCAGGTTATTTCTTCTCCAAGCCCAAAACAAGATTTTCTGGAAGTTTTAACCACAGCCGTGCCTAAAGAAATAGTAGATTCCTATGTGGTTTGTTTTAAAAAGGCAGGAATAAAGATAAAAGCCATAGAAGTTGATTCTTTGGCTATTACTCGAGCATTAATGAAAGAAGGAGATGTTTCCGGCCCCATTTTTATTATTGATTTAGGGCGTAATCGCACTGGTTTTATTATTTTTGAAAACAATTCTCTTCGTTTGACCTCTTCTATCCCTATTTGCGGGCAGAGATTTACAGAAATACTTTCCCGGGCTCTGGAAATAGATATTAAGAAAGCGGAAAAAATAAAGAATGAGTATGGTTTGAAGAATCCGGAAAAAGTAGTTTTAAAAGCCAAGAAAAATTCTAAAAGCTTTAAGAAAGAAATTCTGTGTCAGGAAAGGATTTTTGAGGCCTTGACTCCGGCTCTGACTGATTTTGTAGAACAAACCAGAAATTATCTTGATTTTTATTCTAAAGAAGTTAAGAAAATAATTCTTTGCGGGGAAGGAGCTAATCTAAAAGGCTTTTCTAATTTTCTTTCTTTAGAGTTGAAAATCCCAACAGAATCCGGCAATCCTTGGATTAATATATCAGAAGAGATTCAGATGCCTTTGGAAAAATCATTAAAATATGTCATTGCCATTGGCCTGGCCTTGCGTGGCGTAAAAAAAGTTAAAAGTTAAAAGTTTTGTGATAAATTTACTTTCCCCAGAATACAAACAAGAGTTACTGAAAGAAAAACAATTCAAGATTGTGGTTATTTTAATTATAGTTACAATCTCTTTTTTAATTTCTTTAGCTTTGGTTCTTTTTTCAGTAGAAATTTATACTGCCAGCCAGCTAGATGCAGAGAAAAATTTTCTGGAATATTCCCAGAGAGAAATGGAACTTTTTAAAATCGAAGAACTAGAAAATAAGATAATCTTGACCAATGAAGAAATTTCCAAATTAGATACTTTCTATGCTCAACAGTCTTCTGCAATTGAAATTTTGGAAAAAATATCTCAAGTTGTTCCTCAAGGAATTTATTTTAGAAATATTGCATTAAACACAGCTAGTGAAGAGGGTTATAAATTTGTTTTAGCCATTAATGGTTTTTCTCCCGATCGTCAGTCTCTCTTAGATTTGGAAAAAAATCTTGAAAATAATAGAGACTTTTTTAAAACATTTAATTTTCCTTCCTCAATCTGGACAAAATCTGAAGACATAGAATTTTCTTTAATTTTAAAGATATGACTTCTTTGAATAAAAAAATTTATACTTCCATTGCAGTTTCAATAATATTTTCAGCTCTTTTCTTTTTAGCTGTTATTTATCCTTTAACTAAAAAAATCGTTGCTAATGCTGAAGAATTTGCAGCAGGAAAGAATAAATTTGTTGAATTACAAGAAAGGCAGGAAAATTTCCGAAAATTAGATCGTCAATATAATCATTATGAGGCAGAATTAAATAGAATTAATTCTTTGCTTATAAATTCTGAAAAGCCCATTGAATTTATAAAGTTTTTGGAAAATAATGCCCAGGAATTAAGTTTAGTTATGGATATTTCTTCTATCGTTCCCCAAAAACAAGATCAGAATTTGTGCAGCTTTAATGTTTATAGTATAGTCTTGGAAGGTTCTTCTAATAATTTTTGCAGATTTTTAGAAAAAATGGAAAACGCTCCCTACTTAATTGAGATTTTAAATTTAGATATTAAAAAAGATCGCGCCAGTTTAGGCCTGAAAGTTTACTCCCAATAAAACTATGAAAAAAATAGATTTTAAAAAATGGAAAAATAAATTAAAAGGGCTACCTTCCAAGATTGCGGAGAAAGCTTTTAAGTTTTTTTTAATTCTATTTTTACTGGACCTAATTATAGGTGGAATTATGTTTTATAAATACAGCTTTGTAACTGAAAGAAAAGAACCCCAAGCCAATTTTCAGCAGGTTAGTTTTAAAGAAAATACTTTTAAAAATATTTTAGGAATATGGGAACAAAGAAAAGATAACTTTGAAAAAGCCAGTACTCAAGATTTTCAAGATTTGTTTATTATTAAATCTTCATTTCCAGAACTAACAGGATTAGAAGTAGAAGAGGGGGAGTAATTTGACTTAAACTCAATTTTATTTTAAAATATTAAATACTCGCCCTCGTAGTTCAATGGATAGAATAGGAACCTTCTAAGTTCTAGATCGAGGTTCGATTCCTCGCGAGGGCACTTGAGATGGCGAACGTAGTGTAGCGGTTAGCACTAGAGTTTGTGGAACTCTCAGCGGGAGTTCGAATCTCCTCGTTCGCCCCAAAAAAAATAGACGCTAGTCAAAGCGTTTTTATTTTTTCCTGGCTTTGTCGCACAAAGCGGCTAATCCCGCGAGCAAGACTATCTGTTGCGCTGGGGTGTCTACGTTATGGCAGCTGAATTCATAACCCTTTCCTTTTTCCAATCGCCGATCAGATGGATGAATCCCGCAGGCATTTCCCGGACAGTCGGCAAAAAAGGCACCGCTGGATCTTACATATACCTTGAAAGAT
>Ga0265594_1002621_pt1 | contig 12642 bp, 17 predicted proteins | sample saktaG_11_FD_190147 | JGI IMG/M metagenome (GOLD analysis project Ga0265594, IMG submission 190147) | Saline water microbial communities from Sakinaw Lake, British Columbia, Canada - sak_2011_5_24_80m | ecosystem: Environmental > Aquatic > Non-marine Saline and Alkaline > Saline ... | reverse complement strand
AAGATAAGAAAAATATTAAAAGAATCTAAAGCTAAGCTTATTAAACTAGAATTTCTTCAGAAAAGAGTTGTTTTTAACTTGCCAATAGAATCTTATAAACATAGTTGGTTGAGGGTTAGGGATGAAGTAGACAAGACTACAATGACTTTTAAAATGATTGATGGTTCCAATATTGAAAATCAAAAAGAAGTAAATTTAGTGATCGACGACTTTAAAAAAGGAATAGAATTTTTAGAAATAATTGGTTGTAAAAGAAAGTCTTATCAAGAAACAAAAAGAGAAATTTGGAAATTAGACAATGTTGAAATTTGTATTGACGAATGGCCATTTTTAGAACCTTTTGTAGAGATTGAAGGTAAATCAGAAAAAGAAGTAAGAGTTGTTTCTGAGAAATTAGGATTTGATTATTCAAAAGCATGGTTTTGTGCTGTTGGGTTAATATATAGTAAAAAATATAATATACCTGTTGAGGTTATAAATAATGAAATGCCAGAGATAATTTTTAATACTGATAATCCATTTTTAAAAATAAAAAAATCTGCTAAAAAAGGTATACTCGAATAAAATCAGAGCCCCGCACACAGAAGTGTTTGGGGCTTAGATGATGGAGTATTTCTACTCCTTATTCGATATTAATCACGTAATAGGGCATGCCTCCGGGGAGTTCTTTCCACATTTTACGAGGTATCTGATACTCAACTAGCTTCAATCCTATACCTAGGCAGAAAAGTTGATCCATAGACTGATGGAGGCTAGTCCATTGAACCCCGTTCTCCTGATTACAGGCGTTCAGGAAAGACCAACCGCCTCCGCCATTCCTACGAAACGCATGCGGGAGCGCTTTCAACCATTCGATTACCTTGGCTCGTTTTTCCTCAAGCCGGCCGAGATGAAACCCAACTTTGTTTTGGATTCCCTCTACAATCACAATCCCTTCTGGTGTATCTTCGACGCCTTTCAGTTCTTCTTTCTTGTAGAGACAGTAGATAAACACCTTCTCAACCTCCTGTGAATCAATTAATAGCTCGCTTGTCTGATTAACCATTACTATTCCTCCTTTCTTTATTCAGATAAGTCTAATCTACTCGGTTATGCTTCCTTAGAGTGACCACGAATTTTACGAGACCGTAAAAGGAATGTAAAGCCTAGTTGTAGCCACATGATAACCTTCATTAAGTTCCTTGTTATAATCATTAAGGTCAGCTGATGTTTCAGGACATATGATAATTTCAAACGCTACAACTTTATCAATATGTTCTTCAGGGATCTGTGCGATTACTTGGGCGATAGACGGTTTAAACAGGCCGTAATAGTTATATGTATGATATGTCGTAATATCACACAGCGACTGTAGCCAGGTCGCTCTTTTAGTGGGTTTTGGGTCCCAGGTAAAAGCTATACTGCGAGGGTCTACCGGATCGATATAATAAGCATATCCTTCTCTTGAGCGAAACAGGCCTTTGGGTCCACGGGCAAAACGTATAACCGGTTTAATACGTTCACAGAGTTCTTGCAGTTTCTGGTCAGAAATTTCTGGAATATGATTTTTCTTTTCTGTTAATATTTCAGACATTATTATCCTCCTTTTATTTTTTTGTTAAAAAGCAATTAACTCTCTAGCTTGAGCAGTATAGCAAGTTAAACAAAAAAATCAAGCTCTGTCCTACGATGTCCAACAAGATGCGTTATCCGTCAATGTTCTCAAACGCATCTTGTTCGACATTATAGATTGAACAATGTTCTCCCAGTCCGTTGCAGGACTTGATTTTTTTTCAAGAAAGAGTTAAAAAGAAATATCCTGAAAGTGTTTTTAGGAAATAGTTCTTATAAAATAGGAGGTAAGCGAAATGCCCATAAAAGTGAAGGCGGTTCAGAAGAATTTGAGCTATGCGATTTTTGTTCCCGATTCCGAAAGAGCAAAGAGTCATGATCTATATAAAGCGTTCAAATCGTTGATTGATGGAAGTAAGGAGGTTGAACATAGTTGGACTTTATCTGATTGGATAATAGCTCGTATGCGTTATCCTTATGCTCAAGATATAGAATATGATGACGGAGGATTTGAAGTTTCGAACATTGTGCCAGTCGATGTAAAGCATTTTCTAGATGTACTTACTGACTTATGTGAGAAGCTGAAATTAAAGCTTATTTCGGAAACACAGTCGTGATATGTGAGTAATCGCAATCCAAACACAGAAAATCCCACTCAATGCAAATATAAGAGTGGGATTTTTTTGTTAGTATAATTTATGTGATTTTTATGTCATTCAATCTATAATATCGCACAAGATGCGTAATGCGACATTTAGTTGTTTTTTTATCTTATTAGGATTATTCTAAAAGTAGAAAACCTATGAAAGAAAAAATTAAAAATTGGTTTAAGAATAATGTTAGAAATTAACTCTCAACCATTTTTTTTAAGCATCTTAAAAGCAATGTGGCCTTTATGGGTTTTGATTTTAGTTAGAATTATTTTTTATATATTTGATATAGAAATTAAAGATTTATTCAACAGAAGAAAATTTCAAAAAGGAGCACATTGGCGATCTGATAGAGATATTATTCATTGGTTGAGGAATATGAGTCCAAAAGATTTTGAACATTATATTGCAGATTTATTTTCTAGATTGGATTATAAAGCATATGTAGTAGGTGGTCCGAATGATGGTGGGATAGATGTAATTGCTGAAAAAGACGGAATTAAACACTATATTCAATGTAAAAAATATTTTAAAAGACATGAAGTTGGAGTTTCTGAAATAAGAGATTTTTACGGTGCGATTACCGATAAACTTACAAGCGGTAAAGCTTATTTTATTACTACAAACAAATTTACACTTCCAGCAGAAAAGTTTGTTGAAGATAAACCAATAGAGTTAGTGGATAGTTATCGACTTGTTAAATATATTCATTTGGCAGAGAAAAAGAAAGAAGAATTAAAAGAACCGGTTAATAAAGAAATATGTCCTGAATGTGGAGGACAGCTTATAGAAAGAGAAAGTAAGCATGGCAGATTTTATGGATGTTCAAATTATCCTAAGTGTCGATATATAAAAAATTTATAAAATTATTTTTCTAAAATATATAAAATTTTAATAATTATGGAATATAAAATTATGGACGAGAAAGTTCAAAAAACGTATTATTTTGTTAATAAATTATTAGATTTACAAGGATTTTCTAAGCAACTCAATTTATATATTGGTTTTGGTTTGAATAATCGGCCTTTTGTTGATCGTTGGGGTTTACCCTTTCGTTCTTCAGAAGTTGCGGCCGAAAAAGCTGCCAAAAAACTAGGAAGCTATAGGTTAATGAAGATTGTTGCTGATGAAATGTCTAAAGGATCTTCAGAAGAACAGATTGCAGAAGTTTTTAAAAAGGAAATTGAAAAAACATTAAAAACGGAATTATGTTTTAGAGGAGAGATAATGAAAAAAGATGAAGACTATTTAAATTGGATCATAAATGCTTTTTCTTTTAAAATAGAAGAAGAAAAAGTATTTATAGAAACTGTTATAAGAGCGAGTGGTTTTTTTAAACCCAATCTTGAAGAGATAACAAGCGCTATTGAGAGAATCCAAAAATTTTACAACAAAATCCTCTTGCAAATTAAGCAAACACCACATATTGATTCTCACCATACCTTTTCTTTTTCACATTTTTTAGAATCTAGTATCAAGGTTAATTTTAAATGGGTTATAGGTATTCAAAGGGCTGTTGAACTAAAATGTGGATCACACATAGTCGAATTCGCTTCAGAAATTAAACACAATATGAATTCAGATAAACCTATATTCGCGAGAATGTTGAAGGAGTTAGAAGAAAGATCGTAGTTCGATATAATATATTCATCGAACGTAATAAAATTAAAAGGTCATAAATCGTAAATAAGAATAATTAAAATATGAATTACTATTTAACAGTTTTAAAAAAGTATGCAGTATTTAGTGGGCGTGCACGTAGAGCAGAATATTGGTATTTTGAATTATTTGATTGTATTATCTTATTTGGACTTGTTTTTATCGAGGGTTTTTTTAACACAGATGTTGCTTGGATTTATATTTTAGCAACCTATATTCCCCGTATCTCTGTAAGTGTACGTAGAATGCATGACGTAGATAAAAGTGGCTGGTTTATCTTTATTCCTATTTACAGCTTTATATTAACTATTATGAATGGAACTAAGGGCGACAATAGATATGGATCAGATCCAAAAGAATTGGAATCTGAAAATAAAAAAGAAAATATTTACTGTAGTAGATGTGGCAATAAATTAGATAGTGATAGTAAATTTTGTGACAAGTGTGGTACAAAAATGTAATTAATTTATGTTTTGTAAATATTGCGGAAAAAAAAATAAAGAAGGGGCTAAATTTTGTGAACATTGCGGTCAAATTATTTTTCGCGGAACTTCGACAAATCAAAGGAGAAATCGGAGCAGTCATGCTTGGAAGATATTACTTGTATTGGCAATTATATTAGTGGTTGGTATATACATATTTAATTACTTGAGTGATTACACTTCTGAAGATGATTATACTTCTGAAGATGATTATGTACTCTCTATTTTAAATGAGCTTGATCCCAATATTCAACCCGTAGGCTATTTTGATTACCCAGATATATTTGATTCAGAAAATATCAGCGATGAAGAATGGTTTTTGCATCTCCAATATTATGAGATTGAAGATATTACTTCCGTTTTTAATGAGTCCAGATCTCAATTTCCAAATCAGAGAAATATACTTAGCTCAGTAGTAAAAGTGATTTGTGAAAGTTCGGATTATTTGGTTTTTGGTTCAGGTACCAATTTAGATAGTGAGGGCTACGTTCTCACAAATTTACACATTGTAGAAGACGCAGATAGTAGATGTGTTGTAGGGTTTCCTGACCCCGAAACTGGCTTAATAAAAGAAGCGTATTGGGCAATACCAATTATCGATAAGGACAATATTACGGGCCATGATTTAGCATACTTATCTATAGAGAAGCCGTTATTTGATGAAGATTATAATGTCTATGGATATTATAATAAAATATCTGAAGGTTTATTTCCTTATTTTGAAATATTTGAAATAACGGAAGATTGTAATACTCCTATCCAACTTGGAGACAAATTACTTGTAATTGGCTATCCACCTCTCAGCGGAGGATCTCTTACAATCACGGACGGTATAGTAAGTAGTTTATATTCTCACAATGGCTACATTATTACTTCAGCAAAAATTATTAGTGGTAATTCAGGAGGATTAGCTGTAGACGGATTGGGTTGTTTTATAGGAGTACCAACTGCTATATATTACGAGGAGGGTGATGAATATCTTGGTGAGGTTATTGATGCAGAATTTGTTTATGAATTTTATGAGGCTGTTGAAGACGATATGAATGAATATTATAGATTATTGTCTTCTACTAAGATAGAAGAATCACAATCCTCTCCAGATAACGAGGAACAATTACCAGAGATAGAAGAATATAATAACGAAAAAACGTGTCCCTATGGAAAAATTTGGAACAGTAGTAAAACTAAATGTGTGACCCAACTTGAATATTGTATAGAGGAGTATGGAAAATTTGTAACATATAATTCTACAGACAATTCTTGTGATTGTATAAACAGTTATATTTTAAGTTCAATTTCAGATAAATGTGTGTCTTATAGTACATATTGTAATGAAACCTATCCAAACTCTAAATGGGATGGCACATATTGTCAATGTATGTCTGGATACATATGGAATAACAATAAAGATGCATGTATTACAAAAGATGCTAAATGTCAAGAAGATTGGCCAAATACTTATTGGGATGGAACATTTTCCGCTGATGGGAAATATATATGCGATTGTATTACTGGATATATTTGGAATATTGACACAACGGCATGTATTACTAAGGCATCTCTAGATCAAATGTGTCAGACAAAATATGGATATTCGAGTTATTATTTGGGTTATGTTGAAGATGGAAAATATATATGTAAACAAATTTATGAATAATCAAATTTTAGGAATTGACAAGGAACAATATAATCAAAAAGCTTCTTCTCACTCTAAAGCTAATATTCTCTTGTGGATTTTAGGTGGAATAATCTTTAATATATTCAAAGGAAACTTAATATCTCTTTCTACTATACTACTTATTATTCCTGGGATTTTTGTTGCTTCTTTTGCATCAATATTAACCTTTTTTGTTGATATTAAGAAAAATCAGATTATACCAAATACAAATAACATTCTTGTACTTTTTTTATTTACTATATGGTATGTAATAGATTTAGCTTTTCCAATTATTCTAAGTATTAGTTATGTTCTACTAATAGAATACTTATTTTGAAATTGCGATAATAATCTATGAAAGAAAAAATTAAAAATTGGTTTAAAAATAATTGGTTTAAGATTATAGCTATATTGTTTTTGTTTGGTGCTTTAGCAGATAACCCTTATAGTTATTATCAATTTTTAAGATGGATTGTTCTAGGAGTTGGTAGCTATTCTGCTTATTTAGCTTATAATTCTGGAAGAAAAATATGGATGGTAATTTTTGGTGGAATTGCTTTATTGTTTAACCCAATTATTCCTTTTTATCTTTCAAGAAACACTTGGCAAATGATCGATGTTGTAGTTGCTATATTATTTATAATTGCCTTATTTAAGAAAAATAATTAGGGAAAAAGGTTATAAAATAATCTATGAAAGAACGAGCCAAAAAAGTTTTAGAGACTATAAAGCGATATCATAAAAATGGTATTGATCTTGATGAAGCGGTTGAAATGGAATTTAAAGCACTATCAGAAAAAGATCAAGAGAAAGTTGGTTCTTTATATGGATCCTATTTAGCGAAAGAGACTTGGGAATTAGCACAAAAAGACAAGAAAGTAGCAGAGAGAGTAACCAAAGCGATAGAAATTATTAAAAAAGAAGGAAAATGGAGAGAAGGGCAAAAAAATAAATCTATGAAAGAAAAAATCAATAAATAATATGGGTTTATTTAACAAATATAACAAAGCCGAAAGAGAAATTTTAAGGCTGTATTCTCAACTATTCGTTGATACGCAAATATCAGATCCAAAGAAAATACTTGATAGAGCAATTGAAATGTCTAAAAACCAAAAAACTTATGATTTACCCTCAAACTTGGGGGATATTGTTTTAGGAAAAGCAAGTCCTCAAGATATAAAAGCAGAAAAAATGGCAGGGTATATACAAAAATATTTATCAGCAAAGCGAAAAGATGGAGTAAGAGATGAGGATATTTTATGGTGTTGGAATTTACATGATATTGAAAGAAGTATGCTGTTGGCGGTAGATGAATTTTACAGAATAGCCTTATTCATACAGATCTTAGAAAAAACTGGTGATAAAAAGGAAGCTGGTAAACAGGTACGGAAATTTCATGCTTTTTACACTATAGGAGATCCCAAGAATGAAAAACTTTATGTAGAAGGGCATACCGAAAGAGATTTACCATTGCCATTAGAATTAAAAAACAGAGTGAATATCTATCTAGAAAGAAAAGGAAGTCAAAACTCCGATAATGTTAAAAAAGATATTGAAACATCATCTTCTTTTAATGCTTTAGTAAGAAGAGAGATTAGCATTGGGAGATTATAATCTATGAAAGAAAAAATTAAGAAATCAAAAAGGGGAATCTTACCATTTATTATAATTCTTTTATTTTCAACTTTAATAGTTAGTTTTTTAGTAAAGAATTGGGGAGAGAAATTAAAAGAGGACATTTATTCTCAACCACAGTCACATATTGAAATTGGTAGAGGTTCGACAGATTTCACGAGAGATGAATTAGAACAAGAAATAAAAGAAAATTCGGAAAATGCTGATTTATACAACATAAAAGGAAATAAGTATTTAATAAATAGTGAATTTCAAAAAGCCATCGAAGAATTTGACAAAGCAATAAGAATAAACCCAAATTATGCCGAACCGTATAATGGCAAAGGAGTAGCATATAGAAATTTAGGCGAATATAATAAGGCCATCGAAAACTATACTAAAGCGATTAAATTATACCCATCCTATTTTGAGGCTTACAATAACAGGGGTGTTTGCTTTATATTTTTAGAAGAATATAATAAGGCATGTTTTGATTTTGAAAGAGCTTGTGAATTAGGAAGTTGTCAAAAGTTAGAAATGGCAAAACAAAAAGTTCTTTGCGAATAATAGTTCCCGTTATTGGGTTAAAATAAAAATATGGAATCTCAAATCGAAGAAAAAATTTTAAATGATTTATTAGTTTGGATTAAAGATAATCAGGATTTAAGTAAAGAAAAATTAGAGGCGGAAATTATTAGAAGAATAAAAGAACAGAATTACTTAAAAGAAGATTGGCATATACAATATGCCAAAGAGCGGATCAAGAATGAGATTATAAAAATAATAAAATCAAAAAAAGATGTCGCGAATTACGGCCTTGAAAATAGGCAAGATTTAGGAGGTTGGGGAAGACATTTTACCATAAGAAACATAATAATAAATGGCTTGATTGCTCTTTTCCCTGCGAGTTTAATTATCGGTATTTTAAGAGAATTAGGGATTGGGGGTGCAATTATAATATGGGGTGTTATTTTTGGTCTAATGTATTTGATTGGTGTGATAAGAGAAAAAATTAAGAGATTGTCTTCTTAATAATTTTAAGATATAAAACTACCCATAAAACAGGTTCTAACGTCGTTCAATACCCCCAGCTAACGAAAATCAAGAAGCCAATTCTTTAAAAACATAAAACGAAATAAATAATATGAATAAGAATCTACAAATTGTTATTGGTATAGCGACTTTAGTTATAGCTGCGTCAGTTTCTTATTACTTTTTAATTTTCCTTCCCAAAACAGAGCAAACAAATGTGGAACAACAACAAGCTGAAATTGAAAACACGCAAAAATATTTTAATGACGCGTTTTCTCGCATGGAATCTCTATTAGAGGCCCAAGGATTTTGTTCAGAATCGGCAAGTAATTATTTCGAAAATAGTGGATATAAGTTAGGCATGCCACTTTTTTACGATTATTTCAATGAAGAACTTAATAAATGTTTTATTCTTATTAGAGGTTCGAAAATTGCAGGAATTCACAATATAGAAGTGGTAGAAGTCTATAAGAATAAAGTGTATGGTATTTATTCATATCAATCTAGTAAAGTAATCGCTTGTAATGTATTAAATGCAACTTGCAAAAATAAAGACGAATTTTTTAAACTATTGAAACCATACATTCCTCTGATAGACATGTATGTAGCATTGTAAGTCTATAGGTTGGTTCCAAAATAGATTCTAACGTCGTCCAATACCCCCAACAAATTAATACTAAATGGAAAATAAACTAAAAGAATTCAATAATTATGGACTCTATAAAAGTAAAAAAATATAAAAAGTGGTATTACATATTTTTAGGATTAGGTTTATTTGGTTTACTTGACATTGTAGTTGGCACATTTATGAAACAGTCTGGTTCTGAGGGTAGTGGTGATCTTGGGCTAAGTTTTATAATTATTTACGCTTTTAAGTATCTGTTTGGCACTAAGGTTGCTAGTACTATTCTTCCTTTTATCATGGGGGTTTCTTTTACTTGGTTTGTCTGGCTTGGTGTTTCGGCGATATTGCGCAGAAAAATTAAAAAACTTGGAAAAGAAACTAATAGTGCCTAATTAATTTATTTAATAGTCATAAAACAGGTTCTAAAATAGTCCCATAGTCCCAGGGGAGCTGACATTTCCATCTTTTTTTAGGTGGTTTTTTGTCTATTGACAATTGATTTAAATAAATGAATAATATAGATATAATATTATAAATTATGAATAGATTAATCGTCGGAACAATTGTCACTGTAATTATAGGGGGTACTGCTTATACTGTAAGTCAAACTGATTTGATTAATTTTTTTGCAGAGGATACAGGATTAACTCAACAACAGGCTGAACAATATATAAACACGATTTCTGATGACGAGATGGTGCCTTTTGATGAACTGGGGGATGAACAAATTGATATAGGTCAAGAAACACTTAACATTGTTTCTAAGATTGATTGTATATATTCTGAATATGAATGGGAATCATCAAATCTAACGTGTCTTGCAGGAAAAACACAGCTAAGTAAGATAGGTAAAGATGAAATTGCATTAGGGAAGGCATATAAAAAGCTGGGTTCTAATTCAGCATCTAGAGATGATATATTAAAGACGATTGAACTTATAGATACATTAAATGATGATTTTGCTTATAGTATTGTTATAAGTATTTTTACTCAGTCAGAGATTGATGAAATTAAAAAGGTCAACTCATTTAATAAGGCGATTTTAAAGGCTGCCATTGAAGATAATTAGTGTTTTAAAACGCCACTTTTTTAGAGCAATCAAAATATACTAACTGGTTTTTTGTTACTAAACAGGTTCTAACGTCGTCCAATACCCCCAGCCACCTAGTGCTTGGTATCGAGCAACCGAGACACATAAAAATTTACAAAAAACAAAGAAGAGGTTTATAGGTTTTATGGCATTAAATAATTATGAAGAAATTGTTACTAATTTTGCATCACCCACTCTTGTTTTGGCAGGGCCCGGTGCCGGGAAAACTTATTTGTTAGCTGATAGAGTTAAACGTTTATTGGGCAGAGGAACAGATAAAAGTATAATTACTGTACTCACATTTGGAAAAGATGCAAATCAACATATGCGTAACGAACTCACTAAACCGAGCCCATTCAACATTCCCTTTAAAGAACTACCCTATATTTCTACAATGCATTCTTTGGGTTTGGAGATAGTAAAAGAAAAACCTCGTGACGTTAATTTACTCAAGACCCACCTTGAGACTCAGGGAGATGAAAATGTAAAACGATTAATGTATCGGGATGCAGCTTTAATGCTCGGTTATACTGAAGACGATGGTAAAAAATCTCTTAAATGTAAACAGTACGGTGATTGCAAAAAAAACACCGATGAAAAAAAGTGTCAAATATGTAAAAAATATTGGGAAATAATGTCAAAATGTAACTATGTGGATTTTGATGATCAAATCCTTTTTGCTTGCGATATATTGGAGAAAAATCCTACTATTCTCAAAAAATATCAATCCCGAGCAAAACATTTGTTAGTGGATGAATATCAAGATATTAATGTAGCGCAATTTAGACTAATAGAATTACTTAGTAGAGAATCTAGGAATGGACTTTTTGTAGTTGGGGATGATGCTCAAAGTATCTATGGATTCCGCGGTGGCAATCCCAAATTTATCTTGCGTTTTGAAAAAGATTTTCCTGGGTCAGAAATCCCACCATTGGCATATAGTCGGAGGTGTCATGAAAAAACAATGTGTGACGCTATTAAAGTTTTAAAAAAATACTACACCGATTGGACTGGAGAACAAAAATTAGAATATAAAGTGCTAAGTGGTGAAGAACCTCAAATATGGCAATTACCTAGTGAACTTTCAGAAGCAGAGAAGGTTGCTAAAATTGCTAGGGATTTTATCCAAAAGAAAAAAAGTATTTTAATACTTGTGCCAAAGAAAGAATTCTTCCCCTTGATTACTCAAGAACTATCCAAACGAGGTATAGCATATAGTTGTCCAATAAGTTTTTTGCCTGAAAGAGTAGAAATTGCAAAGCTGTTTATAGACTGGGCAACTATTTCTTCTGATAGTTTTAAAACACGATTAGTTATTGAAGAACTTATAAATAAAGGTATTGCACATGTTCCAGGTGTAAAAAAGGATAGAAGAACTACCCACCAAGAAACTATCAAGAAACGAATTATAGAAGAAACTGAGATTGCTAAGCTATGGGAACATGTTGATAAGAAAAGTGATCTATTCTCAGTTATTAAAAACTTAAAAGAACCCAATAAAACTCTTGTAAAAATTCGGGATGAACTTTTGAATTTGAGTGAGTTATTTATTAATTTTAAAAAAGAAAAGCGCGGTGAGTTTATTAAACAGTTATCAGTTGTATCTGGTATCTGGTGTAATCCATCAGAATTAATGGATGATATAATTAAGATAACGAAATTGCTCAATCCTCAAAGTATCACGGGTTTGGGTTTGGTACAGTTAAATACTATGAAAAAAGCCAAAGGCCTTGAGGCAGATGTTGTGATTACGGTAGGTTTAGAAGATGATATAGTACCAAATCCTAGAGGTGATTTTGTCGAAGAATCTCGTTTGTTTTACGTTTCTATGACTCGTGCAAAAGAAAAACTATTTCTTTTACATACATTTAAAAGACCTCGTAATATATCATACGGTGATGTCTTAATGGATAAACCAAGGTCCCGATTTCTTGATATTATTGGCAGGAAAAGTGAATGGAAAAAATAGCATGAGAAAAGTGGGGTTAATATAGTTTAAAACCATAAAACATCCCGACCGAGACGCTTAAAATGTGGGTTCTAGATCAAGAATACTATGGAGTAGAAATCTAACAGAGTTATAATACTCTGCATTTTTGATTAATGAAAAAAATAGTATATAATGAAAGAATGATGAAGAAATATCCTAAGTTTGTTTATGAAAAATATGATTATCGGATTGTAAAAAATGATCTTGAATTGTCTTTCAAATTCAAGATTCTTCCTGATATTAGCTTTGAACCATTTTTAAGGATAAAAAACATTAACAAATCAAGATTTAA
>Ga0265594_1002619_pt1 | contig 12652 bp, 11 predicted proteins | sample saktaG_11_FD_190147 | JGI IMG/M metagenome (GOLD analysis project Ga0265594, IMG submission 190147) | Saline water microbial communities from Sakinaw Lake, British Columbia, Canada - sak_2011_5_24_80m | ecosystem: Environmental > Aquatic > Non-marine Saline and Alkaline > Saline ... | reverse complement strand
AAAGCAGACTATCCTCCACTAAAAATGATAGAACTGATTAAAAAAGAGCTAGGATCTTGACAAACATATTGAGTTTGCTAAGATAAACACGTCGTTAACAATTACAAAATCTATGAATCAGGTCCCCGAGCTTGTCGAGGGGGTTGGGCCTGAGGAGATGGCTTCTGCGTTAGTGGAAGCTCGGATTCCTCCGTAATCAAAGGATAACTGTTTCTTAATTGAGTCAGTGAGTGGTCCGATGGATATCGGACAAATAGGGTGGTATCGCGGGTACTTCAGTGCTTCAGCACAAGAACTTCTCGTCCCTGTTATTTACTTTTTAGTAAATACTAGAGACGAGAAGTTTTTTGTTTGCTCATTAACAACTTAAAGGAGATTAAAAAACATGGCAGATGAAACAAGGATAGATAAAACAAGGATAGATGAAACAAGGATTTGCTCGGTTTGTAGGGGAAAGGACCTAGTCAAAGGAATCATCTGTTCCAACTGCGATGGAACAGGAAGAGAAAAAGTAAAGAAAGAGACAAAGAGGAGCGCTGGTTGGTTTATTGATTTAAAATAAACCTTGATAAAAATAGCCCGTGGTATAAAATCACGGGCTATTTATTATAAATAAAATATCTAAATAAACTTGTTCCCGCTATTGACAAGATAGTTCGATGGTTGTTAGTATGAACTGGCTTAAAGATATGACTAGAAAAATACAAATTGGTGTTATGGGAACGATGGCTGATCTAGGATATGGAGAAGATTTAGAGAGATTAGCTGAAAAAACAGGAGAGCTTATCGCTAGACGAGGAGCAGTCCTTCTTTTTGGAGCAGAGAAAGATAGCGATTCTTTATCTACAGCTGCTTGTAGAGGAGCTAAAAAAGCCAATGGATTAACAGTAGGTATAACCTATGGAAAAACTAAAGACATATATCAAAAGGAGGGAGTAGATATTATTATTCCTACAGGCATGGAGAGAGGAGGTGGAAGAGAGTTTGTTTTAAGTATATCTTGTGATGCAATAATAACGATCAATGGTGGTTCAGGAACTTTAAATGAAATAGCGGTGGCTTATCAGTCAAATATTCCGATTATAGCTCTAGAAGGAACGGGTGGTTGGAGTGATAAGCTTATTAATAGTTATTTAGATAAAAGAGAAAGAGTAAAAATCATATCAGCTAAAACGCCCGAAGAGGCAGTTGATATAGCTTTTAAATTGATTGAAGAAAAGAATAAGTAAGTTCTTTAAAAACAAATAAATAAGGATCTGTATTTTTGAAAGGAATACAAAATGAAAGAAGAAAGTAAAAAAAAGAAAGAAAAAGATGGCCATAAAAGGCAAAAATATGTTTTAATGCCTGATCTTGTCCATAGTTTATCGATCTTGCCAAGGAAGGGCATTAATATTCCAGGAAGGAGTTTGGTCGATGATATGGAAAAAGAACTTTTCGAGATGATTAAAAAACTTTTTGTTGGCTCCGATGTTGATGTTATAGAGCTTCCTTTTAACGAAATGTGTGATGCCCTTGTTGCTAGGGCACACAAAATCAAGGAAGAATATCCTGAAGCTTTGGTAGTCACAACAGCTCCGCTTATTGCCTACGAGGCAGAAGGTAATTGCATTCGTTTGAACAGAATTGTCGATATGCAAGGAAACATTATTGGCATAGGTCCACGACCTGGCAATTGTTCTATTGCAGAACAATTAAAAGAACTAAAAGGAAAGCCAGTGATTATAATTGAAGACGGCTCCTTTACTGGTTCTAGTTTGAGCTTTCTTTTAGAAAGTCTTTCTAAGGAAAAAGTAAAAGCGATCATTCTTGGATTGATTTTTGAAAAAGCAAAAGAAGTTTTAGCAGAAAAATATGACGGAGAGGTTTATTGTCATATTAATTCAGATTCAAAATTTTTGGACTGGATGCCGACTCATGACTTTTTTCCTTTTATTCCTAATTCGGGAAGGGTCGTAGGTTTTACTTTCGGAAAAAAACAATTTCCATTGTATACCTACTATGGAGCAAGCTTTTCCAAGCCATACATTTACCCTTATAGTGATCCAGCTGATTGGGCTTCTTTACGGGGTGATAAAATGGCAATGATAAGCTTCAGTCAAAAATGTCTCGACATGACTTATAATCTGTTTCGAGAAATCAGTAAATTAAACGGTGGAAATGTTGTGGTTGGTGATTTGATAGATTCTAATCCCAGAACAAGCATTCCTATCTCTTCCGATTGCTTTGATTTTCCTGATAAGCAGGACAAAGTATCAGAAATCCTTCAAAGAGGAAAAGATTCTCTGCAGAGGATGAGAGACAATATTTCCTCTAGTAAAAACATTGATGAGGAGGTGAAAGGATGGCAAAGACCATAAAACCTGAAAAGGTAGGAGGTTTTTTAGATTACCTCCCACCTGTTATGATTGCTAGAAAGAAAATGCTGGAAACGATAGAAAAAGTTTATCAGAAATTCGGGTTTGTTCCATTAGACACTCCGGCTATTGAGAGATTAGATGTTCTTACAGGAAATGATAAAAGTTTCCGTATGAACCTTTATCGAGCATTAATTGTGAGTGGTCTAGAAGATCTTGGAGAAGCTGCTAAAAATCGAAATGATGATTTAGCTCTAAGGTTTGATCTAACAGTGCCACTTTCTAGGGTTGTGGCAGCTTATCCAGAAATAATAAAACCTTTCAAACGTTACCAAGTTGGTAAGGTTTGGCGAGGTGAAAAAGCTCAAGCTGGCAGATTTCGTGAGTTTGTTCAGTTCGACGCTGATATTATTGGTTCTCGATCTATGTTAGCTGATACAGAAATCATACAGATAATGTATGAAGTTATGATTGCTTTAGGGGTTAGTAGCTTCTTGATAAGATTCAATAATCGTAAGATTTTTGAAGCTTTGAATGAAGTGATTAATCTCAGCGATGCTCAGAAACGAGACGAGTTGATAAGGATTATTGATAAACGTGATAAAGTAGAAAAAGAGGAGATAGAAAAAGAATTAAAAAGGAAACCAGATAATAAATGGGACCCTGCTCCGAATCTTTCTACTGAAAATGTGAAAAAAGTCATTGATTTTATCAGCATAACTGGTTCTGTCGATGACATAATAGAAGAAGCGAATCTTGTAGTAGGAAATGTACCGATTGGTCAGCAAGGAATTTGTGAATTGAAGGAAATAGTAAATAATCTAAGGATGGTAGGGATGCCTTCAATTAATTGGTGTCTTGATCTCTCTGTCGCTAGAGGATTAGGATACTATACAGGACCTGTTTTTGAGACAGTTCTAACCGATTTACCTGAGATAGGAAGTGTTTATTCAGGAGGTCGTTTTGATGGACTGACAGATAGGTTCATTCCGGGTAGTAATATTCCTGGAACAGGTGCTTCAGTCGGTGTTGATCGTCTTTTCGCTGCCATGGAAAAACTTGGTAAGATAAAACCGGTTTCTTCTCTAACAAAAGTTTTAATAGCAATGTTTGACCATTCTCTTCTTTTGGATTATTTGACAATAGCCAACGAATTAAGGAGAGAAGGTATCGAAACAGAGCTTTATCTAAACAAAGATTCTTTCAGAGACCAAATCACTTATGCTGCTAAGAAAGAAATTCCTTTAGTAGTGATAATAGGCTCTAAAGAAAAAGAACAAGGGAAAGTCTCTCTTAGAGATATGCGTCTCAGAAGCCAAGAGACTATTGACAAATCTTGTCTGATAAGTAAGATAAGGGATAGTTTTGAATGATGTTGATAAGGGCGTGTAACTCAGTTGGTAGAGTGCTGGATTGTGGTTCCAGTTGTCGCGGGTTCGACTCCCGTCGCGCCCCTTATCTTGATATCATGAATATAAAAGCGGTAACTTAGTGTTACCGCTATTTCTTTTATTTGATTTTTTTTAGCCAATAAGTTCTATCTTTGTGTTTAGCGTCGTGTAAAGACAACTCTTCAAAGCCAACTTTTTCATAAACAGTTCTAGCTGATTTTGCTGAAACATCTGTTCTCAGAACTAGGGTTTTGTTGGCAAGAGATGCTTGTTCAATTAATGCTTGGGCGAGTTGTTGCCCAACGCCATTACCTCGCCATTCTTTTTGTACGCCAAATTCATCGACATAGAATGCTCTTTGATTAATTATCTTTTGCCAAATATTAAGAGAAAGACCAGATATTTGACTAAGATCTTTGATGCTAACTTCATAGCCCCATGTGAAACCAATAACATCTCTTGAACCATTAGTGGCTATTAAAACAATAGCATTCTTTTTGGCTGATTGTTTTTCTAAATCCTTTATTACATCTTTTATCTTCCAAAAATCCTCGTTCCATGGAGGCTCTCTCCATATTCGGCAATAAAGTTCTGCTGTTTTTTTGATACTTTCTTCGTCTATTAAGTTTTTAATGTTCATACTTATCCTTTCAATGTGCTATGTGCAGAATTTTTCAATTAAATTTTTATAAATATTTCTTGTTTTATTTAAACTTTCTACATCAACCCATTCGTTTACTCCGTGAGCATTGTTTCCTTTTGGTCCAAAACAAACAAAAGGGGAACTCGATTTAGATGATATCATCTCTCCGTCAAAATATCCTTGCTTTTCTATGTCTCCATAATTAACATTCTCTAAAATACTCTCTAATTCTACAAGTTTTTCTTTGGGAGTGTATATTGAACCATAATCGCTTCTGATCTTTACTTCTTCAACTATTAATTTTTGCTCTCCGGCACTTTCTTTAATAATTTTCGTAATTCTTTGAGCGTTAAGTTCTTTATTATTTGTTCTAATATCTAAAACTGCTCCTGCAGTATCGGGTATATTATTACCTCTATCTCCTAAGGTGGAATCTTTAGCTAATCCTCCAGATAAATAAGCCAAATTCAAAGTAGACTTTCCTAATGGTGAATCTTGGTATTTCTTTAATTCTTCTCTTACGCAACTAACTATGTTTGTAACCCCATCAATACTATTTATTCCCTCTTCTGGCCTAGCTGCGTGACCAGTTTTTCCTTTAATTTTGAAATATATTTCAATAACTCCTTTGCAGCCATTAATAATTTCTAGATTAGTTGGCTCAGGAGAAATAATTAACTTTGGATTGAAGGAATATTGTTCGAGGAATTTCTTCATTCCTTTAAAATCATATTCTTCATCACAATAAAACAACAAAGCTAATCCCTTAGTTTCAGAAAAATCTTTCAGAGCATCTAAAAGACAAGCTGTTCCTCCTTTCATGTCATAGGAGCCTAACCCATATAATTTATTCTCTTTTAATTCACCTTGGCTATAATCCCATCCTGCTTTTGGTTCTGTTGTGTCCATGTGGCAGAGAAATAAAAGTTCTGGTTGTTCTTTGTCTTTAGCGACTATATTAAATCTTCTATTCTCTACTTCTTGTTTCTCAACATCCAAGTAGTTAAAATCTTTTAAATAATCATAGAGAAAATCACCAATCTTTTTCTCATCAGTGTTTTTATCAACGAAACTAGGGATGCTTATTAATTTTTGAGTTAATTTGATTAAATTCATACAATTAAAAAATCAGCCTCTGCCAGCTGATCGTAATGTTTTTCAATTAAATCATCACAAAATAGCTAACAGGACCCGTAGCTCATGATGATGATTTATTTGAAATAATATTCTATTCATATTTTAATGTTATATCCAACAGCATTGTTTGTCAAGCATATTGACAAGGGGGTTTTGGTTTGTTAAGATTAGGATATAAGAAAGATAAGAATCATTGTCCGTTGAGAAACGGACATTTTAATTAAATAATTAACAAAAATATGGATCTAAAGAACTTTACGTCCGCAATTTCTCAGATTGCAGAAGAAAAAGGTATCTCTGCAGAAAGAGTAATTGAAAGTATAGAAACAGCAATCGCTGCTGCCTACAAAAAGGATTATGGTGAAAAAGGACAAATAGTTAAAGCTAAACTTGACCAAAAGACAGGTGGAGTTAAGTTTTGGCAGGTTAAAACAGTCGTTACAGAAGATATGATTTATTCCGAGAAGGAATTAGAAGAAATACAAGAAGGAAAGGAGATTTCAGAAGAAGACGAGAAGATAAGGTTTAATCCTGAGAAGCATATTATGCTAGAAGATGCTAAGAAAGAGAAGAAAACAATAAAAGCAGGAGAAGAATTAGAAATACCACTAGTTCCTAAACAAGACTACGGTAGAATTGCTGCTCAAACAGCTAAACAAGTTGTTTTACAAAAGATTAGAGAAGCTGAAAGAGAGATGGTTTTAGCCGAGTATAAAGAGAAGGAAGGAGAGATTGCTTCGGGAATTGTTCAAAGAATAGATGGTAGAAATATTTATGTTGATATAGGGAAAACACTTGGTCTTATGCCAAGAGAAGAACAAATCTACGGAGAGTTCTATAAAATAGGACAAAGATTAAAGTTCTATATCCTCAAAGTAGAAGAAACTCCTAGAGGCCCAGTTGTTCTTCTTTCAAGAGCTTATCCTAAATTAATAAGCAAGCTATTTGAATTAGAAGTACCAGAAATATCACAAGGACAAGTAGAGATTAAATCAATTGCTAGAGAAGCTGGCTCTCGTTCTAAAGTAGCGGTTAAATCAAACGAAGAGGGCATTGATCCAATAGGTAGTGCTGTTGGACAACGTGGAACTAGAGTTATGGCTATTATTAATGAACTAGGCGGAGAGAAAGTTGATATTATTGAGTGGTCAGAAGACCCAGAGGAGTTCATAACTAATGCTATCTCTCCTGCTAAAGTTGAAGAAGTAAGAGTTCTTCCAAGGAACAGAGCTCTTTGTATTGTTCCTGAAGACCAATTATCGTTAGCAATTGGTAAAGAAGGACAGAACGTTAGACTAGCAGCTAAGTTAACTGGCTGGAAGATAGATGTTAGAACGGCTGCTGATGCTGATGAGGCTGAAAAGAAATTAAAGAAAGAATTAGAAGAAGAAGCTAAAGAAGAAAAACCATCCGCCTCCGCTAAAGCTATGGCGGACAAAGAAGATAAAAAAGAAGATAAATAATTAAATTAAAATATATGATGTACTCACCGATATATATTTCTATTATTGCGATATTATTTGTAGTCTACTTAGTGAAGAAGATTAAAGACCAGCCTTCTGGTTCAGAAAGAATGGTTGGTATTTCTAAGGCTATTCAAGAAGGAGCAGTTTCTTATCTGAAAAGACAGTATAAAGCAATTAGTATTGTTTTAGTCTTTTTATTCATTCTTCTTTTAATTACCCTTGGATTTACAACAGCTGTTGCTTTTCTAATCGGAGCTGTTCTTTCAGCTCTATCGGGCTTTATCGGAATGATTGTTTCAACCAGAGCTAATGTTAGAGTGGCCCAAGCAGCTACTAAAGGATTAAAACCAGCACTAGATCTTTCTTTCAAAGGAGGATTAGTAACTGGTCTTTTAGTGGTTAGCTTAGGACTTCTTGCTGTCGCTGGTTTCTATTTTATTACCTATGATTTAACAGCAATGATTGCTCTAGGCTTTGGAGCTAGTTTAATTTCAGTCTTTGCCAGAATCGGTGGTGGTATTTATACTAAAGCAGCTGATGTAGGAGCTGACTTAGTTGGAAAAGTAGAGAAAGGTATCCCTGAAGATGACCCAAGAAACCCAGCTGTTATTGCTGATCAAGTTGGAGATAATGTTGGTGATTGTGCTGGAATGGCCGCTGATATCTTTGAAACATACACAGTGACTATTATCGCTACAATGATTCTAGGAAATCTAATCTTTAAAGGAAATCCTCAGATTGTTTTACTGCCCTTATTCTTGGGAGCAGTTTCTATTATTGCTTCTGTTATCGGCAGTTTCTTTGTTCGTCTCGGAAAGAAAAAGAATATTATGGGTGCTTTATACAAAGGAATAGTTGTTGCTGGAGTTCTTTCAGCAATTGGCTTTTATCCATTAATTCATTCATTAGATATTGACAATACAAGAGGTCTTTATCTTTCGGCTTTAGTTGGACTGGCTATTGTTGCTGGAATGTTCCTTATTACTGAATATTACACTTCTAAAAAATACAAACCAGTTCAAAGTATTGCTGCTGCTTCTGAAACAGGACATGCTACGAATATAATTACGGGGTTAGCTGTGGGGTTAGGATCAACGACTGCACCAATCATTGTTATCTCAGCTGGAATAGTTTTAAGCTATTGGTTTGCTGGAATATATGGTATTGCTATCTCAGCAATGACTATGCTTTCAATGGCTGGAATTGCTGTTGCTGTTGATGCTTATGGTCCGATTACAGATAATGCTGGTGGTATTGCTGAAATGTCAGAGCTTCCTGAGAATGTTAGAGAGATTACAGATGCTTTAGATTCTGTTGGTAATACTACTAAAGCGGTTACTAAAGCTTATGCCATTGCTTCTGCTGGGTTAGCGGCTTTAGTTCTATTCTCAGCTTATTCTCAAGAGTTAATAAATGCTGGAGCTAAAACAGTTTTCCTTTTAGAAAACCCCAAGGTTATTGCTGGTCTTTTCCTCGGAGGATTGCTTCCATATCTATTTGCTAGTCTTGCTCTTAGTGCTGTTGGAAAGGCAGCTTCGAAGGTAGTAGAAGAGGTAAGAAGACAATTTAGAGAGATAACTGGATTGATGGAAGGAACAGCTAGAGCAGAATATGGTAAATGTGTTGATATTGTTACCAAAGCATCAATTAAAGAGATGATTATTCCAGCCTTGCTTCCGGTGATAGCACCTATTCTTGTTGGCTTTATTCTTGGCCCAGAAGCTTTAGGAGGATTATTGATTGGTAGTATTGTTACTGGATTATTTGTTGCTTTATCAATGACAACTGGTGGAGCTGCTTGGGATAATGCTAAGAAGTATATTGAAGAAGGAGCCTATGGAGGCAAAGGTTCAGTTGCTCATCAAGCAGCTGTAACGGGAGATACAGTTGGAGATCCTTATAAGGATACTGCCGGTCCAGCTATTAATCCTATGATAAAAGTTCTTAATATCGTAGCGTTATTAATCGTTGCGTTCTTAATATAATGAAGTCAGAAATAAAAAACCAGACAAAAACAGAAGTAGAGTTTGAGATAACAATTAGTTCCGAAGAATTAAATTCTTTCATTGAAAAAGCAATTAAGGAATTAGGCAAGGATGTAGAAATAAAAGGATTTAGAAAAGGTAATGCCCCAAAGAATGTTATTGAAGAGCATTTTGGTGAGCAAAGAATTCTAACAGAAGCCGCTGATTTAGCTGTTAACGATTCTTACAGTAAAGCTGTTATTGAACACAAAGTAGATGCTATTTTCCATCCTAATGTTGAGGTGAAGAAGTTAGCTAAAGGCAATGATTTTGTCTATAGCGCTAAGACAGCTATTTTACCTAAGATAGAATTACCAGATTACAAAGAGATAGCTTCTAAGATGAAGAGGAATGAAGTAGAAATAACTGATCAAGAAATAACTCAAGCTATGGATTGGTTGAAAAGATCAAGATCCAAGCTTACTATTAAGAATGGACCAGCTGAAAAAGGTAACTTTATAGAAATAGAATATACTCTTTCTAAAACAGGTACTCCAGAAAAACCGACTTTTCTAAAAGATTCATTTGTTTTAGGGGAGGGTCGTTTCTTGGCTGGTTTTGAAGACAATCTAATTGGGATGAAAGCTGGTGAAGAAAAAAAAGGAGTTACCTTAAAGAAAGGTGAAGAAGAAATCCTTATTGATATAAAGGTGGTTTCTGTTCAAAATATGGAGCTCCCTGAAGTTAATGATGAATTTGCTAAATCACTAGGTAATTTCAATGACTTAGAAGCTTTGAAGAACAACGTTAAGGAAGGTATTAAGAGAGAAAAAGAAGAGGCAGAAGTACAAAAGATAAGAAATGATATTATAGAATCGATTAGCAAAGAAACAAAGATTGAAATACCAAGCGTTTTAATTGAAAACGAACAAAGACAGATGTTAGAAGGTCTTAAGAGTCAAATCTTACAGGCTTTAAAGATGTCTTTTGAAGATTACTTAGAAAAAACAAAGAAGACAGAAAAGGACTTATTAGAATCTTTAAAATCGGAAGCTGAAAAAAAGATAAAGAGATATTTAATTTTAAAGGAGATAGGAATAAAAGAAGATATTAAAGTCTCTGATGATGAAGTAAAAGAAGAAGTTAATAAAGTATTAGCTAATTATCCAAGTGTTGAGGAAGCTGAAAAAAATATCGGAGCTGATACCCAAAAATTTAAGGAGTATACTAGAGAAGTAATAAAAAGTAACAAGATATTTGAATTATTAGATAATTTAATTCCAAAAAAATGATTCCAAGTGTTCTAGAAAAAACAAAATATGGTGAGAGAGCTTATGATATTTATTCTCGTCTATTAAAAGATAGAATTATCTTTTTGACGGGACCAGTCACTGATGAAAATGCCAATACAGTTATTGCTCAAATGCTATTTCTAGCTAGTCAGGATGCTGAAAAAGAGATTCAACTATACATCAATACTCCGGGCGGATCGGTTACAGCTGGATTAGCAATCTATGACACAATGCAGTATGTCAAATGTCCGGTAGCTACTATTTGTTTTGGTTTAGCGGCTTCTATGGGAGCTGTTCTCTTAGCTTCTGGACAAAAAGGAAAGCGTTTTGCTTTACCTAATTCAGAAGTTTTGCTTCATCAAGTAGCTGGTGGGGCCCAAGGACAAGCAACAGAGATAGAGATTACAGCCAAACAAATTATTAAGATCAAAAACAAGCTTAGTAAGATCTTAGCCGATCATACTGGGCAATCACTGAAAAAAGTAGAAACTGATACCGAAAGAGATTTCTATTTAACAGCTCAAGAGGCGAAAGAATACGGATTAATAGACCATGTGATAGAATCAAGAACACCATTGAAAAAGTAGTTCGTTGTAACTTTATAAGGTTATTGTATTTGACAAGCTTTATAAAGTTTTACTGTAGTTGCAACAAAGATGATTATTTGTTATAATAATTGTATTAAATATTTAATTTAGAATTTTGGTTATAACCAGTTATGATTATGTTAGACCAACATTTGAATAGAAAACATGAATCCATTAATTTTATTAGTCCCAATGGGCTTTATTGCGTTGGCAATAGGGTCTTTCTTGGGATATTATGCACGTCAATCAATTGCTCGAAAGAGAGCAGATACAATAGAAGTAACTCTTCAAAAGAAGATTGCTCAAGTCAAGAAAGAAACTGAAGAGTTAACTTTAAAAGCTAAACAAAAAGCCGACGAAATAATTAAGAAAGCCGGCGAAGACGCTGAAGGTCAACGAAGAGAATTATTTAATGCTCAAAAGCTTCTAATTAAAAGAGAAAACACTTTAACTGAAAGAGGGTCTGTTTTAGATTCTAAAGAGGAGGAGTTTCTTCAGAGGGTAGAAAAGTTAAGAGAGGTGAAAGCAACGTTAGAAGGTTTAAGGGATGAATCTGTTAAGAAACTTGAAAAGGTAGCTCGACTTTCTAAGGAAGAAGCTAAGAGAGAGTTGCTTAGTAATCTTGAACAAGAATACAAAATAGATCTCTTGGGAAAGATGCAGAAGCTAGAACAGTTAGGTTTAGAGAAATATGAATTAAGGGCTAAAGAGATATTAGCCTCAGCTATCCAGAAATATGCTTTATCTCAAGCTCAAGATCTAACAACAACAACTGTTAGTATTCCATCAGATGATTTGAAGGGAAGGATCATTGGTAAAGAAGGAAGAAATATTAGAACATTGGAAAAGTTAACTGGTGTTGAGATTATCGTTGACGAAACTCCAGAAGCAGTAACAATATCAGGCTTTGACCCTATCAGAAGACAGATAGCTAAATTATCTTTAGAGAAACTTGTTCAAGATGGCAGAATTCAACCAGCTAGAATTGAGGAAATAGTCCAGAAAGTAGAATCAGAAATAGTTAAACAAATAAAAGATGCTGGAGAAAGAGCAATTTATGAAACAGGGATTGTTGATTTAGATCCGAAAATTGTTCAGCTATTAGGAAGATTGAAATTTAGAACAAGTTATGGTCAGAATGTTTTGCTTCACTCTATAGAAGTTTCTTTCTTGGCCGAAGCTATAGCCTCAGAAATAGGAGCTAATGTCGTTGTTGCTAAGAAAGCCGGATTACTTCACGATATTGGTAAGGCAGTTGATCACCAAATACAAGGTTCTCACGTTAACATTGGTATTAGAATCTTAGAAAAGTTTAATGTTGGTGAGGATATTATCATTGCTATGAAAGCTCATCACGAAGAATATCCAGCTGAGACATTAGAGGCTGTTATTGTCCAAGTTGCTGATCAGATTTCTGGAGCAAGACCAGGAGCTAGAAAAGATACCCTAGAGCACTACATTAAGAGGTTACAAGAACTTGAAGAAATTGCTAAAGCTTTCAGAGGGGTTGATAAAGTTTATGCTATTCAGGCTGGAAGAGAAGTTAGAGTCTTTGTTAATCCAGAGATAATTAATGATTACGATGCTAAAAAACTAAGTAGAGAGATTGCCAATAAAATACAGGAAGAATTGAAGTATCCAGGAGAGATAAAGGTGACAGTAATACGAGAGAATAGGATAATAGAATATGCTAGATAAATAAAACAGCCCTTTGACGGGCTGTTTTGTTTTACCTTTAACGGCTGGCTACTTCCTATATATTACATGATACCATGATTTATCATTTTTGCGAAACTTTTTATCAGTGTGAATGTC
>Ga0265594_1002617_pt1 | contig 12666 bp, 10 predicted proteins | sample saktaG_11_FD_190147 | JGI IMG/M metagenome (GOLD analysis project Ga0265594, IMG submission 190147) | Saline water microbial communities from Sakinaw Lake, British Columbia, Canada - sak_2011_5_24_80m | ecosystem: Environmental > Aquatic > Non-marine Saline and Alkaline > Saline ... | reverse complement strand
TCATTTTGTTAGTGGTTTTTTGGATTTTTAAAAAATTTCTAATTTCTAAAAATGAATAAATCATTTTTAATATTTTTTATTATAATCTTTAGTCTTGGCTTAATAACTATTGCACAAGGTGCAAGTTCTTCTCTTTATCTTTCTCCTTCTTCGGGTAGTTTTTTGGTAGGAAGTGCTTTTACGGTTTCTATTTTTTTAAATACCGAAGGCAATGATATTAATGTGATTTGGGCTGAACTGGAATTTCCAGCAGAGATTTTGCAAATTACTTCTCCAACCACTGGCGATTCTTTTGTTTCCCAGTGGACTATACCGCCTAATTATTCCAACGAAATAGGCATTGTCAATTTTCAGGGAGGTGTGAGGGAAGGCATTACTACTTCAGCTGGCTTGGTTTCTGCAATTACTTTTCGGGCTGTTGCTTCAGGAACAGCGAAGATAAAATTCAAAGACGGATCCAAGGTTCTTTTGAATGATGGCAAAGGAACTGATATTTTGACTAATAAAATTAATGGCGAGTATCAAATTTTAATTCCGGCATCAGAAGGTCCTCAAGTTTTTTCTCCGACCCATGCCAATCCTAACGTCTGGTATACCGATTCCAGTCCAAGTTTCAGTTGGGAAAAAGAAAAAGGAGCAACTGATTTTTCATGGATTTTTGACCAGAATCCTAACAACCGGCCAGATGGCACGAGCGAGGGAGAAACAACCATGATTTCCTTTCCCAGTACCAAAGATGGTATTTGGTATTTTCACATCCGCCAGAAAAAAGACGATGTCTGGGGTCAAACTTCTACTGTGGCTGTGAGGATAGATACAACGCCACCCCATGAATTCAGTCCTAAAGTAGAAACCTACTCACGTTTGGTTGGTTACCAAACTATGGTCTATTTTGAAGCAAAAGATGATGCTTCTGGCGTTGACCATTATGAAGTAGGTATCAGCGATTTAAGTAATCCAGAAACATTTCCTTCCTTTTTTTCAGAGCAAATTAGTCCCTACAAAGTACCTTTTATCAAAGCTGGAAAATACAATGTTATAATAAAAGCAGTTGATAAAGCCGGCAATAACAGAGAAGCTGAAGCCCGTTTTAGACTGATGACACCATTGGTTTCCCATATTGAGAACAAAGGATTGGAGATAAAAGGAAAGCTTTTTTCCTGGTGGCTGATCGTTTTAGTAGTTTCAATAATGTTTCTAACTCCAATAATAATAATGTGGAGAATTCTTAAGAAATGAAACAAATTAATTTATTATTGATATTCATTCTTTCATTACTGATATTCAGTGGATTGCCTTTTGCAGTAAAGGGAGCCGGTGCTTCTTTATATTTTTCACCCAGCCAAGGCACTTTTAATATTGGCAGTACTTTTGATGTTTCTGTTTTTATTAATACTGGCAACAACAATATCAATGCTGTAAAAGTTGATTTTAAATTTGATCCGAAAAAACTGCAAATTGCCAGTCCAACAACTGGCAAATCGTTTATTTCGGTTTGGATTAGCCAGCCCAATTATTCTAATATTGAGGGGTTTGCTTCTTTTCAGGGCGGTATTCCCTCGCCAGGAATTAATACCTCTTCTGGCTTGGTTTCTACTATTACTTTTAGAGCTATTGCTCCTGGGGAAACAAAAATTTCTTTTTTAGATTCTTCCCAGATTCTCTTAGATAATGGTAAGGGGACCAATATTCTAAGTTCTCTGGGCAGAGGAGTTTATGCTCTTATTATTCCACCGCCAGAAGGGCCGAAAGTATTTTCTTCAACTCATCCTGACCAGAATAAATGGTATAAAAATAATAATCCTACTTTTAATTGGGAAAAAGAGGATTTGGTCAATGCTTTTAGTTATGATATCAGTACTAATTATTATAATGAGCCAGATAATTTAGCAGAAGGCGATTATACTTCAGTTTCTTTTAGTGATTTAGCTGACGGCATTTGGTATTTTTCTATAAAAGCCAAAAAAGGAAAGGTTTGGGGCGGTATTAGTCGCTATGTTGTTCAAGTTGACACTACTCCTCCAGCTGATTTTGAACTGTCTTTTGATCCAGTTTTACATTCGCCGGCTTCTGTTTCTAAAGAGCCGATTGTTAGATTTATTACTACTGATGCTGTTTCTGGAATAAACCATTATGAGTTAAGATATATTGATTTAATAGATCAAAAAGAGATCTTTTTTGTAGAAGTTAATGCTCCTTATAAAATGCCTTCTTTGGAATTTGGTGAGTATGAGATAATAGTTAGGGCATTTGATGCGGCTGGCAATTACCGAGACAGCATCCAGAAAATTGAAGTCATACCTATTGGAAAATTTTTCTATATTTCCAAAAATGGCCTTAACATTTTAAATCTTTATCTTAATTGGCATGAAGTAATCTTATTACTTTTGACGATTATCCTTTTAGTTATAGGAATAATTTTATTATGGTGGCGAAAAAATAGGGCCTTACAAAAATTAAGAAAAAACTTAGAAGAAATAAAAAAGAAAACAAATAATCATAGCAAGGAAATCAAAGATAAATTATATGAGAAATAATCTATTATTAGCGGTATTTAGTGTCTTATTCGTGGTACTTAGCGGACTGCCTGCAGTAGCTGAAGGCAGCAATGCTTCTTTATTTCTTTCACCAACCAGCAAGAGTTTTAAGATGGGAGAAAAATTCTCTATAGAAGTAATGGTTGATAGTAACTTTATTCCTATTAATGCTAGCCAAGCAGTAATCTATTTTCCAACAGATAAATTAGAGGTTCTTTCTCTTTCTAAAGATAATTCTATTTTTTCTCTTTGGCCAGAAGAACCAAGCTTTTCTGATACTAAAGGCAGTATAAATTTTGCCGGCGGTTTGCCTACGCCTGGCTTTCAAGGCCAAGGAAAAATAATTACTATTGAATTTAAAGCAAAAGAGAAAGGCGATATAGAGCTTAATTTTGGCGATGCCCAAATTTTAGCTGATGACGGCAAAGGAACGAACGTTTTAAGTTATTTAAAAAAAGCAAAATATCTTATCTTTGAGGATGTAAAAACTTCCTCAACTGGTATTTTTTCTTCTACTCATCCTAAGCAGGACAGTTGGTATAACAATAATTCACCTTTATTTGAATGGACCTTAAACCAGGATATTAAGAAAGTAAGCTTTGTTTTAGATAAGGATCCAGAAACAATTCCTGATGAATCTTCAGAGGGCGTTATTCAGTCAACAAAATATTATGGATTAGATGATGGTGTTTGGTATTTTCATTTAAGATTAGCCAATGATGATGGCTGGTTAGAGACAAGCCATTACAAGATTCAGGTTGATACTTTACCGCCTTCTTCTTTTGAAATAACTATTGATAACAGCGGCGACCAGACTAATCCACAACCCAATCTCTATTTTGAAACTTTTGATGAAACTTCAGGCATAAACGCTTACAAGGTGAAGATAGACCAGGCCGATTTCTTTGACTTAATGCTAGCCCAGATTGGTTCTGTTTCTTTGTCTTTATTGGAGCCGGGCAGCCATCGGATTGTTGTTAGGGCAATAGATCAGGCTGGCAATATTGCTCAAACTGAATCGCTTATAAACATAGAGCCATTAGAAACTCCTCAAATTATTGTCTGGCCGGAAGAGTATATGGCTGGAGAAGAAACTTTTTATCTTCAGGGTAGCTCTTTGTTCAATGTTGAAATCGTCATTTTGCTTAAAAAAGATAATCAGGAAGTAAAGCAATGGATAATTCCAAGTGATGAGCAGGGGGAGTGGTCCTTTTCCACTAAGGAACTGTTAAAGCCAGGCATTTATTCTTTATATGTTATGGCCCAAGACCAAAGAGGAGCCATTAGTAATTATTCAGAAGAAAAGAAAATAGAAGTTTTCTTTAATGGAATTATTCTCGGACAGTTAATGATTAGTTTTAAGAACCTGTCTTTAGTTTTCTTCATAATTTTGATTATTGGAATGGCCCTAATGCTATATTTTTATGGCAAGAATCAGAAGAATAAAAAGATACTGACGAGAGAGGCCTGGGAGGCAGAACAATCGCTTAAAAAGAACTTTGATTCTTTGGAAAAGGAGGTAGTTAAAAGGATTGAAATGGTTGACAATCAGCCAGGTTTTAACGAACAGGAAAAAAAGGCTTATCAACATATTAGTGAGGCCTTACGGATTAGTAGGGAAAAAATTGAAAAAGAAATTAAGGATATCAAAGAAAGACTAAAATAAATTATTAAATATGCCTCTAATAAGTATTTCTACTAAAGGCCATTATGACGAACGCTCCCACGACCGCGAGATTATAATAAAAATCGTTTCCGTTTGATTTTTTATTTTAGGGGAAAGTGTGGTATAATAAAATATATGAAGAAAACTAATATTATTGTTTTATTGATTATCGGGCTTTCTTTTGCGGTTGGCTTTTATTTTTATCCGCAGATGCCGGAGAAAATGGCTTCGCACTGGAACGAGCATGGCCAAGTTGACGGCTATATGGCTAAGTTCTGGGCTTTGTTTACGATGCCCTTAATGATTTTGGGCTTGTTTTTATTTTTTTTGGTTATTCCTAAAATTGATCCCTTAAAAGAGAACATTGCCAAATTTAGAAAATACTTTGACATATTTATTGTTTTAATAATCGGTTTTCTTTTCTATATTTATCTTTTAACCATTTTCTGGAACTTGGATTGGACTTTCAATATGAATTTATTGATGCTGCCAGCCGTATCAGTGTTATTCTACTACTGCGGAATCTTGATTGAGAATGCCAAAAGAAATTGGTTTATTGGCATTAGAACTCCCTGGACATTAAGCAGCGATAAAGTTTGGGAGAAAACGCATAAAATCGGAAGTAAATTGTTTAAACTTCTGGCTGTTGTTTTTCTTTTAGCAATTTTATTTGAAGATTATTTTGTTTATCTTCTTTTAGGTTCCGTTTTATTGATTACCGGCTATCTTATTGTCTATTCCTATCTTGAATATCAAAAAGAAATAAAGAAAAATTAGTTTTCTCTGTGGATAACTAATTTTTTTAATAGGGAAAGAGCTGATTTGACGCTCTTTTTTATGTGGAGTAGAATGGAGTAATATCTTTATGAAAAACCATATTACTAAAATTGAAAAGAGAGACGAAACAATAGTGGATTTTGACCAAGAAAAGATAACCAAGGCTGTTTATAAAGCCATTACTTCCACTGGCCAGGGCGACGGAAAGAAATCTAAAAAAGTTTCAGATCGGGTAGCTAAAATTTTAAACCGCAGATTTAAGAAAGATGAGATTCCCAATGTGGAACAGGTTCAAAATATTGTGGAAGAGGTTTTAATTATGGAAGATTTAGTGGAAACTGCCAAAGCGTATATTCTTTACCGCGAGCAGAGAAGAAGAATCAGGGAGGCCATTGCTGTAAGCGAAGAAGCTGTGGACAGAATTGACCAGTATTTGGAAAAACTGGACTGGGAAGTGCAGGAAAACGCTAATATGGCTTTTTCTTTGCAGGGATTAAACCACTATGGCGTCACATATATTATTAAAAGATACTGGCTTAACAAAATTTATTCTCAGGAAATAAGGGAAGCCAATGAATCAGCTGATTTGCATCTTCATAATTTAGACACTCTTTCCTGTTATTGTATGGGCTGGGACTTGTATGATCTTTTGTTAAAAGGTTTTCGAGGCGTACCAGGAAAAGTAGAAACCAAACCAGCCAAGCATTTCAGGGCTGCTTTAGGCCAGACGGTTAATTTTTTATATACTCTTCAGGGAGAATGCGCTGGCGCAGTGGCTTTTTCCAATTTTGATACTTTACTAGCTCCCTTTATCCGTTATGACAATTTAAACTTTAGTCAAGTCAAGCAGGCGTTGCAGGAATTTTTATTTAATATGGCTGTACCCACTCGAGTAGGGTTCCAGTGTCCTTTTTCTAATATTACTTTGGATTTGAAACCTTCTTCTGTTTTTGCTAATCAGCCGGTTATTATTGGAGGAAAACCCCAAAAAGAAAATTACGGTGAGTTTGAGGAAGAAATGAAACTTTTTAATAAAGCTCTTTATGAAACTATGTTGGAAGGGGATCGTTCTTCCCGTCCATTTCATTTTCCCATTCCGACCATTAATATCACTAAAGATTTTCCATGGCAGGACCCCAATTACGATTTAATTTTTGAAGCCTCGGCTAAATACGGAATTAATTATTTTGCCAATTATATTAATTCAGAAATGAAACCTGATGACGTGCGCTCGATGTGTTGCCGGCTTCGTTTGGATTTAAAAGACCTTTACAACCGTGGTGGTGGTGGTCTCTTTGGAAGTGGGTCGCTTACAGGAAGTATAGGTGTTGTTACCATTAATCTTCCGCGCCTGGGATATGTTTCTAAGACTAAAAAGGAATTTTTTGAAAGATTAGAAAAAATGATGGATTTAGCCAGGGATAGCTTGGAGATTAAAAGAAAAGCCATAGAGGATTTAATTGGAAAGGGACTTTATCCTTATTCCAGGTTTTACTTGTCAGGCGTAAAAAAAGCCAGAGGAAATTATTTTGCTAATCATTTTTCTACTATAGGATTAGTGGGCATGAATGAAGCTCTTTTGAATTTCTTGGGAGAGAATATTGCTTCTATCAGAGGAAAAAAGTTTGCTCTGGAAATAATGGATTTTATGCGTCAAAAGTTGATTAAGTATCAGGAAGAAACCAACAACATTTATAACTTGGAAGCCACTCCGGCTGAAAGCACAGCTTACCGTTTTGCCCTTAAAGACAAAGAGAAATACCCGGATATTATTACGGCCGGAGTAAAAGAAAATCCTTATTATACCAATTCCAGTCAGTTGCCGGTTAATTATACTAATGATGCTTTTGAGGCCTTAAAACTCCAAGACGAACTTCAATGTAAGTATACCGGAGGCACAGTAGAACATTTATTCTTAGGAGAAAGGATTTCTAATGTGGAAACAGTTAAGGCATTGGTGAGAAAAGTTTTTGAAAAGTTTCATCTTCCATATATCACTATTAGTCCTACTTTTTCTATTTGTCCGGTTCACGGATATTTAAGCGGTGAACATTTTGAATGTCCCAAATGCTTGGTTAAACAGCCTTGCGAAGTTTATTCTCGAGTAGTGGGTTATTTGAGGCCGGTTCAGCAATGGAATCGCGGCAAACAGCAGGAATTTAGAGAAAGAAAAGAATTCAAAGTTAAGGCACTATGATCGGAGGAATCCAAAAATTAAGCTTAATAGATTACCCTGGCAAACTATCAGCCACGGTTTTTTTAACTGGATGCAATTTTCGCTGTCCTTTTTGCTATTCCCGGGAACTGGTTTTGCCCGAAGAAATAAAAAAACAGCCCAAGATTTCAGAAAAAGATTTTTTTGACTTTCTAAAAGAAAGGCAGAAAATGCTTGAGGGGACGGTAATCTGCGGAGGGGAACCCACTATTTACAAAGAACTTCCTGGTTTTGTAAAAAAAATAAAGGTTATGGGTTTTTTAATTAAGTTAGACACCAACGGTTTTAATCCGGAGATGCTTCAAAAATTAATCCAGCTTAAATTAATTGATTATGTGGCTATGGATGTAAAAGCTCCCAAAGAAAAATATTCTTTTTATGCCGGAAAAAAAATTGATTTAAAAAAAATAGACAAGAGCATTGATATCTTAAAAAAGGGTAAGGTTGATTTTGAATTCAGGACAACTGTTGCTCCCGGACTAACTAAAGAAGATATACAAGATCTGGCAGATTGGATTGCTGTGGAAAATGTAAAATATTTTTTGCAGGAATTTAATTCTCAAAAACCCATTCTAAATCCTGAAATACTAAAACTTCCTGTTTTGAAAGAAAATGAGATAAAAGAGGTGGTAGAGGAGATAAAACCCAAATTTAAATTATGTAAGTTAAGGTGACTCTATCTCAAATTGTTTTCTTTCTTTGCTTGCTTTTTATTTTAGGAATTTTTTTGAATTCCTTTTTTAATTTTCCAATTAAAACAGATATTCCGGATAATTCTTTAAGAAAATATAACGATACAGGAGAGACAATAATATTAACAGGCAGAATTTCCCAAGAACCGGATGTAAGGGAGAAACATACACAGCTAATTTTAGAAGCAGGAGAAGGAAAAATTTTAGTTTTTACATATAGATTTCCTGAATACAATTATGGAGATAGATTAGAAATTAAAGGAGAATTGGAAACGCCTGAAATTTTTGAAGATTTTAATTATCAAGGATATTTATCTAAAGACGGCATCTATTCCATAATTTATTTCCCCCAAGTTAAAAAAATTGAGGGGGGCTCAGCCTCCCTCAATTTTTATTCTTTGATTTTGGGGTTTAAAAGCAAATTAAGAAAATCCCTTTACGAAAATATTTCGCCTCCCCAATCAGCTATCTTAGGAGCCATTATTTTAGGGGATAAAAAGCAGATTTCAGAAGAGTATAAAGAAAAACTTAATATTACCGGCACCCGGCATATTACCTGTGTTTCCGGGCTGCATATTGTTTTGCTGGCAGGTATTTTGATGTGGTTAGGTATGGCATTGGGCTTGTGGAAAAGTCAGGCCTTTTATTTTGCCATTGTTGTTTTATTTCTTTATATTATTATGATCGGCGCTCCCGCTTCAGCTGTGAGGGCAGGAATTATGGGTGGTTTGTTTCTGTTGGCTGAAAAGACCGGCAGAATGAACAAATCAGACAGGGCCCTGGTTTTAGCTGCGGCTTTAATGCTTTTCTACAATCCTTTGCTTTTGCGTTATGACGTTGGATTTCAGCTTTCTTTTTTAGCCACCTTAGGCATAATTCATTTAATGCCTTTTTTTCAGCACAGGCTTAAAAAAATTCCTTTGGAATTTGTTAGAAACATATTGGCTATGACTTTTTCAGCTTATGTTTTTACTTTACCCATCTTAATCTATAATTTCGGTTATGTCTCTTTAGTTTCGCCAATTGCCAATGTCTTAATTGTGCCCTTGTTGCCCTTTATTATGATTTTTGGTCTTGTTTCGGGTTTAGTAGGCATATTTTGGCAGTTTTTAGGTTGGATTTTTTCTTTACCAAACTGGTTTTTCTTAACCTATATTGTGAAAACAATTGATTTTTTTTCTCAATTGCCTGTGGCTTTTGTGGCTATAAATAATATGCATTGGCTTTGGGTAATAGTCTATTATTTAGTTCTGGTATATTTGGTTCGGCATCTTAATCAGAGACAAAATCAAAAACTCAAATTCCTAAAATATTAATTTATGTTATAATTAGGAAATGGAAAAAAAATTGGATTTTCCAAAAGATTTTTTATGGGGAAGTTCCACCTCTGCTTATCAGGTAGAAGGCGGCATTGAAAATTGCGACTGGTCAGACAAATATCCGGCTGGCAGGGCCTGCGACCATTACAACCGCTACGATCAAGATTTTGACTGGCTGGAAAAATTGAATCAAAACGCATTCCGGTTTTCCATTGAATGGTCAAGAATAGAGCCAGAACCGGGTAGGATTAATCAAAAAGAAATTGAACATTATAAAAAAGTTCTTTTGGCTTTAAAAAAAAGAAATATTAAAACGATTGTTACTCTTTGGCATTGGACCAATCCAAAATGGTTTATGGAAAGAGGCGGATGGGCAAATAAAAATCAGTTGATTATTTTGAAAATTATATTAAAATTATTGTTCAAGAATTAGGTGATTTGATTGATTTCTGGATAATTTTAAATGAACCAATGGTATATATTAGTGGTTATTCAATAGGTAAGTTTCCGCCCTTTAAAAAAAGAAATATTTTTAAATTATTCAGGGTTTTCAATAATTTATCAAAAGCATATCAAAAAAGCTATTACTTAATTCATAAAAAATGCCCTACAGGTAAGGTTAGTATTACTAAGTTGACTAATTATTTTGAACCAGCCAGAAAATACTGCCCAGTAGAAATTTTCTTAGCCAAAGTTTTTCATTTTCTCTGGAATGATTGGTTTTTAAGCAAAATAAAAGATGAGATTGATTTTATTGGTTTGGATTATTATTTCCATAATAGAATGGTTTGGTATCCCTCTTTATTCTCTACAGTTGCTGGGGTAAGGGTGCCTTTTGTAAAGAATCTAAACAAAAAAATAACTGATATGGGCTGGGAGATTTATCCAGAGGGTATCTATTGGGCTTTAAAATATCTGGCAAAATTTAAAAAACCCATTTATATCACAGAAAATGGTTTAGCTGATAGCCAGGATAAATATAGAAAAGAATTTATTAGAGACCATTTGGTTTGGATCCATAGAGCCATTCAAGAGGGAATAGACGTTAAAGGCTATTTGTACTGGTCATTGATGGATAATTTAGAATGGCATGGAGGGCCTGAGAAATTTGAGCAGAGATTCGGATTATTGGAAATTAATTATAATACTTTAGAAAGAAAGCCCCGGTCCAGCGCTTATTATTATGCAGAAATCTGCAAGAATAATTATTTAAAAATTTAGTTTATTCGGCAATCAAAATTTCAAAGTACCGGCTGTCCAAATCTCCAGCGAGATTTGCCAGCCTACGCTCTCGTTCTGCCGCTCTCTTGATTTTAATCAAGAGAGACCATGCCGGCAGAACTCCGAGAGTTACTTTGAAACCTTATTGCCTCATTTAATAAGATTTATGCTTTGGCTTCCAATTATTATTTCAGCATATTTTCTTTTGGCCGTCTGCTCTCTGATTGATAAATATCTTTTAAGCGGGCCAATGCCTCATCCCAGAGTCTATGCTTTTTATGTCGGCTTGACGAGTATCTTTGTTGTGGCTTTAATTCCTTTTGTGGGATTTTTTGTTCCTGAAACAAGAGTTTTACTTTTAAGCTTATTTACAGGAATGGTTTTTGTTCTAGCTCTTTATTGGCTTTATTTCTCTTTGCATCTTTTTGATGCTTCAAGAGTGGTGCCGGTGATAGGGGGGTTGAGTCCTTTTTTTGTTTTATTCTTAATCTATCTTTTCTCTGGCGGTGAAATATTTTTGTCTTTCTCTAAGACCTTAGCTTTCGGTTTACTGGTTATGGGAAGCGTTCTTGTTACCTTAAGAAAAGAAACTCATGTCTCTCTTAGTGTTTTGAGATATTCTTTGATAACCGCTTTTTTATTTGCTTTAGAAATTGTTTTAGCAAAATACGTTTACTTAAATCAGCCCGCTTGGAATCCTTTTTGGAACGGCTTTATCTGGATAAAATTAGGCAGTGTTTTAGCAGCTTTGGTTTTTCTTTTAATAAGTTCAGAATTAAGGCGAAAAATTTACAAACCTAAAAGGACGATGATTGGTTTTTTTTCCGGATTAGAAACAAAAATGAGAACCGCTTTTATTCTCATTGTTAATAGGGGTTTGGGCGCTTTAGCTAATATTCTTCAAAACTGGGCTGTTGCTTTGGCTCCCTTGGCTTCTGTGGCTTTGATTAATGCCTTGCAGGGCTTACAGTATTTTTTCCTTATTTTATTAGCGCTTATAATCGCTTTTAAGTATCCCAAAATATTAAAAGAAGAAATTTCTCCAGTCATTGCTTTTCAGAAAATTATTGCCCTTTTGTTTATTGGGTCTGGATTAGGTATATTATTTTTATTATGAAGAAAAAAATTAAATTTTTAATTGCTCTATTAGTTTTTTTAATGATTGTTTTTTCGTTTTTCTTTATGGGAAAAGCGCCAGTTCAAGATGAAATTGTTTGGGGAATGAATTTTTCCCAGAAACACACCCAAGCTTTAAATTTAGACTGGAAGGAAACCTATCTGGCTTTGTTAGATGATTTAAATATTAAAAATGTGAGATTGATTGCTTACTGGGATATGGTTGAGCCGCAGAAAGACCAATACTTTTTTGAAGATTTGGATTGGCAGATAGAAGAAGCAAAAAAAAGAAATGCGGATGTTATTTTGACCGTAGGAATGAAAACTCCACGCTGGCCTGAATGCCATATTCCAGAATGGGCTCGCGATAACTGGGAGGAAGAACTATTAAAATATTTAGAAGAAATAGTAGAACAGCATAAGGACGAAGAAATAGTCTGGGCTTGGCAAATTGAAAACGAACCCTTTTTTCCTTTTGGAGATTGCCCTGAAACAAGCCGGGATTTGGTGGAAAAAGAAATAGATTTAGTCAAAAAACTTGATCCAGACAAGAAAATAGTTATAACAGAAAGCGGAAGCTTTTCTTTTTGGTTTAAAGGAGCAAAGCTGGGAGATGTAGTAGGCATTTCTTTATACCAGGAAGCCTGGTTTAAAGAACTTAAAAGATATGTAAAATATCATTTGCCGGGTGTTTTTTACTGGCGCAAATCTAAAATTATAGATTTTGTTTTTGAAAAAGAAATAATTTGCACTGAACTCCAGGCAGAACCCTGGGGGCCTACCTTGCTTTATGATTCTTCCTTAGAAGAACAAAAGAAAACTATGAATTTGGATAGATTCAGAGATATAATCAGTTTAGCTAAAGAGACCGGATTAAAAGAGTTTTACTTCTGGGGAGGGGAGTGGTGGTATTGGATGAAAACCAAGCAGAATGACGATAGTATTTGGGAAGAAACAAAGGAATTGATAAATAATTAGTTATTTTTATGGATGTTCCTTATTATATAAAGGTTGGCAAAGCCACTGATTTAAAAAATCCCAAAGAAAGATTTATTTACCGGGTTTTTGAAATTATTCCTGGTTTTTTGGTTTGGTTTACTTTGATCGGCATCTTTGTTTTTTC
>Ga0265594_1002616_pt1 | contig 12667 bp, 11 predicted proteins | sample saktaG_11_FD_190147 | JGI IMG/M metagenome (GOLD analysis project Ga0265594, IMG submission 190147) | Saline water microbial communities from Sakinaw Lake, British Columbia, Canada - sak_2011_5_24_80m | ecosystem: Environmental > Aquatic > Non-marine Saline and Alkaline > Saline ... | reverse complement strand
AAAAAGATATCTCCAGGGGAAGGAGCTTTCGCCTCTGGTGGAGCGTAACGGCTATAAACCGATTGCTGTCTCTTCTGTGCCACCAAGTGAAGAGGAAACCCTGGAGAGGGCTAGAGTTAAGGCGGCTGAAATCCCTATAGGGGATAGACGAACATCTTTTAAAGAGATAGTTTTGACTTACAGTCCGGAGCAAGCCAGAGAAGAATCCTCTAGGTGTCTGAGATGTGACCTTGAGGCTGGAGGGTAGATAATGAGTGAGATAACCTTGACAATCAATGGGAAGCAAGTTAAAGGAAAGGAAGGAGACACCGTTCTTGAAATCTGCCAGGCTAATGGTATTGATGTGCCTACTCTCTGCCACTTTGACGGATTAAGCGATGTCGGTGCCTGCCGGATGTGTGTAGTGGAAATAGAGAGGGAGAGAAGGCCGGTTCCCTCATGCACCTATCCGGCCCGGGATGGATTGGTGGTAAAGACCGACACCGAACAGCTGGAGAAATATCGGCGGCAGATATTGGAACTTATCTTTACCGAGCGCAATCATTTCTGTATGTTCTGCGAGCGGAGCGGAGACTGTGAGCTACAAAAACTGGCCTATCGATATCATATGGATAATGTGCGTTATCCCTATACCTTTCCTAGTTTACCTGTGGATTCGATAAGTGATTATGTAGTGATAGACCATAACCGCTGTATTCTTTGTGGGCGCTGTATCCGGGTCTGTAGTGAGATAGTGGCCAACCATACTCTGGACTTTGGTAGCCGTGGCTGGAAGACGCTGGTGGGTGCCGATTTAGAGCAGCCGCTGGGTGAGTCGTCCTGTGTTTCCTGCGGTGCCTGTGTGCAGGTATGTCCTACCGGTGCCATCTTCAACAAAGTCAGCCTTTACAAGGGCAAAACGGATGAATGTCAGCAGATAACCACTGTTTGTCCTGCCTGTGGAGTTGGCTGTGAGCTGAATGTAATGATGAAGGATAATAACCTGGTGAGGATTGAGGCACCGCGGTTGACTGAGCCGAGGGGGCCACTGTGTTCTAAGGGGCGCTTTGAGTTGCTTCGCCAGACTCCCCCGCGGATTACCTCCCCACTGGTGCGGAATGAGCAAGGCAAACTGGAGGAAAGCACTTTAGATAAGGCGACTCAGGTTATTGCGCAGAGACTGGGAGAGATAAAGAATGATTTCGCCAGTATAGTGTCCACCAGAATTCCAAGCGAGACACTATCATTATTCCGCAATTTCAGCAGTGAGGTGATAGGTAGTGACTCGATTGACACGCTGGACGGAGGAAGCTATCGGACAATTGCCGAGGGCATCAGGCAGTTTCAGAATGAAGGGAAGGGATTGGACATTGAGTGTCCGATAGAGGAGATACTTGATGCAGATTGCATTCTTGTAGTCGGGGCCAATCCCGAAGAGACCAATCCTATAGTTGGCACCCTAGTACGACGAGCAGTAAGCCAGAAGAAGGCAAAGCTGGTGGTAATAGACCCGTTGCGAGATGCCTTCCCCCTCAGAACTGACCTCTGGCTAAGACCGAAGGCGGGCAGTGAAGGAGCCCTGCTAAACGGGCTGGCTAACATCATTATTGACAAAGGCCTGGCCAAGCAGGAGAAGGTACCGGCAGAGCTTGTGTCGGCCCTGAATCAATATAAGACAACCGAGGTTAGCAGAAGCACTGATATAGCCGAGGAGAGCCTGGAGCTTGCGGCAGAGCTATGCGGCCAGGCTGAGCACGGGGTCATTATCTATGGGGAAGGGCTGCTGCAGAATAATGATGCCAGTCTGGTTACTGCTATCCTGAACCTGGCTAAGTTAACCGGAAATCTGGTGGGGGATGGGCTGAGGGTTATCTCGCTTAAACCCGGCGCTAATAGTCGTGGTGCTTGGGAGTTGGGGTTAGCCAGAGGTATCAAACAAGATAAGCCGAAAGGGCTCTACTTGCTTCTCGCTGACGAATCGGTAGATGATGAAGAATTGTTAAACCGTATAAAGGGTGTAGATTTCCTGGTGGTGCAGGCAAGCTATTACTCTCCGGTTATATCTATGGCTGATGTAGTTCTGCCTTCGCCCATCTGGGCGGAAAGAGAGGGCAAATATGTGGCCATGGACGGCAGAGTCCGCGAATTGAAGCGGGTACTTAAACCCAGGGAAGGTCTGCCTCAGGATGAGGAAATATTAGTAGGAATTGCCCAAAAGTTAGGCGTAAAATTGAGCTCAGGCTAGGAGGTAAAAAGTGGCAAAGGTAAAAGTGGCTTCGGCATGGTTGGATGCTTGTGCTGGGTGCCATATGTCTTTTCTGGATTTAGACGAGGCGCTTATTGACTTGGCTGATGCTATAGAACTTACCGCTACTCCCATAACCGATATTAAAGAATTTCCGCCGGTTGATGTGGGTATTATTGAGGGAGCGGTGAGTAATGAGCATGATGAAGAAGTAGCCAAGAAATTGCGCGCCAATTGTAAGATACTGATGGTCTGGGGTGACTGTGCTTGCTTCGGGGGAATATGCGCTATGCGTAACCTGTTCAGCAAAGAAGAGGTTCTTCAGAGGTATTACAGCACTGAGAGCACAGCCAAGGGTAGCAGTATTCCCTCCTCGGAGGACATTCCACCGCTTTTAGAGCAGGTTAAGCCGGTAAATCAGGTAGTTAAGGTTGACTGCTATGTTCCTGGTTGCCCACCTAGCCCTAAAGCTATTCACTATGCCCTGGCTGAGCTTCTGGAGGGCAGGATTCCGATACTACCCAGTGAGATAATGAGGTTTGATTAAGTTTTAAAACACCGGAGGCATTATGACTAGAAAAATTGTTATTGAGCCGGTTACCCGGGTTGAGGGGCATGGAAAGGTAACTATTCACCTTGACGATAAGGGAAATGTGGACAAAGCCAGATTTCACGTAACTCAAGTGCGAGGGTTTGAGAAATTTTGTGAGGGGCGGCTTTTCTGGGAGATGCCGCTCATTACTGCCCGAATCTGCGGTATCTGCCCGGTAAGTCACCACCTGGCTTCAGCTAAAGTCGGAGATGCTATCTTGGGGGTAGAGCTGACGCCCACAGCCGAGATGCTACGCCGGTTGATTCACATGGCGCAGCTGGTTCAGTCCCATGCGCTGCATTTCTTCCACCTGGCTAGCCCTGACTTCCTCTTTGGCATGGATGCTGACCCGGCTAAACGTAATATCATGGGTGTTATCGCCGAGATGCCAGAAATCGCTAGAAAAGGGGTAGGACTCCGCGCTTTCGGTCAGAAAATAATAGAATCACTCGGGGATAAGAGGATTCATCCTAATGCGGCTGTACCCGGCGGGATGGCTAAGGCTCTGTCCCTTGAAAAGCGTGATGAAATTTTAAGTCAGGTAGATGATATTATTGCTGACTGCCAGTTTGCCGTTGACCTGATTAAGGATTACTGCCTTAAGCACAGCGAGGAGGCAGCCAGTTTTGCCAGTTTTCGTACCGGATATCTTGGCCTTGTTAATGCCGATGGCAATGTTGAGTATTATGATGGCACACTCAGATTGAAGGATAGCAGGGGTATTGTCCTGGAAGATAACGCTGCCTCTAAAGACTACCTTTCCATTATTGAGGAGGCAGTGGAGGACTGGTCTTACCTTAAGTTCCCCTATTACAAGAAAATGGGTTATCCGGCTGGCATATACCGCGTGGGACCTCTGGGGCGGTTAAATGTAGCCGATGGTTGTGATACGCCTCTGGCAAATAAGGAATTCCAAAGCTTTAAGAGTCTGGGTAGCGAGGGTATAGTACAGCCGTCTTTATACTACCACCAGGCGCGAATGATTGAGATGCTCAATGCCGCTGAGAAGATAAAGCAGCTTGTACAGAATGAACTCATCTGCTCCAAGGAAATATGGGTCAACTCCAGTAAGATTAACCGGGAGGGTATAGGTATAATTGAGGCACCACGTGGTACGCTGATTCACCATTACTGGGTAGACACCAGCGGCAAAATTGAGAAGGTCAATTTGATTGTGGCCACTGGACATAATAATTCAGCCATGAACCGTGCTGTATATGAGGTGGCCAGGGAATTTATTAAAGACGGGAAGGTTACTGAAGGGATACTTAATCGGGTAGAGGTGGCTATTCGTTGCTATGACCCCTGTCTCTCTTGCTCCACACATGCTCTGGGTCAAATGCCCTTAGAGGTTACTATTTGTGAGCCAGATGGGAATGTTCGCCAGGTGCTGAGAAGTTAGCGTGAGGACTCTGGTTTTAGGTATAGGTAACCCGTTTCTGGGAGACGATGGCATAGGTTTTAACATTGCTCAGGAGCTGGCCGGGGTAATTAAGGATGAAAACGTGGATGTGAAGGATGCCAGCCTGCCCGGCTTAAATCTATTAGAGCTCATTGTTGGCTACGATAAGGCAATCATAATTGATGCCATTATGACTGAGCATGGGGAAGTAGGGGAGATATACAGGCTTAAACCGGAGAATTTTGTTAAGACGGTGCATCCAACTTCCTCTGCGCATGATGTCAATCTGGCTACTGCTATTGAAATCGGCAAGAGGTCTTTAGCTGAGCAGATGCCGGCAGAAATTATAGTCTTTGCTGTGGAGATTCGAGAGGTCGCCGAGTTTACTGAGGAAATGACTACAAAAGTAAAGGAAGCTGTCCCGAGGGTGGTGAATCTTGTTTTGGAAGAGATGACATAATACTATAAGCTGGTGCGATGGTAGAATAAACCGGTCAGTTTTACCCCTCTTTTTAGCACAAAGATTGCTCTAGGAGGTAGCTATTTCCTCCCTTTTCATCATCGCTTCAGTCTCAGCGTAGGGTATCTTCACCTTGGGGAGTATCGGTTTCCCGTCAGGGCCCATCTTAATGGCACCGGTAGGGCAAACAAAGGCACAATCCCCACAGCCAATGCAATCCCCACTCAGCTCATAAGCATAGAATGGAGCTGCTACCTCCCTGTAGATGCCCCGGTTAACCAGGCTTATTGCCGACTTCCCCATTATCTCCTGGCAAGCCCTGACGCATAAGCCGCAGAGTATGCAGTCTTGGTCTCCCAGGATAAATCTCGGCTTCTCAACCCCATATTCCTCGGCCAACTCCTGTACCCTCTTTACGTTGGGGCACCTGGCTAGCAGAAGCTCAATTATACCTTTACGTAGCTTCCTCACCCTTTCCGTATTGGTCTTTACCACCAGTCCCTCTTTCACCAGGTAGAGGCAGGCAGCTACGAACTTAAACTTGGAGCCTCCGTCCTCGCTTACCTCAACGGTGCATATCCGGCAAGCCCCGTAGGGTTTAACCGCAGGATGGTAACAGAGATGCGGGATGTTTCCAATTCCAGGCATTCGCTGCACGGCCTCCAGAATAGTCTGGCCGCCCGAGACTACAATCTCCTTATCATCAACGGTAAGATGAACCGCATTAATTCCTTCAGCTTCCTTTACCTCAATTGAGCTTTTGCCATTAATCCATACCTTTGCCATTGGTTGCCCCCTTTCCCCCTTTTATTACTGCATTAAACTCACAAACGTCATAGCAGGCTCCGCACTTGATACACATGCTCTGATTAATTGTGTGTGGTTTTCTTTTCTCTCCGCTAATGGCGCCCGTGGGACAGGCCCTTAAGCATCTGAGGCAGCCTTCACACCGCTCAGGGTCAATAGAATACCGGGTTAGCTCCCGGCAGACACCGGCCGGGCACCTCTTCTCATCGATATGAGCTATATACTCATCCCTGAAGTAATGGAGGGTGCTCAGAACCGGATTAGCCGCGGTTTTTCCTAAGGCACAGAGGGCGCCATCACCGAGAATCCCGGCTATGTCCTCCAGTGTATCAAGGTCTTCCCGTTCACCCTTTCCCCGGGTAATTCTGTTGAGGACTTCGCTCATCCTGTTTAAACCCTCCCGGCAGGGAACACATTTGCCGCACGATTCCCCCTTGAGGAACTCAATAAAGTACCGGGCAATATCAACCATACAGGTATCTTCGTCCATTACTATCATGCCCCCGGAGCCCATCATTGAGCCGAGCTTGGTTAGCTCGTCAAAATCCACAGGTGTATCAAGGTATTGCTCGGGGATGCAGCCGCCTGAGGGGCCACCGGTTTGCACTGCCTTGAACTTCTTGCCATTAGGGATGCCCCCCCCGATGTCATAAATCATCTCCCTCAGGGTTATCCCCATGGGTACTTCTACCAGACCGGTATTGTTTATCTTCCCGACCAGGGAGAATATCATCGTGCCCTTGCTGCCAGCGGTTCCAATCTGCGAGTACCACTTAGCCCCCTTGTTGATTATGAGTGGCACGTTAGCCCAGGTCTTGACATTGTTTAAGAGGCTGGGACTATCCCACAGTCCCTTCTCCGACATATGGACATACTTAGCCCTCGGTTCTCCTATCTTTCCTTCAAGAGAGGCCATCAGGGCACTGGACTCGCCACAGACAAAGGCACCACCACCCCTGACTATGGTTACTGTGAAGCTAAAACCAGAACCCAGGATGTTCTCCCCCAGCAAACCGTAATCCATTGCCTGCTCAATCGCTATCCTGGCATGCCTTACGGCTAGAGGATATTCATTGCGGACATAGATATAGCCCTTATGAGCCCCGATAGCGTAGGCGCCAATAATCATTCCTTCCAGAACACTATGCGGATTACCTTCAAGGATAGCTCTATCTTGAAAAGCGCCGGGGTCACCCTCATCGGCATTGCAAATCACGTATTTAATATCACTCTTGGCATTATGGCAGGATTGCCACTTCCTGCCTGTGGGGAAGCCGCCGCCACCGCGCCCTCGCAGACCGGACCTTTTTACCTCGTCGATAATCTCCTCTGGAGCCGTCTGGGAGAGGGTTTTACTCAGCGCAGAGTACCCGCCAGTAGCGATGTAATCATTAATTTCGGTAGGCTCAATCTCTCTGTTGGCATTAAGAATATTCTGTGTTTGTTTCCTGTAAAACGGCACATCCGGTTCGTAGATGATTTTTTCGCCTGTTGCTGGGTCCACATAGAGCAATCGCTCAACGATATTACCCTGGAGCACGGTTTCAGAGATAATCTCCGGGACATCCTCCGGTTTCACCCGTTGGTAGAAAATCTTTTTGGGTAGAATGACTACTAGCGGCCCCCGTTCACAAAAACCGGGGCAGCCCGTTTCCTTTAGCGCCACATTTACTTGAAGTTCTCGCCTTTCAATTTCATCCAGGAAGGCATCGATAACTGCCTCAGCCCCGGAAGCACGGCAACCGGTGCCAGCACATATCGATATGCAGGTCCGGTTCGGGTCCCTTTCGCTAAGTATGGACTGCCGCAGGTTCTCTAGTTCAGCGGTATTTCCTAATCTCTTTTCTAAGAGCTTTCGTACCTGCTCTACCATGTCAGGCTCCTTCATAATTTATTGGCATTGACTCAAGGCGTGGTCGAGCTTATCAGGGGTCACCTGACTCTCATATTTCCCATCCACCACTACTACCGGGCCAAGGGCACAACAACCCAGGCAGTTGACCGTCTCCAGGGTGAATCTCATGTCCTCGGTTGTCTCACCGGGTTTTATTCCGTAATCTCTTTCTATCTTGTCGACCAGTTTCTGCCCGCCCCTTACGTGGCAGGCAGTGCCGGTGCAGATAGCCACTAAGTGGCGTCCTTTTGGCTTTAAACTAAAGGCTCGGAAAAAAGTGGCTACGCTGAAAACCTGGCTTAAGGGGATATCCAGCTTCTGGCTGACCTTTACCAGTACATCCTGTGGAAGGTAATTGAACTCAGCCTGGACATCCTGCAGCAAAGATATCAGCTGTTCTTTCTTATCAGTGTAGCTGTCTATGAGAGAATCCACCTTTTCCGGGTAACTCTCTACTATGGTCCTCACTTTGGGAAAATCAAGACTAAACTCCATTGATTAACCCCCTTGGCAAACTTCTCAATTTCATAATACTACCTTTAAAGCCTTATACCATCCGTTATCACGCCTGTTTTCACTACATGGATTGCCCTTATTAGATAGGTGTTTTCCAGCGTGAGTTATACTGATTAATGGGTAGGCAATAGGTGATATGACGCTATGTGATTATACCTATTCAGCCATGAGGGTATAGCTATTTGTACGCTTGAACAGTACATCTCACTCTGGTATGATTACATAGGAGGGTGAATTTATGAGCAGTATTACCGTTCTTCTTGCCGAAGATCACGTGATAACACGTGAGGGCATCCGCCGACTTCTGGAGGATGAGTCAAACCTGGAGGTGATAGGCGAGGCTGGCAATGGTGAGGAGGCTGTGCAAATGGCTACCGAGATGAAACCCGATGTAGTCCTCATGGACATCGCTATGCCCAAGCTTAATGGTATTGAAGCTACGAGACAAATTAAGCTGATTAATCCCGGTACTGCGGTGCTGATACTCAGCGCTTACGATGATGACGAGTATGTTTTTGCCCTGATTAAAGCTGGCGCGGCTGGTTATCTTTTAAAGAATGTTAGTGGCGATGAGCTGACCCGTGCTATCCAGGCCGTCCGTAAGGGCGAGCCTGTTCTTGACCCTGTGATTGCGCGGAAGGTTATGAATTACTTTAAATTGCCGGGCAAAGTGCGGGGGCTGGAACGACCCTCCGAGCACCTCAGCAGCCGCGAGACAGATATTATAAAGCTGGCGGCCAGGGGCATGACTAATAAGGACATTGCCGACAAACTTCACCTCAGTAACCGTACTGTCGAGGGGCATCTGAGGACCATCTTCAACAAACTGGGAGTCGGCTCGCGTACGGAAGCAGTGCTGTATGGTTTGAGGAAAGGCTGGTTCTCCCTGGAAGAATTATCCTGATTATCCCCTTAATTTGAGATGGCGGGGTGTCATAGATGGACCAAACTTTATTAGATTCAGAAATGCTGTCTAAAATCATTGATGGTTCTTCTATTCCTTCATTTGTGCTTAATATGCAGCATAGGGTCATTTACTGGAACACAGCTATTGAGGCTCTTACCTGGATAAAAAGGGGGGAGATAATCAAGACGGATGGACAGTGGCGGGCATTTTACGCAGAAAAGAGACCATGTATGGCTGATTTGATAGTGGATGGAGCTCATGTAGATGAAATTGAAGCCCATTATTCCAGTAAGTATGAAAAGTCGCGTCTGATTGATGGTGCCTATGAAGCCGAGGATTTCTTCCCGGACCTCGGTGGGAATGGAAAGTGGCTTCATTTTACAGCAAGTCCGCTAAGAGATAGTAATGGAGAGATAATAGGCGCCATAGAAACCCTGGAAGATATCACCGAGCGCAAGAGGGCGGAGCAAAATGCACGCTACTATTTACAGGAGATTACCAAGGCTCAAGAGGAGGAGCGGAAACGTATTGCTCGTGAGCTTCATGATGATACGGCTCAAGTCCTGGGTTCTCTTTCACGGCAGCTGGATAATTTCGTTCGCAAGCGGCATGGTCTTGCGCCCAATGAGGTATTATTTCTTAAAGGCCTGCAAGCTCAGCTTAACAATGGGGTGCAGGGCGTGCAGCGCTTCACTCAGGCTCTACGTCCGTCTCTACTAGATGATTTGGGTCTGGTCCCGGCATTGAGGTCACTGCTGAAGGACCTGCAGGAGTACGATGGGGTAAGTTCAAGCCTGGAGGTGCTTGGTGGAGAAAGACGTTTCTCGTCCGAGGTTGAATCGCTGCTGTTTCGCATAGTTCAGGAGGCGCTTAATAACATCAGGAGACACGCTCGGGCCTCAGAGGCCCAGGTGGTGATTGAGTTCGCTGAGAATAAAACCAGGGTGACCATCAGTGACAATGGCCGGGGGTTTAAATTGTCAGGAAGAGTCGATGACCTTCCCCGTAGCGGGAAGCTTGGCCTCGCCGGAATGCATGAGCGGGCGCAGTTGCTGGATGGCACTATAGAGGTACAGTCGGCACTGGGTAAAGGGACAACCTTAATATTAGAGGTACCTAGCTAAATCGCAGCACTCGCATCAATCAGCGCTTGATGTCTACACGTTACCGTCGGTATTCAGAGGCACTGAAGCTTCAATTTGATAAGCGGCTGAGGCTGGACAAAGTTAACTCATCCCGCTAAAATATACATTAGCAGTTTGTGCCATAAGTGCTGACGACACACAATCATCGGTGGCACACCTGTATAATACGGTTATAAGTGGGGGTGTAGAATGCCAAAGGTAATCCCGGATAGCGAGAAGATTGCGCGATATCGTGCCTTTTGGAGCCGTAAGGAGACTGACCGTCCACTGATTGGTACGACAATCAATCCACTGCCTTCGATTCGTGCTGTGCGTGCGGAAGGTGAGCTTAAGCCTGAGGACCTCGACATCGAAGAGAACCTGCAGGAGTTAGAGGAGGAGTGGGAGCAGTGGCGAGAGGCGAGTGGTGATGTGGTGTGGGCGGCAAGTCCTATATGGGCGTTCCACTGGATGACCGCGATGGCGGGTTGCCCTAATGAACGCCGGGGCGATACCGTCTGGATAAAGCCTGTGCTTGAGGATTGGAGTCATCTGTCGAGGATGCGTTTTTCTAGGGAAAACCCGTGGTTCCAGCGCTTAATGGAGTTAATCCATGCGCTTGTGGAACGCGCGGCGGGACGCTATCCGATAGCTGCCCCATCACTTGCTGGCTGTGCGGATCTGCCGATGCACCTGCGTGGTGCCGAGCGCTTGGCCTTGGATCTGTACGACTCTCCTGAAAAAGTGGCTGCACTTGGTAAGCGGTGTGTCGACCTCTGCGCGAGCGCCGTAGAAGCAGTATATGAGGTTATTCCTCCTTACCTGGGTGGCTACGCTGGCACCATACGTTACTTCTGGGCTCCGGGGAAGATAGTGGAGCTTTCAGAAGACGTGAGTGTTATGATGTCGCCGGCTGTACATCGGAGGTTTGTGGTTCCAATCCATCGAGCTATGGGTAGCCGCTTTCCCTATAATATATTGCACCTCCATACTGCCAACCTCCACACGGTTCCGAACGTTCTGGACCTCGAGGAGATTACGGCAATTGAGATAACACCGGACTTCGGGGCTGATATGCTACCGCACATACCGCTGATGGCCCAGATATTGGAGCGCAAGCCGCTCATTGTCCACGGCGTCATGCCGGTTGATGCCATTAAGGAGATGATCCGTGTGTTGCCGGCCCGTGGTCTTTGCCTGTTCTGTCGGTGCGACAGTGCATCTGAAGGAGCCGCCATCCTGGATTCGGTGCTATAGCCAAGTTGGGGAGAACCTTCAACCGCCGCCACTGCTCCTACCTCCACTCCGCATACCCCTCTGTCAGTTTACGTCCTGGCATTGACACCTTTTCCTGTTAATGGGGTTTAGCAAGTCTTGCCTTTGGAAGGGGCTTTGAGGTAGAATTTTGAAGTTAGGAGAGGTGTCCGAGTGGTTCATGGTGCCGCTCTCGAAAAGCGGTCTCCGCGTAAGCGGAGCGTGGGTTCGAATCCCACCCTCTCCGCCGTTGGCTTAATGGAGAGGTGCTGGAGTGGCCTATCAGGCGCGCCTGGAGAGCGCGTGTAGCCTTTGGCTACCGTGGGTTCGAATCCCACCCTCTCCGCCACCCCATTGGTATTAGAAAAATCTACATAGTCTGTTACCTGTGATTGTAGGGTGAGCTATGGCTTTGGCTTTTCCTGATAACCCAAGGTGTTGCGTTAAATAGCTTGTCTCATTTATAATAAATCAAGGAGGAAATGGTTGTGAGTATGTGGGATATATTTACTAACATCGCAATTATATTGACTCCCGTAGTCATAGGTTTCGGATTCTTCTTTGCTCGCAGACAATTATTGAGCGCTCGGAATGCTCGTATGGCTGAAATAATTCTTCATGTTACTGAAAGATGGGACAGTGCCGAAATAGCGGAGAGCCGAATGCTGGTTAATAGGTTGGGGTTGGGCAATAAGTTAACCAGTGCCATCAATAGAGCAGAGGATGGAGCCTCTGATGAACTAGCAATCCTGGTTAGGGTAGCTAACTTCTATGATGCTCTGGGTTTATTAGTAATGGAGGGTTTCCTCAGTCGTTCAATGGCGTATGATTTTTTTGGTATTTCTGAAGAATATTATTATAGTCTTTATAGCGATACTTTGCATAATCCTAAGCATAGTCCTTATCTACAGTGTTTCCAACGGCTTCACGAGACTTTTCAAAAGGAAGCGGCGAGTCGCTCAAAAGAAGAACCTCGCCGCACCACGTGAAGTTTCACATATAAGAGTAAGCTACTTTGGCCACCATCCTAGCATTTTTTGTTCCTCCTTCTCCTTTCTGTTCCTTACTTTGTGCTCTTTGTGAAGAATCCTTTTTATACTATAATTTCTAGTGTTTGTCAATGCCTTAAGTCGTTCAGAACCACCTTTTATCAATTTCTTTATGTATTATAACCCTTCTCTAACCATTTCGCAACAATCCAAATTGTCACCAGTTTCCCTCTATGCTAGAATGGCATTGCTTTTGAGATGAATAAGCAAGACATTAAATACTGGGTGGGCTTCAATCTTATATCCGGTATCGGTCGGGTTAGATTAGGCCAGCTGGAGAACTACTTTAAGAGTCTGGAGGATGCCTGGGGAGCGGCACCGGCTGAGCTGAAGCAGGCGGGTCTGGATAGGGGCTCGGTGCGGGCTATTACCTCCCGGCGGCCCAAGATTTCCCTGGAAGCAGAGATGGAAAAGCTGGAGCGCTACGGGGTGAAGGTG
>Ga0265594_1002613_pt1 | contig 12675 bp, 7 predicted proteins | sample saktaG_11_FD_190147 | JGI IMG/M metagenome (GOLD analysis project Ga0265594, IMG submission 190147) | Saline water microbial communities from Sakinaw Lake, British Columbia, Canada - sak_2011_5_24_80m | ecosystem: Environmental > Aquatic > Non-marine Saline and Alkaline > Saline ... | reverse complement strand
AGCTTGGGGCAGGAATCCAGAACCAGAGGAACTATAAGCCGTATTCAACTTTTGTTTTAATGGATGGAAACGACAACGAGACAATGAATGAACTGGTATAAAAAAGCCGAAATACTCGAAGACGTTGCTCTAAAAGGCAAACCCAAACAAACCAATGATGGCTTTATCTACCTAGATTTACCTAACTCTGTTGTCAATGGATTATTTGCCATAATAGATGAAGACGGAATAGAAAAGCCACCCTACCATCTTAAAAAATACAATGCTATCGGCGCTCATATCTCAGTGATGAAAAACGACGAATTAAAAAAACTCAAAATAAAAGAAATAGGCAAAGAATATAACTTTAACCTAGGCGAACTCAAATCAACTAAACCTAAAGGATGGGACGAAGTTGAGGAAGTCTATTTCGTTCAAGTATCTGCCCCCCGAACTTGAAGAATTACGAAAAAAATACAAGCTGCCTAAGAAAATCGACGATCAAGAATCCCACATAACCATCGCTATCGAAAAAGCGTAATTGTCGCCCTATTACTATAAACCTGATGACAAATCTTGCGGCGGAATGATATCATTTTGTTGCCCCATATCTTTTGGATTTGCTTGAGGCGACAGACTTTCTTCGGATTGAGGTTGTGGTTGGTTAAAATATCCTTTGGCGGTTAATTCTGCCTTGGCTTCTTCATCCCAATTTTCAGGCGCGTTATTTTCAACATTGAAGGCGAAATTTTCTGCCTCTTCATTATCTATAGGATATTTAACTACAACTTCAAGATAACTTCCGAAATCATGAGGAAAAGATTTAAGAGCAAATGTAACACCATCGGGAGGATTTGGAAACATCCTCATAAGTTGATGTGCATAAGCCCTTCCTTCTATTCTACTTCTTGTGGAGTAATCATCTGATCCAACTTGGGCACAATCTTCGCCATTAGGAGTGGAACCAATCTCTAAATATTCCATATTTCCGAATTGAGATATTTTAACAAAAGAAGCTTTCTTCCCGATAGCTTTCCATTCTTTTCTAGATAACCTAAGTTTCTTTTCTCCCGATGCCACTTTAACTAATTTCATTATCTTTCCCTCCAAATCACTTTCTTAATTTATTCTCTAATGTTTCAACTTATTCCTTCATAATTTAATTTTTCCTAAATATCATAATAGGAACTCCACGAACAGCACTTTTGTCTCTTGTGTTCTCTCCGTATGACATTTTGAATAAAACAGATGGACACTCATTAAATCCGATATCTAAGGCAATTTTCTTAAAATCTTCTCTGAAATTATGGCCCTCTATCTTCTCCAAATAAACCCCTAATTTACCGCCAACCTTTAAGCATTTTAAACTCTTTATACAAAACGGTTTTATAAAATCGATTAGCCATTTATTATAATCTGTTTGAAAATCAACCCCAACATATCTCTCTACATCTAAAAACGGAGGAGAGGTAAAAACAAAATCAATTCCATCATATTCGTCCATTACCCTTATACAATCATCTCTAATCAATTCTATATCTATTTTTCCAACACCCAAGGAACCTAACCATTCTTTAGTTTTAACAGCGCCATTATGAGTCTCTGAAGATATATCTATACCAATATATTTAGAAACCAATCCGCTAGCATAACTCCCTATCAATCTACCACTAAAACCGTGAGTGGGATCTAATAGCGTTATACCACCATTAGGATATAATTCCCTTAGTATTGCCATCATAACCCTAGGCGGAAATTGATTTATTCTGGAAGACGCTTGTTCATTCCTACAAATCTCTCTTATTTTACTAGGCGTTATTTTAGAATATAAAGCTACCATTTTCCATATAGCTCTTCTAAAGTCAATATCGGATTCATATAATTCAATAGCAGATAATTTGCCTTTCCTTTTACACTCGAATATATGAGGATGAAAATAAGTAGCTAGTTCAGATCCATTACCAGCCCATGCATATAAACCCTTATTATCTTTTTTAATAACACAATCTTTTAATGTCTTTATACCCTTAGTAAATTCTTCTTTAGTTAGCTGATAATATGGAAATCCGTCTTTCCTCGCCTGTCTAAAATGATAATCAACCATATGAGATGGAATAGCATCCTTTTCTCCATATTGATTTAATTTTTCTCTCAAGATTTTGGACTGATCTTCTGTAAACTTAGACCCGCTTTCGCATTCAATAAGCTTATGCGATATAAAATACCTAGCATTCCATCTTTCTTGATATGTATTGACTAAAGAAGATAATTTAGTTAACACATCAGGCTTATCTTCTTCTTTTTCAGAATATTGAGTATGAGACTTCTGATTCAACTTTTCTTTTAATTCTAATACCTCTTCCTCCGTAAATAAAAGCATCTTGCCCCCCGGACTTTTAGAGCAATTTAATTTACCACTCTTGTACATATATTGCGCTCTCCATTTTTCCTGATTATTATTAACTATCTCGGAAAGCCTATATAATTTTAACCATTGCGGATATTCAAATTTATATTCATAACACTTTATAGGCGACTTATGTCCAATAATCTCAAAAAATAACCCTATGGATTCCGCACAAATCACAATATCATTCTTTATATTATTAATTCGACATTTAAGCCCCATTTCATTCATTTTAGGAATTAATATATCCTCTAAACTGCTCCTAGGGAAAGAACATGTAGCAAATTGTAGAGTTGTAGCAGAATATGAGTTGGTGATACTGCCATCTCCTAAATACCATAATAATAAACTGGTTGGAGTAATTCTAACATCTTTTGGAACATCTTTTTTACAGCTTTCATTTTGACCATACCATCTCTTAGCCTGATCTACTATATCGGGATGAGTTAAAGAATAAGAGTGCCATGTTAACCTTGGCGACTTCAATCTTATTTTGCCAACCTGCTTCGGATTAGATGGACGATAATCTTTTAACCCCGACATCGCATATCCTGTCCAATCCTTTTCAACTGATCCAAAACAAAATCTAGACCCACAAAATCTACTCTTTCTTTTTCTACCTATATCAATATATCCATCACCAAGCAAAAAACCATCTATCCATTCCAATAATGGTTCCGTTATGTATGAAATTCCTGGATTTAGAGTTTGCTTAGACATAGAAACACTCTCAGATTTACTTCTTACATTAATATGGTTTCTCACAAGAGCGTTATAAATAGTAGAGGCCGTAACATGAGTTCCGAAAACATCCTTACTGGTTTTGGAAATTTCAGTAGTAGATAATCTTCTCTCAAGATAATAATACTTCAATAATTCAATATTTCTAGAAGAATCCATTAATGACTTTATCGACATATCCTACCTCGATTAATTTGCTGCATTACTTTACTTCCATTTTTAGATCTTTGACCAGACACTATTGCTCTTCTCTCCCCCAAAAGCTCTCGAAACTCTTTAAACTTATTGCATTTTCTTTCTAAATATAAATCCGTATCTACATACATCCATTCCATTATCTTTTCCACCTTCTTATTGCCCGAAATCTGCAATGTCCTATTATTGTTATTATGTTTGGGATGACGACAGAATAAATAAGAATTGATATTTAGAACATCCTTAATATAATCCACCAAAAAAGAGCAAAAAACATCAGTAGAAGTAAATGTAACAACACAATTTAAAGAATTATGGAAACGATTATTCCTTTTCGGAAAACAATAACTAATACAGCCATCCCCATCAAAATATCCCCGTATAAAATGTCTTACCAAATCTTTATTTAAATAATCCGGAAATTTCAATTTAAAAGTTTTTGCCTGCCCACATCCTAACTTAGATAGCTTTTCACTTATGTTTCTACTACATATTTCCATCCGACAAGTATATGACCCATCTTTGTTTTTAACCCTAATTACCGGCTTTTCCGTATCTAAATAAGAAGAAAACCGTTCCAATATGAGCCTATCATCTTCTTTCAGAATAAGCGTTACTGCCCCCCTTTTTTCATTATTGTAACCATCCGCCATTAATAAACCTAAAAAATACGCCTTATCAAAAGAATCAATAATATCAAAATAATTTTCATTTAATAAGTATTTACGACTCGTTTCATTCGGCTTTCTAGCTTCAATATTTAACTCTTTGAAAATTCTTTTTATGGGGGTCTCTGATACACAGTGTTCCCTTGCTATATCCAAAATCGTTTTCTTGTCAATAAGATACTTGCGACAAATATTGGATTTCTGAACTTCCGAAAATACAATCTTAGCTGTCATATGTGTTATTATACAAGAAAATAATTTTCTTCATAATCAATTTTATACAAACGACCTTTTTAGGATGAAAACAAAAAGAAGATCGGTAGAAAAAACTACCGATCTTCTTTTATTTACTAACAGAATTAGCTACCAGCGGTAACTGTAACCTTTGCGACAGCGTAATCGTTGATAACAACGATGCCTACTTCTTCATAGATAATCCATCCAAGCCTTAGTTTTTTAGGATCGTCGGCGGGGAGGACTGTGATATCCTGACGAATCGGGAATGCGCCAACGTACTCGGCCGGAGCCAAGAGGATGACGGTATCGGTAGGCATCTTCGAGCTAACATGAATGTCAGCGGTGAAAAGATGACCGAACAAACCAGTCGTCAAAACTTCCTTCTGAGTCGCTTCATCGTATACAGTCTTTCCGAAGTTACGGATGTCAGCATAACGAAGGGCGTGGCAAACAATCTTTCCTACGGTAAGATCGTGCTGTTCAATCGTAGCAAATGCCTGATTAAGAGCATTCAAGGATAGAGCACCACCAGTAGAAACAACTGTATGCGCAGGGTTGATAGCGGCGATAACAGCGTTGAAGATGTTTAAGTCTTCTTCCTTCTGGATAGCTTCCTTGGCCTTAATCTGAGCACGGTCTACAATGTAGAACCTACGAGCTTTAACTTCGCTCAGTCGGATTGTGGGGTTAGTAGCGATTTCGAATGTCGGGACGAGGATTTCCTCACCTTCGACGATCATGTCAGGAACGGCACCACGACGGGAAATAACCCATGCGGTTGCTCTGACATCCTTCTCATAACGAGCATAAGCGCCCTGAGGAAGTTCGTCAACCATAAGTAGCTTTCTACCTACGGCTTGGTATTCCAAGGCTCTGCGGATAGGCTCAACCATTGCCTGCGCAAGTGCGACACGACCTTCAGGTGTGTCAAGCGCTTGGGCGATGAGTGCTTCTCTCTCTGCGTTAACTGCTCTTTTGTCCATAGCCATTTTATCTCTCCTTTAGTTGTTTTACAGGGTATCTTTCAATGCCTGCAAAATGAACTGTTGTTTACTTAGATGACGAGTTTGTACTCGATGTAAGTGTTACTGTTTTCTCCACCAAGAGCGATGTCGCCATTGATATCGATACCCGGTACACCTGACGGATAGTAACCATCAGCCTGTGTTAGATAGGCAACGACATACGTTTTTGTACCCGCCTCATCAGTCGTATCCAAAACACCATTATTCGCATACAGGGCTGACATAACAGCCGCAGAAGCGACATTGGTAGCGAACTGATCAGTAGCGAATTCACCACCGCTATGATATACTGTCATCTTACCAGAGGCCTTAGTTTCATCGAAATAATCTGAAACTCTGTTCTGCCATCCATCCGCTTGCTCGACAGTACCGAAGCCGGGCATAGAGCTTGTGCTTGTTGACTTTGTATCACCAGCGATTCCGTAAGGAATACGATTGGTAGCACTCTGAATGACAACTTCTCCAGAACTATCAAGAGAAACGACTTGACCTTCCTTAATTGACTGCCCACTAGCAACGACCCTCTCAGCCGAAACTACATGGAATTTTTCGATAAGAGCCATTTTTACTCTCCTTTAATAATTGTTAATCCAACTAACGATTTAACTAGTTCTTTTCGACTTGATTTTAAGAATACTTTAACGATGCTCCTACATAATTACTCGTCTAAATACTACTTATTTACTTCATTGAATTCTTACTAATTTGTATTACATTTATCTTATTCTTTATTAGTGATATAAATTCCTTTATTTATTTTACACAAAAAAAGCCCCCGATAAAATCGGGGGCTTCTTTGTTATCAACTTAGGACCTTACTTTTCGCCATAACGAGTAAGATTCTCATCAAATGACTTATTTCCGATGGTGAAATGCGATGCCAATTTACCAACAAATGTATTACTAGGATCGGTATCTATTTCCCTTGATTCCATAACAATTGCCGGCCCAGCATAAACATCCGCTGACGCTGCCCCAGCCGTAACAACCCTCTTAGGATACATAGATTCAGCCTTAACCGAGATTTCATCAATCTTGAATGTTGACAAAGCCTCAACAACGTCATCGAAAGCCGACTCAGCAATTCTCTTACTAGCCATAAGCTTGTAAGCAACCTTCATGGCTTCATACTTGCGAGCGGTTGACAATCTTTCAAGTTGCTGTTCTTTTCTATGCTCTTGTTGAACCTGCTTCAGATATTCACCATTAATTGATGGCATATCTTTTTGAACGTTCTTCTCGTCGCCCATGTAAGCGCTATCGACAGGAACATCAGGACCAGTAGTCTTAGGGTTGATGTTATCTGCACCTTCGTTACCCATCTCGGCATTAGCCCTAGGAACGCTAGGCTTAGCCATAGGAACGTCGATGTTATCTGCGCCTTCGTTACCCATTGTAGCTTTCGCCCTAGGTACTCCAGCTTCAACATCACCCTCTACAGTCTCAACCTCTTTCAGTTGCGCAGCTTCCTTAGTGACCTTTTCTGCTGTATCAGCGATAACGGTCCCCTTGATCTCATTATTAATTGATGGCATATCTTTTTGAACGTTCTTCTCGTCGCCCATGTAAGCGCTATCTACTGCAACATCAGGAAGTCCCGCCGCCGGATTGATATTATCGGCACCTTCGTGACCCATCTGCGCATTAGCCCTAGGAACGCTAGGCTTAGCCATAGGAACGTCGATGTTATCAGCACCTTCGTTACCCATTGTAGCTTTCGATCTAGGTACTCCAGCTTCAACGTTACCTTCAATATCTTCTACTTTCTTAGGAGCGGCGGCGACTTTAACAACGCCCTCGCCTACTCTTCTAAGTTTATGAGTCTGCATAGCCATCGCAATCTCCTTTTCCTCTTCGGTATTAATTTTAGGACTCGCCTCTACTTTAATTTCCTCTTCCGATCCCGCCGATGCTTCTACCCCAGATACTTCTATCTCATTGGCAGAACCCATCTCAGGAGCCTCTTCAACAACCTCAACCTCTACTTCGGCTGAAACAGCGCTAGTAGCCGCTGCCGCTAATTCTTCAGCAACACCCTTGGATACTTCAATATCAACATTGTCTTCAGCAGTAACAACATCAGACATATCGATATCTTCATACTCCTCAATTTCTGCTTCTGGTTCAGCGTTAAGAATCTCGTTGATGACAGACAGATCTTGAGCAGTCAATATCTTTTCCTTTCCAGATTTGATATCTTCAGCAAAAGCCTGAATATAAACATTATCATCTACTTCAGAAGCGAATTTCTTCTTGAGACAATTGCATATATTTTCGGCCTCTCTAACCGCATAACCCTTTTTCTGCTGATCCTTGAGACATTCTGCCATAGGATCTTCCTGCATCGAAACAGCCGCCATTTTTTCCATATGACGAACGGTTCTTAGTCCAAGCCTTTGAAGCTGACCGCAAACGCAATCTGCTAGAGCTTTACCAGCGCAGGGACCGAAAGTAGCTGTAGCGTTACCGCCATAGATTCTTGCGATCAATTCCTTGCAATTTGCCGTTGGGAATTCCGTTCCGTAATCTGAGGCATGCTTCATTAGCCTTTCGACTTTTAACATCGAAGCAAACTTGGCAACGTGCTCTTCACATCCTACGCAACCCTCAGTTTTAGGAACGACATCCCATGCAACCCTCAAATAGGCATCTTCGGGATTATTAACATTGACAATAACGTCCTTGTTAATTTCGGTCTTGCAAGCGGGGCAGGTATAAACAGCGCTTCCAGCTCCTTCAGAAGAAGCCTTGCACTGAGTCATTCCGCAAGCAGGGCAGACATGTCCATACTTATCTTTGTTTGAGGCAGTTCTAACTATCGAACCCTTATCAAGTCTAGTCTGAGCAGCTACCGGCAGGGCGGGAACTTCAGGAGCTTCGGGAATTTCTTCGCCGTTTTCTCCCTTATTCTTAATGATCTTGTACTTAACATTCGTCTCGACCATTGCGTCATATTCCGCTCCGCATTCGGGATTCTGACAAACACCATGGATGTCACCGTTTTCCTCGGTTACATCAACGTCTGTCGTTCCGCATTCAGGGCAAACCGATCCGAGGGGCTGCTGTGCGCCAGCCGTAGGAATTTCATCAGAAACTTCAGAATCCATACTCTCATCAGTAGTTAATGACTGAATTCCTTCTTCGCCTCCGGGAACTCCACCCGGAATGCCACCCGGAATGCCAGCGTCACTACCAGAACCTCCAGCTACTTCGCCGGGAGTTCCGGGGACTCCGCCACCCATGGGAACCTGAGCTTTCCTCTGCATCTTCTTAGAGGATGAAGCTAATGGTGTTGCCATGCCAGCGGGAGCCATGTTTGTTTCCAATCCTTCTCCAGCCATATCGCCTTCAGGAATAATTTCCTCATCCTGAACCATCGTATCTAGCTTGTCGGTAACTGGAATTTCAACAGACTCTTCGTCGTCGTCGGTTTGAACGGCAATAGTGATGGTATCTCCATTAATAGTTACGTTGGTAATTGCCGCCAACTTTATGTTCTGAGAAACCAATGCCCCTCTTGCAAAGCTGGATAGAGCCTGACGAAAACTAGGATCTTCTTTCTGAACACCAAGCTCGCCAAAATCAGTTATGATTTTTACGTCTGGTTGAGAAAGGCTACCTTCCCAGTTTTTTCTTTCTCCCTCGCGTTGCTCTTCACCATCAACAGAAGCAATAATTTCTTCACGCTCTTCGTCTCTGGCTTCCTTACCATCTTCAACGCTAGCTTTCAAAGCGTCCCTCAATTCATCCTTCTTACTGATAGAAATGGATGCTGAGGCTTCGGCTTCTGCGAGTTTCTCATCAACTCTCTTACTGATCCCGTCAAGTCCAATCTGTCCTTCGGTAAGAACGTCAAGAGCATCTACGATGACTTCAGGATTGATAGTCGTATCGGAGGCTACTCTACGCAGACCGCCAATAATTGCGTCTGCGATCTCGGAAGTTCCAACGCCAGCGACTCTGATATTCTTCTTGCTCCAATAAGCGAGTCTCTTGCTATAATCAACATCCTCTGCATGTGATACGTCAAGGATGGCATTCCCTAATTCAAAACGACCCTTAGTAGAATCTACAAGAGATCCTGCTACAGAGGCGGCTTCATTAGGTGTGCAACCAGTTGAAATAACTGCGCTGGCTATAACATTAATAACGGACTCCATATGGTCACCAGCACTCTTGAAAAGAGATCTGTCTCTACTAGCCGCTCTTTCCCAAGGGGCTGAAATACTCTTAAGCTGGTTTTCGGTAATAACTTCAGGATCAGTATTGGTTCTATTGCCATTAGAATCCAGTTGAGCCTGTGTTATTTCATTAATGTTTTCATTAGTGCGAGGAGAAGCGCCCTGATCATTTCTTAACTGAGCTTCCTGAACTACCTCTACCTCTTCATTCTTTCTAGGATGAAGCTTAATAGCGTCATTCAATTGTACTTCGGTAATAACTTCAGGTTCGCCCTTACGCAGACCCTCTAGCTGTTTTTCCGTAGTAGACTCTTGCTCTACACCAGTACGACCATGATAAAGACCCTGAGTCCCTTCAAGCTGTACCTCTTGAATGACTTCAGGAGCTTTATTAACGGAATTAGCTCCAGCCTGTCTCTTATTGTCTGTCATCACATTTACTCCTTCTTTTTGTTGATTTAGATTTTGCGCGAATGTATTCAAAAAATAGAGTGCCGCTTCATGCGGAGACTCCTCAATTAACCGTCTTTCTTCTCCGTTAAGGTCTTCATAAGTCCAAACCTGATTATTAGGATTGGCTATGCCTTCTTTGTTTTCTGCAACAATAATAAAAGTATCATCACTTTTCTTAACCGATAATTTATATGCATTATTTTGCAGTGATGGCACTTGTCTTATATACTCTAAAAAGTCTTTCTTTTCCTGCCACGAATTTGATAAAACTTCAGTAGCCACTTTCATCTGCTCAATGCGTTCGGATTTTGTTCGTCTTTTTGCCATGCTATTTTCTCCTAATTTCCCATTTAGACTCTTGACTAGTCCCGCTACCTTCTGAAGTCTTAGTGTATCCATAGCCATTGGTTTTGCGGGTGCTGTTATTGGAAGTTGAGGACTTTGTACTAGCGGTTGATTCGGAGATCCTGCTACCGTTCCAACTCCACCATCTGGTATAGGGGTGGATTCGGAAACAGGAATTGCACCATCGGGAGCTTCTGCAACGCCGGGAATTCCAGCGCCCTGTACATTTCCGTAACCAGCTCCGACTAATTCATCAGTAAATGTCTGTAATTCCGAAAGTATATTAACTAAATCGCTTGCAAATTCGACTTCGATCTGTTGCCTATTCTGTATTAACTGAACAGCCAATTGTTCGAGAGTTGCCAAGCATTGATTTAATTGCTGAATATCTTCTTGTGACGCCTCTTTATATATAGCTGCCGTTTTAACCATATACAATGTATTCTGGATATTAGCAACTCTACTAATATAATCATCGTTAGGAATAACGCCTTGAATTCGGCAACTTGGGCAGGCAGGATCTACAACGGCGCTAAGTTCAATAAATTTAATACCATAGTTATATTCGAAAACCTCGGTATCCTTGAAAGTTTTAACCTCGCCAGTACGTACATCTTTAGCTTTACCAGAGAATTTACGCCCCTTACGATTTCTTATATGGGTACAATAATCCTCTGTTCTTTCGGCCCGATTTCCGCAAATACTACAGACACTATATTCAACCGCACAACCCATACTAACGCCGTCTATATAGTCTTCTTCTATACTTCGGCAGATATCCGGGAAGGCTTCTCTGTCAATAAAAGCGATAACATAAACGGCTTTTTCTTCTGGAATCCACTCTGCAAAAACGATTTTACCGCGAGCATTTTCTACATTTTGGTTATCATGATTAGTAAAAAATGGAACCCCCTCAAAAGTTTTGTGAGATCTTATCAACTCATCAGAAGTAAAATAATCTCCATTAGAGTTCATTTCGTCGGCTTTAATTGCTTTGGCTCTGAAGAATAAAGCCGTAGGATGCTTTTCTACTTCTGCTTCTATTATTTTAGCCTGTTCACTACCCGGCGCTACGACTACATTACCGGAAGCGGTCTTAATCAAGCCATTTGCCCCCTCGTCGATTTTTTGCAAAGGAGTGACTTCGCATAGAGCAACTTTAAAGAGCATTACTTCAACCTCTCTTGATATTTTCTGATGACCGCATGAATCTCTTCGGCACCTTTTGGATTACCATCTCGATCTAATTCACGGGCAACTTTAATTAGATTACCGACTGTCCTACAAAAAACTCTATTCAATCTTTTTACGGAAGCCATCGTATCCTCTTCTTCCCTATTTCCTCCATCTTGAGGCTCGTCTTCTTCTGACGGTCCTTCCTGAAGATAGGGAGGAACTACTACTTTCTGGATATCTTGTTCTATTATTTTTTGTGGTTCTCCTTCAATTTTTTCGGTAATTGGCTCTTTAACCATTTCTAATATTTGTTCACCCTGTTCATTCTGTTCTTCGATTTGTTCAAGTTGCTGAGCCGCCGCACTTTCTTCGGGAGGAATTTCGACAGTGGGAGTGGGTAAAACTCCCGTCATTCTCTTCTCTGCCAACTCTTTAATGGTATAGTTTTGGAAACCTTCGGGAGGATTAAAAATCATTCTTTTACGCTTAGTTACGTACTTTGCTCTAGTTCTAGGATCGACAGGCAAACTCGTAAAATAAAGAGACAATACATCATAAGCGGTTTGGAGATCCCCGAAGCCCTTATTGGCCGGATCCGTTAAGCCTTCGTATTGCTGTTGTAAATCGGCAGACAATTGGCTAAACTCGGCATACCCATTCTGTTTCGCCAAGGACTTCAATTCATTTAATTGATCCCTCACAAATTCGTATTTAATTTCTGGTTCGGCTTGACCAATCTGCTGTTGATGACGTTTCTGCTCATTACGGCGTTCTACGGTATCATTAATTATATCTTGAATATCACGAATACGAGTAACCCCCTTAGTCAATGCGTCAGCTATTTCCATTCTAACGGCTAATTGACGAGCCTGACTAACATTACTTGGAAGAGCACCAAACTGTTGTTGTCCTACTGATGTTTTGATATTGAGTTTTCCAAAGTCTATAAAGTCAACCGGAGGAACTTTTTGTTGAGCAGCATCTTGACTATAAGCAGAAAGCGTAGCGTTATAAACCCGATTAATGGCTTTCTTATCTTGTGTTAGAAGTTCAATTAATTCTTCTCGGCTAGAATATTCTTTAGGATACTTTGAAACTATAGAATCTATTCCTCTTTCAAAATAAGCATCATTGACCCCTAGATTACGTAAATACTGACGGGCAACCTTATATTGTCCACTTGGGTTTAATTTAAATGTAGTGCCAGTTCTAACCATTGGAGACTGTTGAACAAAAGATAACGCCTCTGGATTCTTTGCTTCATTTTG
>Ga0265594_1002612_pt1 | contig 12678 bp, 16 predicted proteins | sample saktaG_11_FD_190147 | JGI IMG/M metagenome (GOLD analysis project Ga0265594, IMG submission 190147) | Saline water microbial communities from Sakinaw Lake, British Columbia, Canada - sak_2011_5_24_80m | ecosystem: Environmental > Aquatic > Non-marine Saline and Alkaline > Saline ... | reverse complement strand
AAAGACGGAATTTGATGTGATACTCAAGGAGATTGGTGAGAATAAAATTAGTGTAATTAAAGCGGTGCGTGAGGTAACTCCCTTGGGTTTGAAGGAAGCTAAAGATCTGGTGGAAAGCGCTCCCAAAGCAGTTAGGGAGAAAGTTGGCAAAGAAGAGGCGGCTGCAGTTAAGGAGAAGCTAGAGGCCGCCGGTGCCACGGTGGAGATTCGTTAGCTGAAGCTCCTCGGTCTATATTGGATTGCCTCAGCTACATGGTTTGTTTTGATGATATCAGCCTGGTCAAGGTCTGCAATGGTGCGGGCTAACTTGAGGATATGGTGGAAGGCACGGCCAGTGAGGCAAAGCTGCTTCATGGCAGCTCGAAGTAAGCTTTGAGCTGGGGGTTCTACTTTACAGAATTCACGGATTTCCATGGGCGTCATGTGGGCGTTAGTGGTGAGTTTCGTTCCCTTGAAGCGCTCTCGCTGAACGAGTCTAGCCGTTTTTACCCTTTCCCTCACCTTTTCTGAGGCTTCGCCCGCCCGCTCGTCGGTAAGCTTTTCATATTCAAGCCGGGGTACCTCGATGAAGATATCAATTCTATCTAGCAGCGGTCCGCTGATCCTCTTCTGATAGCGTGAAATTTCCCCCGAAGAGCATTTGCATTCTTTAACTGGGTCACCATAGTAACCGCACGGACATGGGTTCATGGCAGCTACCAACATGAAGTTACTGGGAAAGGTTATGCTGCCTTGAGCGCGGCTTATGGTGATGACTTTGTCTTCCATGGGTTGGCGCAGTGATTCTAAAGTGGCATGTCCGAATTCGGGAAACTCGTCGAGAAATAGTACACCGCGATGACTTAAACTTATTTCACCGGGGTGAGGCCAATGGCCACCACCTACTAGGCCAGCGTGGGATATGGTGTAGTGAGGGGAGCGGAAGGGGCGTTGCCTGATGAGAGGGGTATCAGAGGGCAAGAGTCCACTGACGCTGTAGATTTTGGTTACCTCCAGAGTTTCTTCAAAGGCCATCAGCGGCAGCATGGAGGGGAGAGAGCGAGCCAACATGGTCTTACCGCTTCCTGGCGGTCCGCACATGAGGATATTATGCCCACCGCTGGCAGCTACTTCCAGGGCTCGCTTGGCGTGTTCCTGCCCTTTTATATGAGCTAAATCGGTGGTGAATGGGTTCTGGGGAACAGAATCGTATTCCTCGTCAGCTTGATATTCGGGGATGACTATTTCGCCACGAAGGTGGCTAATCAATTGGGCGAGGCAGGTAACTGGTATGACTTTAGTCTCCTTTATTAAAGAAGCCTCTCTGGCATCATCGGCGGGGATGAAAACTGTGGTCAGTCCCGCTCCCTGGGCTAGGGCCACCATGGGTAGGATGCCGCGAGTGTGGCGCAGGCTACCATCTAGGGAAAGCTCGCCCAGGAAGAGCGTTTGGGAAGTATCGGCGTATACTTGTTCCGAGCTTAGGAGGATGCCGATGGCAATGGGCAGGTCATAGGCGGGGCCTTCTTTTTTGAGGTCGGCGGGAGCCAGATTTACCGTAATGCGCTTTACCGGGAAGCGGCAGCCAGAATTGCGTATGGCGGCTCGAACTCTTTCCCTGGCTTCTTGGACCGCGGTATCTGGCAAACCAACGATGGTAAAGGAAGGTAAACCGGGAGAAATATCAACCTCTACTTCAACGATAGCTCCTTCTAGCCCGACTACGGCACAACTTATTACCTTAGCTAGCATATGCTCAGACTAGACCTCTCACTCTATCTGCATCATTATAGCAGAAAAGTTATCGCTGAAGGTCACATATTGTGGGGTCATTTAACCTTATGATGTCTTTCATCTTCAACTTGACCAATCTGGTTCTCGTGCCACCGCCACACCAGACATATTCGCGGTTTAAGAGCTCTTTATCTAGGAATACGGGCAACTTCTTTCTGTGCCCTATGGGGGGTATGCCGCCAGTGGGATAGCTGGTGGCCTTCTCTGCTATTTCCTCTGAGGCCAGCCTTACCGATTTTGAGCCAGAGTGGGACTGGAGTTTATGTCTGCTCACATTGTGGTCGGCTCTAATTATGGCTATGAGCGGCCTTGAGTCCCGGTCCACGAAGACGATGGTTTTTGCAATTTTATCTAGAGGTATATTGCTGACTTCAGATGCTTCTTGGGCGTGGTGGGTGGACTTTTTCTCTAGGAACTCGAATTCAATATTATTCTTGATTAGAAATGCGGTTAAGTTCATTAAGAATTAGTTGTTTACAGCCCAGCAGCATCAATCAGAGCTGGCACTTTAGCTTCCAGCCCAATGGCCATGATGTGGATTCCTTGGCACATACTTTTCATTTCATTAATCAGTCGCACAGTTATTTCAATACCTTTTTTGGTCTTATCTTGGGCTTTATCCAACTCCTCGATAGTTGTCTCAGGCACATACACACCGCCTATGTTCTTATTCATAAACCGAGCCATATTGGCTGACTTGAGAACTATTATGCCGACCAATACCGGCGCATTGAAATTTTTGGCTTGCTGCATAAACTGCTCAAATTTCCTGGGTTCAAAAATAGCTTGGGTTTGGAAAAACTGGGCACCAGCTTTAACCTTTTTCTCCATCTTGATAAGTTGGGGCTCTATGGGTTTAGCTCCAGGGGTTACGCTGGCGCCAAGGAAGAAGTGGGGGCTGCCTGTGAGCTCTTTACCAGCTAAGTCATGACCTTGCTCCAATTGCCGAGCAGCCTGAAGCAGGGAAACAGAATCGAGGTCAAAAACTGGTTTGGCTTGAGGATGGTCACCCAGGGTGACATAGTCGCCGGTAAGGCAGAGAATATTTTTCATGCCCAGTACTTGGGCGCTGAGCAAATCGGATTGCAAGGCGATGCGGTTGCGATCGCGGCAAGTCATTTGCACTATAGGTTCCAGTCCCTTCTCTTTAAGCAAAACGCAGGAGGCTAAAGAACCTAACCTCATTATGGAGCTTTGCTGGTCGGTGACATTAACTGCGTCTACTCTGCCCCTGAGTAACTCCGCATTGCTTAATAGGTTATTGACATCGATGCCCTTAGGTGGACCAATTTCGGCAGTTATCACAAACTTACCGCTTTTGAGGGCTTGGCGCAGACTCATCGTTCCAGTGACCATAATGTGGTATTTCTGAGTTGTTTGGGTGGCTGCATCTTGCTATAGTCTTTGAGTGGAGGAATGGCCTTCATTTTATCCAGTCGCCCCAATTTTTTTAATCGCTCATAAATTAAGTGCCAACCGCATTCTCGCACTTCTGGCTCAACCTCGCATCTTCCGTTCTTACTGCCGCCACAGGGGCCGTTGAGCAGTCCTTTTGGGCAGACGGACAGTGGACATATGCCACCGGTCAAATCAAGGACGCAGTCACCACATTGTTGACATCGCTCATCACCTCGCCACTCTCCTTGGACACCGCCTAGGTTGATGGTGTTGCAGGCTGGATGTGTCACCTTGTTTATTAGCGCCGAGACGGCTTGAACTCCAATGCCGCAGCTCATGATGAGCATGGAGTCAGCAGCCTTGACTTCAATTTGATGAGGCGTCAGTCTCATTCTTGCCAGCGCCTTATCACAGAGGAGGTCAATAATGCTGAAGCCGGTAATGATTTTACCTTCCTGTTCTAACCTCCGTTTCATCTCCAGGACTTCAGCTTCGCCACCGGTGTGGCAGGTTTCAGCACAGCCCTTGCAGCCGACCAGAAAGATTTTTCCTTCGTCTTTTAGGTAGCTTAATATTTCCGACCACGGTTTTAGTTCGGAGATTATCATTTATGTTTCACCTATTTCTTTGAGCACCAATTTCATAATTTCGGGCAGCTTGGCTTCTATCTCTGGCGAGAGCTCCAACCCCCAATCTATTACCTTGGGCTCAATGCCGAAGATAACCGTGGACTTGGGCTGTTTACCGAGCAAGTTTAGCATTTTCAAGCTATCCAGTATATCTACCTGATGTAGCGAAAATGTGGGCTTTAACCTCGAATTTATATCATCAGCGTGGAAACGGTAGATTGTCCCCGGTTTCCCCACACCTTTGGCGGCATCAACGATAATTAGCTTGGTCACATTATCGGGCAATGATAGAATATCTGGAAAAGTGCCGCCATCGATTATTTCCAGTTTGACGTTATTGGGTTTTTGGCTTATTAGCTTGGCGAGGTGGACTCCGACCCCTTCGTCCTTAAGTAGCAAATTGCCCATTCCCAAAATAACGATGCTGGGCTGGGAGTTATTGGCTTCAGGTAATGTGGAGTGTATCAATGTTTCCTCCCTTGGGGGTAATAAGGTGAACGGCACAGGCGAGGCAGGGGTCGAAAGAGCGTATGATGCGCCCGATCTCAAGGGGAGTGTTTTCATCTTTCATTTTGGTGCCAATAAGAGCTTGTTCCATTGGGCCGGGTTGCCCCCTATCATCCTTGGGAGACAGATTCCAGGTGCTGGGTGTAATACATTGGTAGTTAGCAATTTTGTGGTCTTTTATCTCAATCCAGTGCCCCAGCGCGCCTCGAGCGGCTTCAATCAGTCCCATTCCCGTGGCTTGCTCAGGAACGGTAGATTTGATATAAGCTGGTTCTTCTGGCCTAAGCTGGAGTAACCATGCTGGCATGGCATCAGCAACGAGCTTGGTGTAGAGGGCTCGAGCGATATGGCGACCAAAGACTGAAAACATAACTTTGGGACTGAGCTTAAATTGGGCGAGGGCGGAATCAACGAGGTTTTTTACCACCTGGTTGCCATTGGCATAATTAACCATTATTCTGGCTAGAGGTCCGGCTTCATAAGCTTTACCATCATAGCGGGGTGCCTTTATCCAGGAGTAAGCTCCTTTTTTATTTGGCTCTGGTTTGGTCTCAGCTTGGCGAGGCTGTCTCCCAGTAGTTGAACTGGCATACCATGAGTATTTTACCTGTTCCCAGATTTTATCAATATCTAGTGGGCTGAGCTTGAGCTCGGTGGAAACTGTACCTGAGTTTAGAAATCTTTTCTCATCATCAAGTTCAAAATTTCCATAGGAAAGCAAGTTACCGCAGCCGGCTCCGATTTTGAAGTAGTCGCTGTAGGCCTCGGCGATGGTAAGAATATCGGGGATATAGACATTGTTAATGAAGTCTCTTAGCTCATTCAATCTCCATAAAAAGGAGAGCATTTTATCTGTGGTGGGAGTTGCGGTAACACCTCCGGGAACGATTGCCATATTGTGAGGCATCTTGCCGCCGAAAATGGAGAGCATTTCTTGAGCTTTACGGCGCATTTCCAGGGCTTTGATGTAATGAGCCACTAATTCCATATTTGCTTTATCGGAAAGGCGATAGTCGCCTTCATAGCCAGCGGTAAAGAGTCTGAGCTCATCCGCCTCGGCAAGCCTCTTTATAGAATTAAGCGTTGAGTCGCCACCGTCATAATTAGCTATTCTGGTCATATCTACGTAGTCGAGGATAGCTAGGTGATAAAAGTGGAGAATGTGGTCGGCGATATGAGCGGCCCCCAAGATGAGATTGCGCAAAATTCTACCGTTGTCGGGTATTTCATCGGCGATGCCAAAGGCGCTATCCAGGGTTAGTGCAGATGCCATGGAGTGGCTGGCGGTGCAAAGCCCGCAGATGCGCTGAGTGTATATGGGGGCATCGCCGGGGTCTCTACCCTGCAGAATAATTTCTAAGCCTCTAAATAGCGTCCCCGAGCTTCTGGCTTCCTTTATCTCGTTATTTTCCGTTATTACTTCTATTCTAAGGTGGCCCTCAATTCGAGTTACCGGCTCAATTACTATTTTAGTCAAATCATTTAACCTTTTTTTGAGTTTTGTCTATAGTGGCAAGCTGGTCGCATTTAATTTCTGGTAAAAGGGTGATACTAAATCGGGGAATCCGGGTTCGCAGCAGCCAATACATGGTGAGCCGGCGCCGATGCACCAATTAATGCCGTTGTTCCATTTTCTGAGGGGGCAGTCAGCATAAGTGACGGGACCTTTGCAGCCCAATTCATTAAGGCATCCAGGCTCGCCGAAGCTCGTGGCAAATTTGCCTTCCTCAAAGTAAGCACGGCGGGGGCAATTTTCGTGAATGGGCTTACCGTAGAAAGCCTTGGGGCGCTTGTATTCATCCAGCTCTTCTGGTTTGGGTAGGCCGTAGAGCAGCAGGGAGGCGATGGTTCCCGTGAACCAGTCGGGGTGGGGTGGGCATCCGGGAACGTTTATCAGCGGCGTGGTAATGCGGCGTGCGTTTAGAAATTGGTCGACGCCCATGCAGCCAGTCGGGTTGGGTTGAGCTGCTGCTATACCGCCGAAGGCGGCACAAGTGCCTAAGGCGATAATGACTGAAGCATCTTGGGCCAGGGATTGAAGCTGTGTTGCCATGGAGATTCGCCTACCGTCTTTGTTAACCGTAGTTCCATAAGTGCCATTTTTTGCCGTGGGTATGGCACCTTCCACTATTAGGATGTAGTTATCCTTGTTATCCTTTTTAGAGTTCTCCAGTAATCTAATTGCGGCGTTACCTTCTGCGGCCATTATAGTGGTGTGAAATCTCAAATTTATGTGTTTGCCTGGAATAATCTCGTCAATGAGGATATTCTCGATGCCGGGGCTGACTGAATTGAAAATGGATATTGAGCATCCGCCGCAGTTAGCTGCCTGATACCAAATTGCTGGAAACTCTTCTATTTTCATGGTTGCTAACATATTCGGGGGAGTAGTTCTCCGGAGAGCATATCAATAATGCGCGAGGCACCCAGCCTGGTTTTCATTATTACTCTTCCCGGATGGTCGCTGGTTACTTCACCTATAATTGAGGCATTAGTGCCATAACGATTTTGTTTCATTTTGGCCAAGACCGATTCAGCATGGGCGGAGTCAACTATGGCTACCAATTTACCTTCATTGGCAATGTAAAGGGGATCGAAACCTAAGAGCTCACAGGCAGCTCGTACTGCTTCCGCTGCCGGCACCTTTTCTTCTTCTATAGTGATGCCCACGTTGGACTGCTTGGCGAGTTCATTGAGAGTAGTAGCCAGTCCGCCCCGGGTGGGGTCACGCAGGCAGTGAATTTGGGAGGAGGCTTCAAGCATTTGCGAAACCAGTTTGTTTAATGGAGCGCAGTCGCTTTTTATGGGCGTGGAAAACTTTAAGCCTTCACGCTGACTCATTACTGCTATGCCATGGTCACCAAGGTTTCCACTTAAGATGATTTTGTCACTAACTCTGGCATTGGCTCCTGAAATGTCTAGTTGCGGTGGGATGATTCCCAAACCGGAGGTATTGATAAATAGCTTATCAGCATTGCCCCGGTTCACCACTTTGGTATCACCGGTGACTATGGTTATTTCAGCCTCCTTGGTGGCGGCTTTTATTGATTTGATTATGCGTTCAAGCTCCTCTATGAGGAGACCTTCTTCTATAACTAGAGATACGCTCAGGTATAGAGGTTTAGCTCCGCTCATAGCCAGGTCATTGACCGTGCCACATACGGCTAACTTGCCGATATCGCCGCCGGGGAAGAATATGGGGTTAACTACGTAGCTGTCGGTGGTAAAGGCGAGGCGACCACTGAATTCGAAAACGGCTGAGTCATCAAGCTTATCTAGGAGGGGATTGCTGAATGGTGGCAGTAAGTTCTTCTCCAATAGCTCGTGACTGAGTTTGCCACCGCTGCCGTGGGCGAGTAGGATGGTTTTGTCCATTAATTAGCTCCATATTGATAATAGGCAGCGCAAGCGCCCTCGGAAGAAACCATGCACGGACCCACGGGATGCTCTGGAGTGCAAATTCGGCGAAATAATTTGCATTCCGTCGGCATCTTGATGCCGCGGAGGATTTCGCCACAGATGCATCCCTTTGGTTCTCGAGGTGGTCCTGGGTCTATTGAGAAAATCTGCTCGGCATTAAAGCGTTGATATTTCCGTTTAAGTTTTAGGCCACTGGCGGGAATTGTGCCCATACCGCGCCAGTTAGCTTCGCCAATTCCAAAGACTTCATTCATTAAGTCCAATGCCTGCCTATTACCTTCGGGCTTCACGCTGCGGCGATAAGCTATTTCTACCTGTGGCTGTTCGCCTTCGATTTGCTCTACTAGCTTATCTATGCACAGTAGAATATCTAATGGCTCAAAGCCAGAGATAACACAGCCGATGCCGTATTCCCTTGGGATAAATTCGTAAGGGAGGGAGCCAATTATAGTGCTCACATGGCCGGGGCCGATGATGCCGTTGAGTTTAATCTCGCCAAGGTTAAGAATTGCCTTTATCACCGGCGGGCATAACTTGAGGAAGGAGAAAATGTAGAAATTTTTAATCCCCCTTCGTTCTGCCTCGAGGATGGAAGCGGCAATAGTTGGTGCCGTGGTTTCGAAGCCGATGCCAATGAAGATAACCGAGCTCTGGGGGTTATCTTGGGCAATTTGGAGGGCATCTTGAGTAGAGTAAACTACGTGAATATCTGCTCCCTCTGCCTTTGCTTGCTGTAAACTGGAATGGCTGCCGGGAACTTTCATCATGTCACCGAAGGTGGTGATAATGGTGTTGGGCAGATGAGTTGAAGCAATAGCTTTATCTAGATCGGCATTGGCGGTGACACATACTGGACAGCCGGGACCGGAGAGCATATCTATGTTTTGAGGGATGAGCTGGCGAATACCATGCCTAAGTATAGCTGTAGTGTGCCCACCACAGAATTCCATCAACCTTGCCGGTTGGGTAGAGCGTTGGTGGATTCTTGCTATTAGCTTTTTACCCAATTCAACATTGCGATACTCGTCAATGAATTTCACTCAGGTTTGCTATCTCCTCTAGCAATCTCAAGGTTTCTCGGGCTTCAGCCTCATCGATGACATTTATGGCATAGCCGGTGTGTAATAATACATAATCACCTATCTTGACTTCAGGAGTAAGGCGGATATTGATGCGGCGTTTCACATTGCCAATTTCAGCTTCAGCTTCACTATCTTCTATTGATACAATTTGCACCGGGATGGCTAGACACACATTCCACTCTCCCAACAAACTAGACAAGTAGAAGGCAGTCTAATGAACGCTCTGAAACACACGTCTGCATTGGGCACTGCCTTCTACTTTTGCCTTCCGAACAATATACTTGAGTAGATTACTGTGATTACCAGCGTAAATATGGTCTGAACTCGATTTGGTTAAGTGATTAGAGCTCTAGTGGCAGTGGCTCCACCTTAACTATCTTATCATAAGGGATAAAATCTAAGAATTCCTTCATAACCTTTTCGACTGCTTTAGCGTCTTTGGCTTCCCAGTCGCTAATTCCCACACCATCTTTGTCTACATATACGCCATTGAGCTTAAGCTTGGAGTCTCTTCTCATGGCCTCTCCCGCATTTACGTGGAAGTGCCGCAGTTGTAGCTCATTGAGCTTTGGCATTTTCCCCTTATCTGTGTGAAGCACCAAAATCTTTGCCACTTTAACCTCCTTACTTATTCTTTAGTAGATTATAACTCTAAATTTGGTTTTTGCAATTACCTTATCTTGTAGTAATGGCCTTTACTTCGCTTAACAGCCAGGAATACCAGTTTCTCAAACCTTCACCGGTCTTGCAGGAGACTTCGAAGATTTTAACCTTTGGGTTCACTCCTTTGAGGGCACGGCGGAAGTTATTGAGGTTAAAGTCAACATAAGGCAGAAGGTCCAGCTTATTTATCACCACCACATCAGTTTTAGTGAACATTAAAGGATATTTGGTAGGTTTATCATCGCCTTCAGGCACGCTGGAGATCACTACCTTTTTGTGTTCTCCTAGGGCAAATTCAGCGGGGCAAATGAGATTACCAACATTTTCTATGAAAAGTAGGTCTATGTCTGTTAGGGGTAAGTCTTTAAGAGCTAAACTAATCATGTGAGCTTCGAGGGAGCAGCTACTGCCAGTACTTATCTGAATTACGGCTACTCCCTCCCTTTTTATCTTATCGGAGTCCAGTTTTGAAGCTACATCGCCTTCGATGACGCCTACTTTGACTTTGCTTTTTAAGTTCTTTATTGTTTTTAATAGAAGGCTAGTTTTACCTGCTCCCGGCGAGGACATGAAATTAATGGCGGCAATTTTATGCTCGTCTAAGAGTTGCCTGTTTTGAGCGGCGATAGCTTCGTTAGCTCCCAGAATATTTTGTAGGACTTTTATCTCCATTCGTTTCTACCTCTATACTTTCTATGTAGAGTTCCCTGCCTCCGATTACTTCCACACTTCGGCTTTGGCAGGTGGGGCAAACCCACATGATATCTTTGGGATTAAAGGTGGTAGAGCATTTGCGGCAGCGTAGCTCTCCAGCCACCAGCTTGAAATTGAGAGTGGCTCCATCGGCAATGCTGTCTTTGCTCAAGAAATCAAAGTAGAATTCAATGCATTCAGAAACGAACCCGGTTAACTCGCCGATAACTAGACTGATCTTGTTTATCTTGTAGGCTTGGGCTGCCTTGGCTTTGTCCAAGGAAATGTCGAGGATACTTTGAGTTATGGACAGCTCGTGCATTTTAAGAAATCACCAAACTTGGTATTGCCAACTTTGAGCCCAGTTTCATTCTATTTTGCTGAGGCATTGCAATAGATATTCCCTTAATATATTTAAGGCTTCATCGGTGGCATCTCGTTTATTTCCCTCTCGGTCTCCGGGAAAGCGATGCTCTCGGCTTAGGCTGGCATTGGTAGCTGATAAACCGAGGTAGAAGAGCCCTGCTGGCTTTTTGGGAGTGGCCCCCGAGGGCCCGGCGATTCCAGTATCCGAAATACATATGTCTACGTCCAGCAGTTTCCGACCGCCCTCAGCCATCTCTATGGCTGTTTGTGGGCTAACGGCACCATAGTTTTTGATAGTTGTATTCTTTACCCCGAGGAGATTGATTTTTATCTCGTTGCTGTAGGCCACTATACTGCCCTTGTAGTAGTCAGAGCTGCCTGGAATGTTAGTTATCTTGTCAGCCATTCTGCCGCCCGTGGCTGATTCGGCTGTGCCTAGAGTCAGCAATTTCCCCACTTTAGCCTGGTATTCTCTCAGTAACTTGGCGATCTCGTCTTCTATTCTCGTCATATTGCCTCAGGTATTTAGAAAGTTTAATTCATTTTAGCAGAACTAAGAATAAAGTCGAGTTTCTGATATAATTGTGATGTCGTGGATGAATTATCAGATACGATAACTTTCCTTGGCACTGCTGGTGCCAGGTTTGTGCTTATTAATCAATTTTTAGCTTCTGGCGGCGCTTGGCTTAATCTTGGTGACACCAAGCTGCTTTTGGACCCCGGCCCAGGTTGTCTGGTTCATGCTATCAAGAAGAAGCTGGTTCCGGCTAAGTTGGCAGCTATCATTCTTTCTCATAAACATCTTGACCATAGTGGAGATATGAATGTTATGATTGAAGCTATGACTGAGGCTGGAACAAAAAAGCGCGGTGTAGTTTTTGTTCCAGCCGACGCCTTAAATGAAGATTCCGTCATCTCTCCCCACTTGAGAGCTTATCCCGAAAGCATAGAAGTTCTAGCTGAGGGCAAGTCTTATTCTATCGGTGATATTTCTTTTGAGACGCCGATTAGGCACAGGCATCCAGTAGAGACCTATGGGTTTGTTTTTCGAACGCCGCGGCATACTTTCTCTTGGATTGTCGACACGGGGTATTTTGATAAGTTAACCAGCTATTATCGGGGTGAGTTGCTAATTATCAATGTGGTTAGATTGAAATCAGGTGCTCTCATTGACCATTTATCTCTTCCCGAAGCTAAGCAAATAATTATGGAGGTCAAGCCGAAAGTAGCTATTTTGACTCATTTTGGTATGACCATGTGGCGAGCTAAGCCATGGGAAGTGGCCGAGCAGCTGAGTAAGGACATCGGTATATCAGTTATTGCGGCTCGAGATGGTATGACATTTGATTTGGCGCGGTTAGATGCCATGTCCTGATAACAGGCAAGTTTGTTTTCCTTGAAGCTATGGGGAAGGGGCACAAATATTATATTGGTACTAGTGGCTGGTATTATGAGCACTGGCGCGGGCTTTTTTATCCTGAGAAGCTGGCTAAAGCAAAGTGGCTGGAGTTTTATGCTGGACATTTTGGCACTGTTGAGCTCAATAACAGTTTTTACCATTTACCCTCGGAGAAGGCTTTCGTTAGCTGGCGCGAGTCATCATCTGAGGACTTTGTTTTTGCAGTTAAGGTAAGCCGTTTTATTACCCATATAAAGAGGCTCAAAAATGTGGAAAAGCCAGTGGAAAATTTTTTGTCCAGGGCGCGTCTACTCGAAGGCAAATTGGGGCCTTTTCTTTATCAGCTTCCACCCGACATGAAGTGTAACTCGGAAGTTTTGGAGAACTTTTTGTCTTTGTTGCCGAGGGGGTGTAAGCACGTTTTCGAGTTTCGCAATGAGTCGTGGATTGATGATGGCATTTTTGATATTTTACGCCGATACAATGTTGCCCTTTGCATTTTTGATATGCCTGGCTTTACTTGTCCCCTAGTGGCAACTGCCGATTTTGCGTATATTCGTTTCCACGGCAGTGCTGGTTTGTACTCGAGCTGTTATTCCGATGAAGAACTTTTGAGATGGGCGGAAAATATTGCTAATCTGGGACGAAATTTAAAAACGATTTACATTTACTTTAATAATGATGCCGAGGCTTTTGCTGTAAAAAATACGGTAACGTTGATGAGTTACCTGCAAGGTTAACTTGATTA
>Ga0265594_1002610_pt1 | contig 12704 bp, 17 predicted proteins | sample saktaG_11_FD_190147 | JGI IMG/M metagenome (GOLD analysis project Ga0265594, IMG submission 190147) | Saline water microbial communities from Sakinaw Lake, British Columbia, Canada - sak_2011_5_24_80m | ecosystem: Environmental > Aquatic > Non-marine Saline and Alkaline > Saline ... | reverse complement strand
TGCTATCACAATAAATGCACTTTCTTCCCAAATAATACCTGTCTGACAATATCTTTCTCATTACTATCGTCGTAGTTTCGCTTAATTATAAGCTTTATTGGTCCGTTTTTGCATCAATCACCTAAAACATTTCTCAATAAACTTAGATTAATACAAACTATTTTAATTGCAATACTTTTATAAATAATAATGACAATTAGTTACATGGCATTTTTAGGAATATTAGCAACAATATTTGGTATGGCTATGAGTATAGGCTATTTTACTCAAACTGCAAAAATTATAAAACAAAAAAGTTCTAATGATGTTTCTTTAATAACTTATCTTATTTTTGGAATAGGAGTTACAGTTTGGTTATTATATGGATTATCAATTAAAGATTTCCCAATAATTATTTCAAACATTGTTGCACTAATCGGAGCCTTATCAGTTATTATCTCTTACTTTTTTTATAAACATTAAATAATTATAATTACTAAATAATAAGATATAAAAGATTATTCTATAACCTTATAAATACTTATTTCTTTTCAAATTTATGTTCAACAAACTTAAAGATAAACTTAAGGGATGGTTTTCAAAATCCAAAGAAACAATAGAAGAAACATCAGATCCGATTAAAACAAAAGAAAAACCCCCAGAATCTCCAGAAGAAAAACAAATCAAAAAAGTAGAAAAAATAATTGAAAAAGCAAAAACACAACCTTTTGAAGAACCCCCATTAAAATTTAATGTAGCAAAAAGAAAATTTGAACCAGATTTGGAAAAAATACAACAAGAAGCAGAAACAAGAAAAAAAGATATAAAAAAAGCAAAAAAACAAGAAAAAGAAAACAAAGAAGTTGAAGAAATATTAAAAAAAGACCCAATTGAAATCTTAAGTGAAAAATCACCTAAAGAAGTTATAAAAGTTCTTGAAGAAAAAAAATCTGCTCAAGAAACTAGTGAAAAAATAAAACAAATTAAAGAACAAGAAATAGAAGAAATAAAAGAAGAACAACTCTTAGAATCAAAAAAACCTGAAAAATCATTTTTTTCAAAATTTAAATCCACTTTTTTTTATAAAATATCAGAAGAAGGTTTTAATGAAATCTTTGATGATTTAGAACTTCTTTTATTAGAAAACAATACAGCATTAGAAGTTGTCGAAGACATTCGTTCAAAACTTGCAGAAAAATTAATAGGAAAAGAAATAAAACAACAAGACTTAGAAACTGAAATCAGTAAAGAATTAAAAAACACCTTAAATGAAATTTTAATAGAACCAGATAATCCCTTAGATGCAATTAAACTAAAACAAGAAAAACCATTTGTAATTTTATTTTTTGGAATTAATGGGACAGGAAAAACAACAAGCATAGCAAAAATTGCTTATTTTATAAAACAAGCAGGACTATCAATTGTTTTAGCAGCAGGAGATACTTTTAGAGCAGCTTCAATTGAACAAATTGCAGAACATGCAAAAAATCTCAATGTTCCTTTAATAAAACATGATTATAATGCAGACCCTGCAGCAGTTGGTTTTGATGCAATAAAATATGCAAAAAATCATAAAATTGATGTTGTTTTAATTGATACAGCAGGAAGAATGCACACTCGAACTAATCTTATTGCAGAAATGGAAAAAATCTGCAGAGTCACAAAACCTGATTTAAAAATATTTGTTGCAGAATCAATTGCAGGAAATGATGCAACAGAACAAGCAAAAACATTTCATGAAGCTATTGAAATCGACGGCACAATCTTAAGCAAAGCAGATATTGATGAAAAAGGAGGAACAATTTTATCTATATCTTATGCAACAAACAAACCTATTTTTTATTTAGGAACAGGACAAAACTATGAAGATTTAGAACTTTTCAATAAGCAGAAGTTTATTGAAAGTTTGGGGTTGTAATAAACTAATTTATATTAATATCAAAATGTACCAAGACAGAAAAGGAAATTATCATAAAAAACCCAATAATATAAAACCCAAGAAAAGAGAATCAGCATATGGGATATTTATAAAAAATAATAAAATTTTATTAGTTAAACCTAACTGGATTAATAATTAGGAATTTCCAGGTGGTGGAAAAAATCCAAATGAAGATTTAATTAATACATTAAAAAGAGAATTTCAAGAAGAAACAGGATTTAAAATCACCAAACTAAACAAAACTCCAATTTATATTGCTAATGCAAAATTCTATGCTGATGACTTAAAAAAGTTTTTTGATTCAAAAATGTATTTTTATAAAATAATATCTTTAGGAGCTCAAAACAAATCCTTAATTGATAAAAATGAAATCAAAGATTTAAATTTCATCCTCCTCTCTAATCTAAATAAAAAAAACATGGATAACTTTCATTTAAAAATTATGTCTTTGATTGAAATGGGTTAAGGATTTTCAAAAAAACAGCAAATTTATAAACTCCTTTCTCTTAATTTAATAATCAAAATGTCAACAGATGAACCAGACTCCAGTGACTTAGAACAAAAAGCTTATAGTTTTCAAGTACCCGGAACTTCCCAAATACCTAAAACTTCTTCTATCCTATATCCTGCAATTGCTCCAAAAAAAGTAAACTCTAACCAAATTCCAGGAACAGGTTTTAAATTCCAAAATCTTCCCTATGAATCTTAAAAATTTATCATCAAAAACCCTTTAAACCCTTATTCTCTAATTAATTTGAAATAAAATGTTATCTAATTTATCATCAGCACTCAAAAAAGGATTTGACAAAATAGCAGGAGCTGTATTTATTGATAAAAAAACAATAGAACTAGTTATAAAAGATTTACAAAGAGCATTAATCCAAGCAGATGTAAATGTTTATCTTGTAAAACAATTAGGTGATAAAATAAAAAAACAAGCTGAAAATGAAAAAATTAAAGGAATTGAAAGAAAAGAACACTTAACAAAAGTACTTCATGATGAAATACTGAATCTTATTGGAACTAAAAAACATGAATTAAAATTAGAAAAAGCAAAACACACAAAAATAATGCTTTTAGGATTATATGGGGCTGGAAAAACAACTTCTGCGCACAAACTTGCAGCTTATTATTCAAAAAGAGGTTTCAAAACCTGCATGTTAGGTTTAGATGTTCATCGTCCAGCAGCATCAGACCAATTAGAACAATTAGGCAAAAAAATAAAAATCCAAACATTTACAGATAAAAATGAAAAAGACCCTATTAAAATATTTAACAAATTTAAATCAGAATTAGAAAAATACGAACTTGCTATTATTGATACTGCTGGAAGACACTCTTTAGACTCGGAACTTGTTGATGAAATTAAACAACTTGCTAATGAAATAAAACCAGATTATAAACTATTAACAATTACAGCAGATATTGGACAAGCAGCAAAAACCCAAGCATCTGAGTTTCAAAAAACTTGTAATGTTAATGGAGTCATAATAACAAGAATGGACTCAACAGCAAAAGCAGGAGGAGCTTTAACAGCTTGTGCAGAAACTTCTGCCCCTGTTTTTTTCATTGGAACAGGTGAAAAAACAAATGAATTTGAAACATTTAATCCAGAATCATTTATTTCAAGACTTTTAGGACTCGGAGATTTAGAAGGACTTCTAGAAAAAGTCCAGTCAGCAATTGATGAAAAATCCCAAAAAAAACTAAAAACAAAATTAGAAAAAGGTGAATTTGATTTAAGAGATTTTCAACAACAATTAGAACAAATGTCAGGTATGGGTTCTATGTCAAAAATGCTTGAAATGATTCCAGGTTTAGGAAAAGCAAAAGACAAAATTCCAGAAAATCTTTTAGGAACTCAAGAACATAAAATGAAAAAATGGCAACATATTATAAACTCAATGACAGAACAAGAAATCAAAGGCCCAGAAATAATAGAAAAACAAACATCTCGTTTAAGCAGAATTGCAAAAGGTTCTGGAACAACAACAACAGATATAAGACAGCTTCTCAAACAATATAAATTATTAAAAGACCTCACCTCAGGTTCAGAACTAACAAACTTTGACCCTTCTCAAGGTTTAAATCAAAAGCAGATGATGAAACTTGCGAGAAAATTTGGGAAGAAAGTGAAGTTTTAAATCTAAAATGACCCCTCAAACAATCCAACAAGGAGCAGAAGCAATCATTTATAAAATAAATAATAAAGTTGTAAAAGAAAGAATTCCAAAATCATACAGATTAAAGGAATTAGATAATAAACTAAGGAAAAAAAGAACAAAATCAGAAGCAAAAATAATCAATAAACTTCAGGGCATTATTCCAGTTCCAGAACTACTTGCAGATCCAGGAATGGGAAGAATGATTCATATGCAATATATAAATGGCAAAAAATTATCAGAACATCTTGAATCCTTAGATTACAAACAAATCTGCAAACAAATTGCACAAACAATTTCAAAACTCCATAATCAAGACATTATCCACGGAGATTTGACAACAAGTAATATGATTTATGTAAAAAATAATAAAACCAACAAGACTCCTTCATCTCATCCTAATCTATTAATTAATAATAGTAATAAAGGTGAGCAGGAGGGCAAAGTTTATCTAATTGACTTCGGACTTTCATTTCATTCCCACAAAATAGAAGACAAAGCAGTTGACCTGCATTTAATCCAACAAGCATTAAATGCAAAACATTTCAAAATAGCAAATCAAGCAATTAAAATAATCTTAAACAACTACAAACCCTTAAGATATAAAGAAATCTTAGAGAAATTAAAAGTGGTTGAGAGTAGGGGAAGGTATAAGGAAAGGGGTTGAATGTCCCTGCCGGGATTCAAATCCCCTTCACAAAAATAGCCCCACTCGGATTCGAACCGAGGTCCCGAGCTCCAAAGGCTCGTATGCTTGACCACTGCACTATGGGGCTATAAGAATTACAAATTTAATCTGTTTATAAAACTTTTCACTCCCAAAAATTCACCCAACCAAAACTTTAAAAACCATTCCCCACACAATTTATCATGCCAAAAACAAAAAAAACACAAGAAGTAAAAAAACCAACATGGTTAAAATACACAGAAGAAGAAGTAAAAGCAATAATCTCAAAACTATCAAACAAAGGATTAACATCTGAAAAAATAGGGCTTGTTCTTAAAGACCAATATGGAATTCCAGATGTAAAAATCTATGATTTTAAAATAAAACAAGTTTTAGGAGAAAAATTTCAAGAACCAACAACTTTAAACCTCGACGCAAAACTTCAAAAAATTATCAATCATTACAAAAAAAATAAACAAGACAAAAACGCAGAACGTTCTCTAATAATTACAAAAGCAAAATTAAAAAAAAGACAAGATTATCAAAAAAACAAAAACAAGTAATTAATTAGTGACAACCGATTCTAATAATCTTTTTAAACTAATTTATTGTTAATATTATTAATCCAAACTAACAAACAGCTACAAAACAATTAAAAATAATCTAAAAAAGAGGATGATAAAAAATATTGAGCATTATATTGAAGATTTTTCAAACCTTCTTTTAGAAAAAATAAAAAATAAAAAAATTCATGTGATAAGTCATTTTGATACAGATGGAATAACTTCTGCATCAATTTTTTCAAAAACATTAGAAAGACTTCATGCTCAATTTTCAGTTAAAATAATTAAACAATTAGATAATGAAGAAATAGGAAAATTTCCAGATGATAAACTTATTATCCTTCTTGACCTCGGTTCAGGAAATCTAGATCTCTTATCCAAAATAAAAAATGAAATTTTGATAATAGATCACCATGAATTAAAAACTAACCCTCCAAAAAATCTAGATATTATAAATCCTCATCTAATAAAAAATGGAGAAGATTTATGTTCAGCAGAACTAACATATCTTATCTCTAAATCCTTATCCCAAGAAAACAAAGACCTTGCTTATCTTGCAATACTTGGGATGGTTGGAGACACTATGGAAAAATATATTAATAAAACAAGAAACCAAATTATAAAAGATGCAGAGGTTATAGTAAAAAAAGGAGTTTTAATTTATCCTTCAACAAGGCCCTTAGACAAAGCATTAGAATATAGTTCTCGTCCATTTATTCCAGGAGTAACAGGGGATTCAAAAGGCACTTATGAATTATTAGCAGAAGCAGGTATTGAAAAAATGGGAAAAAAACATAAAGCACTTATTGACTTAAGTGAGCAAGAAATGAAAAAATTAACAACAGCAATAATGCTTAGATTATCTACAAAAGAAACTTCAAATTATATTGGTAATTTATATTTAATGAAATTCTTTAATAAGATTGAAGATGCACGAGAACTCTCAGCAATAATAAATGCATGTAGTAGAATGGATGAACCAGAAACAGCCTTAATGCTATGTTTGGGAAATAGTAATGCAAGAAAAAAAGCAGAAAGAATTTATGTAAAATACAGGCAACATATTATCTCAGGATTAAAATATATTAATCAAAACGGAAATATTCAAGGAGAACATTATGTAATAATAAACGCAAAAGATTATATAAAAGATACTATAATTGGAACCCTTGCTTCAATACTCTCATTTTCCTCAATTTACAAAGAAGGAACAATAATCATAGCGATGGCTTACAATGGCAATAAAATAAAAGTTTCAACTCGTATGGCAGGAAGAAATATAAAAACAAAAAGAAACCTAAAAAAATTAATGGATTCAGTAACATATACTCTTGGAAATGGAAATTCAGGAGGGCATAAACAAGCAGCAGGATGTACAATTAAAAAAGAAGATGAACAAAGATTTATTGAACTTATTCAAAAAGAATTAGAAGTTGAAATGATTAAAGTCTAATCAAATCCAATTATCTGTTCTTCACCTAAACAAACAACACTAACCTAAATTATTTAATTTAGGACATTAATAATTAATTAAAAATTTTATCTTCTTAAAATTTAACAATCTAAAATAACCTACCAAAATCTTTAAAAACCCCTTTCTATCTATCTTTTCATGGGAAGATACAAATATAGATTCATAAAAATAAGATGTCCTAATTGTAAAAACGAACAAATTATATTTGAAGGAGCAACAACAAAAGTTCAATGCTTAATTTGTGATACAATTATGGCTGAGCCTAAAGGGGGCAAAGCAGATATAAAAGCAAGAATTGTTGAAGTTTTGAATTAGACTCTTAAACAACAATTCTTAAAAACTAATTCTTATTTAAAAAATCATGAATAAAGCATTTTTTATTGATAAAGACGGAGTAATTGTAGATAATTCTAAATATCCAGACGTCATTCCAACTCACAAAATTTTAAAAAATAAAATAATAAAAGGTTTAAAGCACATAAAAAACAAAGGATATAAAATAATAATAATTTCAAATCAACCTTGGATTTCTAAAAACAGACTGAGTTTAGAAGAAACCCACATTATTTTCAAAACTCTTTTAATTAAATTAAAAAACTTAGAAATAGAAATAGATGGATATTTTTTCTGCCCACATCAATCTTCAGATAATTGTGAGTGTAAGAAACCAAGTCCAAAAATGATTCTTCAAGCTGCAAAAAAACATAATATAGATTTAAAAAATTCCTTTATGGTAGGGGATATGAGAAAGGATATTTTAGCAGGAAAAAATGCAGGAACAAAAACAATCCTAGTTTTAACAGGGAGGGGCAAAGATTTTATAAACAATGGAGAAGATTATATTATAAAAAATTTAAATGAAATAAAAAAAATAATTTAAATGAGAAATCAAAAAGTAAACCCTAATTTTAGAAAACCCTTGGAAAAATTAGAAGAAGAAATTGGAACAAGATTAATAACTAATACTAGAAAACCTTCAATAGTAATTCCATTAAGAGGAATTGAAAAAATAAATTCCATATCTGTTTTTAGTAAGGGGGTTTTTGAAAGATTGTTAAGAAAAGTTCCATTAAAAAATCAGGATGAATTCCCATATCTTGATGCAAAAATAAAAGTTTACAAAATATCTCCAAGAGGAGCAAGAACAGGACAAAGATTTGTTTCAAAAGAAAAAATTAATGGATTAATGAAAGGATTAGAAAAAAGAATTTTTAGAGATTATTTTATTGAAGGTTTTTCAGGAATCCCTCCAATAATAGTGAAAGGAATCAATCAAGAAGGAGAAGATGCAGTCTCTTTTTATAGCCCTCCCATAATTGAAGTCGCAAATGGAGAAGGAGTTTTCTTAGATGGAGCTCATAGGGGGTATATAGCAGAAATAACAGGAACTTCAATATATGCAGTTCATATTTTTGGAGTAACATCTCCTCTTCCATTCATGCCCATAGACTGGGATGAAGTAAAATTAATAAAAGGAAAATTACCTATAGAACAAAGATATAAAGATTTAAGAAAAGAATACTTTAGAGATCTTTCAACAATAGGGATTGATGGATAATCTCCCATCAAAACCTTTATAACCTCCCAACCCAGTATTTTTCTATGGAATCAAAAAAACAAGAACTAGAAGAAGGACAAATAGTCTTATGCACAGTTGAAAAAATCCTAGGAACAACAGTGTTTGTAAAAATAGAAAATAATGGAGAAGGAACAATAACAACTTCAGAGATATCTCCAGGAAGAATCAGAAATCTAAGAGATTATGTGGTTCCAGGTAAAAAAATTGTATGTAAAATATTAAACATAAGAGACAATAAAATTTATTTATCATTAAGAAGAGTAAAACAAAATGAAAAAAAAGAACTTTTAGATAAAATAAATAAAGAAAAATCATACAAATCAATTTTAAAAACAGTTCTCTCTCAAGAATCAGAAAAAATAATTGAAAAAATAACTCAAGATTATTCAATTATAGATTTTTTTGAACAATTAAAAACAAACTCTAAACTAATAAACAAATATGCAAATAAACAACAATCAGAAAAAATTCTTAAAATTCTTAAATCAAAAAAAGATAAACCTAAAGAAATAAGGCAAATCTTCAAACTTTCAAACAAATCTCCAAATGGAATCATAATAATCAAAGACATCCTTCAAACAGCATTCAAAAACTCTCAATCTAAAATTAATTACCTTGCAGCAGGAAAATATGCTCTAACAATCACAGGCCCTGATTTTAAAAATATTAAAACACAAGTTTATCAAATTCTTAAAAAAATTGAAAAACAAGCTAAAAAACAAAAATGTGAATTCTCTATAGAAAAAAGTTAAATTTAGACTCTTAAAAACTTTCACCCAACTATTGTCACCCCTATCAAATAATAACAATAGTAACATTTATAAACCTAAAACACCTATAAAAACTATGGAAAACAAAGAAATTTTACCATCCATAATCAAGCACAAAAAAAAGATTTTTTTAGTTTTAACTTTAATAAAAATTCCTTTACTAATCTATATAATTTCAATATTAGTAACTGTTCCAGCAATAACTGCTATAAATACAGAGTATAATACAATAAAAGGAGCACATAGAGGAGATTCTGTTGAAAACTTTGAAAATACATTAGAAGCAATAAAAAATGCAACAGAAAATCAAGAATATAATTTTATAGAATTTGATATTCAATATACAAAAGACAAACAAAGAATCCTTTTCCATGATATATCCTTACTAAGAACAACAGGAAATTCAGAATCAATTGAAAATCTTACTTACAATGAACTTCAAGAATTAACTTCTTTTAATATTCCAACTTACAAACAAGCAATGGATACTATTGAAAACAAAAAGAAAATAAATATTGAAATAAAATCACAAGGAAATTTTGAAGATGATAAAGAATTACTTGATTTTACAATTCAAGACTGCAAACAAAGAGGAATTATAAACAACATAATGATAAGCTCTGTTTCAAGAGAAGTAATTGAATACTCAAAACAAAAATACCCTGAAATAAAAACAGGAAAAATATACTGGATACTTTCATCAACCTATCTTCCTTTTGATTTTTTAACAGAAAATCTTTATCAAGATATTAATGAAATGCAAGCAGATTACATAATGCTCCATGGTGCAAACATTAACAACATGTCTGACTTAATAGAACAAAAACCCAAAGATAAAACACTTTGCTTTTGGTATTTTAATAATGAAATGTATATTCTCCAAAAAGATAATACAGATGGGATGTGGTGAGGGATAAACCAAATAATTAAAATGACAAAACCAACTTTTCAACAATATGTAAATAAAAAAGCACAAGGATTAGTTGAAGATATAAAAAGAGAGAGAGACAAACCTTCTTTGACAATTGGAAGAGATTTTGATGATTTTTATAATAGATTAAAAATATTTATTAGATTAGCAAATCAAGTTAGACCTAATGAATCTTACATTAATTATCTTCAAGAATCAGATGAAATTATTAGAGAGTATTACAGATTTTAATATTCAAAACAACTTCTTCTGAACCCCATTACTAAAACTTTTCTCAGAACTAAAACCACTCTCTCCAACCTGATCTACTTTCTCATCAAAACTATCATTCACCTCTTCATCCATCAAAGCAACCCCATACTCTCCATCATAACCAGGTTTAACTTTTATCTTTCCATCCCTATTCCTTAAAATCAAATCCACCAAACTAGAATCAACAACTCCTTTCAAATCCTCTTCACCAACATTTAACAAAATCTCAAATTCATTTCCAAACTTATCAATTAACTTATTATAAACCTCCCAACAAGATTTAGTATTCATTCCTTTTCCAATACTTAAACTTATTATCTCATGCAAAGGTAATAAAGTATAATATTTTTTCTTTTCTTTATAATCTCCATTACCTAAACCACTTAACTCTTCAACCCTATTATCAACACCAATAACAAGCCCCTTACCACATTTAGGACAAATATTATTTAATTCTTTACTTTCTTCAGGACTACAACTAAAACCACAATTAGCATGCCCATCAAAATGATATTTTCCATAAGCAGGATCAACTTCAATTGTTCCAATAAAACTATTCTCCCTTATTTGGTTTAATATTAAATCATAACTCAATTCCTTCAAACTATCTAAACTACTTATGTCAAAAATTGTAGCTTCACGACCAAGCCTCCAAGGCCAAAAAGAATGTAAATCAGAAGAACTAATAATACTAATATTTTTTTCATCTAATTCTTTAATTTTCCAATTCATTGCAGGATCACTAGAAATCCCTGTTTCAATAGCATGAATTCTATCAACTTTATCTTCAAAAGCTTCTTCTAAACTATCATAACCTCCTTTACTTCCAAAAACTCCAAACCAAGGAGTCCAAGCATGTGCAGGAATTACTTCAATTCTTTCATCAATCTCTTCCATCTTAGCAGCAAAATCCCTGCAACTAATTTTAAAAATAGGTCTTCCATCATAATCTCTTCTACCTTTTGTATCCAACCAACTATTAATCTTATCAACAACTTCTAAACTAGGAGCTAAATAAACTAAATGAACCCTACGCCCTTTTCCATAATGAGTATAAATCAAACTTATTTCAGAACTTAAAATAAATGGAAACTTACCTTCACTATCCTCATACCATAATATTCCATTCTCCTCTTTTAACTTTTCCCTTATCTCACTTAACCATTCATTATGTGTAAAATCACCTGTTCCTAATAAATCCAAACCCTTTACCCTGGCCCACTTAACTAAATTACTAATATTCAAATCCTTACTACATGCTCTTGAAAAACGAGAGTGGATGTGAAGGTCTGCAAATAACTCTCCATCTTTTTCAAATTCCATTATTAAAAAAATAATCTCTTGTTTTTATATATTGTTATCTTTTAGAATTATCTTATGCTTTTACATAAGTTAATCTTTGAATAAACAATAAAAACCACATAGTTCCATTAAAAAACGTTATAATTGTCGAGAGATAAAGATTAAGTGTAAAATAAGCAAATGTCAGGGCATATAATCCAATTGTTGTTATTAAAGAAGCTTGCACAGATAAAAAACCTTTTTTCTCTTTAAACCCTCGATAAACTTGGTATGCTAATGAATATCCAAAAAGAATATTAGCTACTGCAATAACAATATCTTGCCACACCATATTATTTAAAAAGAGATAGAGTCTTATAAATCTTACTCAAACTCTCAATAACCTAACCAAACTATAAACATCTCCACTTGAATAAGTTATATTTGAAACAGTTATTTGAATCAAAGCCAGCAACCACATAAACAAAATCCAATTCACACCTAAAACCCAAATCAAATTATAATCTTTCTTAAATCTAATTTTATAAAAAATGTAAACATTAACAAAACTTAAATAAATTCCAATTAAAAACAAAAACCTTAAATCAGAAACAATTCCTGCAATATTAATTTCTGTTCTCTGAAATTTATCAAGTTTTTTATAAGCTCCCAAATCAAACTTTGTAACTCCTAATTTATTTACACTAGGATTATAAAAATTTGGAATTGTATCTAAGAGATTAAGGCTATAACTATTTTTAACACCATATTTATCTAAAACTTTCTGATGCCCTTTTTCATGAAAATAAGTTGATACCTGCACCAAATAAGGCAATACAAAAAATATAGTTATAAAAAGAAATCCAGCTATATTAAATATTTTCCAAAATTCTTTTTTCCAGTTTCCACTAACCTCTTTTTTCATAAATTAAATAAAAAACAAGAGTTTATAAAAGTTGTTTAAACTTGGCGCTGTCCGAAGTTCTAATTAAAACCGAAAATTATTTATAAAATAGATAATAGATAGTTCTATGAATCACCAAAAAACTATCTATCAATCTAATAATTCAATGAATCAAGAATTAATAAATCTTTTCCATTCTTCAA
>Ga0265594_1002608_pt1 | contig 12705 bp, 10 predicted proteins | sample saktaG_11_FD_190147 | JGI IMG/M metagenome (GOLD analysis project Ga0265594, IMG submission 190147) | Saline water microbial communities from Sakinaw Lake, British Columbia, Canada - sak_2011_5_24_80m | ecosystem: Environmental > Aquatic > Non-marine Saline and Alkaline > Saline ... | reverse complement strand
AAAGAATTTGAAATTTTGTTTTTTCGTCGGCCAAATTCACTTGGAAATTTTTCATTTCCGTGGGAATCAGTTCAAACTCGGTTTTATCTTTATTCAAGGATATTTTCACGCCCAATCCATGGCGCACTTCAAAAGAAAATATCTGGTCAAACAAAAAATTGCCCAGCGAATAGAATATCGGTTTGCCGTTATAAATTTCAATGGGCTGGATCACATGCGGATGGCTTCCCAAAACAACATCAGCACCCGCGTCAACAAACCGCCGCGCTTTTTCTTGCTGGCCTTTTGAAAAATAGTTTTGGTATTCGTTGCCCCAATGAGTATAGACAATCACATAATCCGCCAATTCACGGACATTTTTTATTTTTTCCACCGTGCCCTCAATTTCCGCATCGCCAAATTCATGATAGCCCGCAAACCCAATCTTTTTGCCGTTAACTTGTTTTATCAACGCTTCGCTTTCGTTATAAAAATCGCCGAAATACGCAATGCCGGATTGCGATAAATATGCCTGTGATTGCTCAAATCCATCCCGGCCGAAATCCTGCGCATGGTTATTGGCCAGATTCACGACATCAAACCCGTTTTGCGCCAACATCGGCGCCAGTGCCGGAGAAAAAGTGAAGCTGGTGTTGTTCGGATCTAGCGGACGCGGCGCAAAATCAGTGAACGATCCTTCCAAATTCGCCAAAAGCAAATCATTGCCCGATAAAATTTCCTTTAAATTTTCAAACGGATAATCCGGTAAGTTCCGGTCAATTTCTCGTTTGATGTAGCGATCCAGCAAAAGATCGCCAAAAGCCAAAATGGTTATCGGCTCCGGCACGACAATCCCGCCCTCCTTCGCCGCTTCCTCCATCGCCGCAGACCACTCCCCCGCGTTTGCCGCCCCATCATCAGCCAAATAATTTTTTCGCGCGCCAAAAAAATAAACCCCGGCAACCACCAGAACCAAACCCAAAAATAAAATTTTAAAAATAATCTTTGCCATTACCCCATCCTACCCCGCGCTTGTGAATAAAAAAAGAGCCCGGAAAGGACTCTACGCCTTGGCTTTCGCCTCAGCGTTGCTGCTATACCTTGCCGGAGCATCCAAGGGCAGCCCCAGATCCATTTCAAGGATTAAAAGACATCCCTGAACAAATCCCGGAAAAAACTCTTCCCTGGTTGACTCTATTATGTCAACCCCAGTGAACCACTCTAATTCATGCTTGTTTCTTGCTCTCTTCATCGTTGCGGCAATGGTGTAGTATAAGATGCTTTCACTTCCTACCCAATCTTGCCGCCAAGACTGGACTACCTGCCGGCAAAAAATAACTGCCGGAACCGCAAGAAACAGCTTGGCTATTCTCGCTATTTCCCGGGCATAATCATCGGAGATGCCCATTTCTCTTAAACTAGCGAATTGTTCTCTGGCAAACGCTTGCTTTGGGTCTTCGTTTGTTGCCTCGCGCTCCTCGACAAGAATTTTATCTCGTCTTCTGAAAGCCCATTCGCGCATCTTGCGAACCTGCCGCCTCTTCCCACTTATCTGCTTGGCAATCTCAAGGATACTTGGAATGTATAAAACAAAGTCCGTCTTCGCGCACAGATTATTAAGCTCTATCTCCAAGCCCTTAGTTTCACCAACAACTTCGCGGGCATCGGCAATCATTTTTACCGATCTTAAATCCTCGTCACCGGCCAGCGTCTCTTCGATCGTCTCAAGGTAACGTTCTACTGCTCCAACATCACCTTCTGCCTCAATCCTCGCACCTCTAATACGCTTCTTATCGACTCTGTCTTGTTTTTTCGCCATATTTCAACACCCCAAAATCCCAACACGGGAGGGCAAAATTAAAAAATAAAATTTTTTCAAACTTTGCTCTCCCGCGTTTTTTTAATACTTTTCAAAGATCTCAATTATCGCTGAAAATCATATCATACCATTTTAATTTTGTCAAGGCTGGCCGCGCCCGCCACCGGAAAGCGAGTTTACGGAGCTTTCCACAAATTCGCAACAACCAATAACACAAACACCAAGGCCAATCGCCGCGTTCCAATTAAACAAAAAACATCCTCGCCAAGGAATGTTTCGAACAAAAGGCAGGATAAACAAAACCTGTTATCTAAAAATGAAATTTGGCCATAAGTTTGAATTACGACGCTATTTCAAAAATCTTTTTCACAAGACCGGTTCTCGCATAGAAAGCGCGGCTAACCGATCCGTGGCCGGGACCTTTCGTCCTTGCTTGTATCCATTTGCCATCGGCTCCGGTTAACGCCTCAAAACCTTGAGTAATTAATTTGCTTCTAATAAAATCATAATCATTTTTAATCTCTTGAATAATTTCGTCATCTTCGGCAAAGTCTAAATTAGCTACTTTCAGCAATTCTCCACTATCCGCATTTTGTCCGTGCCACATTACAGCGCAAAATATAATTGATTTTAATTTTGCCCAACAATGGCTTTCAAAAAACGAATCCTTTTTAAATTCAGTCGGGTTGATCATTGTTATCGCCATTGTTTCCTTGGGAACTAGCAGATCCTTGACATAACGAAAACTAACAGATTTCAACTCGTATGATAAACCATTTGGGGCTTTGGAAACGTTCGTTTCAAGCCCTGCTAATCTTTCCAAAATCAAACCTTTCCATCCCTTATTTTGCTTTCCTGTTTCGTAAGTGGTGATTCCGTGTTCCAAGGCCAATTTTCTCAAATCTTTGCCGATATATTTGTTTAAATTTTTAATTGCCGTCGTCCTTGTAATAATTTTCATAAATTACCTTTCTAAAATTAAAACTTCTTTGTCGTCAATTTCGTAGTCATATCCCAATATTTTTTTCTGTTCAGGCGTTAAAATTGTCGTATCTAATAAAATATTATCTGGCACAAATTCTCTATCAACAATCCTTCCTCTAATTTCATTTGCATAACTTTTGGCTACATTTAAATCATATGTCCAACTCGTAACTAAATTATTTGTTTCATTATAATAATTTATCCCCCTGTAAAGCGTCACAGTTTCTTTCTTTCGAAATTGCATAAGGAAATTGATTACTTTTTCGTTTGGATACCTGAACGGAACATCAAATGCTGATTGATGAAAATATTTGTCTGTCCAGTTTGCAACATAATCTGGGATCACACATTTATGAATCATATCTTTTTGCTAAATTTTTATGCAATTGCTCAAACCTTTTAATTGATAAATCCAAATATTGTTTTTCCGTATCAATGCCTATGAATTTTCGGCCGTAGAGATAAGCGGCCAGTCCCGTTGTTGAGCTCCCCGCAAACGGATCAAGAATTAAATCGCCCTCATTTGTGCTTGCCAAAACAATTCTTTTCAAAAGACCTTCTGGTTTTTGCGTTGGATGTTTGCCAAATTTTTTTTCAATAGGTTTAGGCGTTCCTTGCGCCCAAACAGAGCGCATTTGGGTATTCGGTTTTTTAATAAAATCTTCCGGCCATTCGCCGTTTTTCATTAAGTCGTAATTAAAAGTGTGCTTTGCCTCTTTCTCTTTTCTAGCCCAAAGTAAAGTTTCGTGGCTCGCAGTAAAAAATCTGCAACTTAAATTTGGCGAAGCATTGGGTTTAAACCACGCTATATCGTTTAAGAAATGGAATTTATTAACCTCAAGGGCAAAACCACATTGATAAATTGAGTGATAAGTCCCGCTAATCCAAATCGTTGCGCCCGGTTTTAAAACTCTCCGGCAAGCTTTCGTCCATTCAAGATGAAATTCAAAATTCTTTTTTGTGCCGTTGCTCAAATCCCAATCGCCTTTTTTAACACTTACCATTTTTCCATTTTGGCAAGTAAAAGATCCGCTAGATAAAAAATAAGGCGGATCGGCAAAAATCATATTAACTGAATTTTCCGGCAACTCATTCAAAATATCCAAGCAATTTGCTTGATATAGTGTGAATTTCGGCTTTTCGTAGTATGGTTTTGCCATTGAAATTAGATTTAAATACTTCTATTACAGATTACCTTTTTTAGGGCCTTTTTTCAATTTTACGCACCGGCCTGACAGTATCCGGATCAAAAAACAATGATTTAGAAATTTGGATGCCAGAGATTTAGATATCAGATATCTAAAATTTAAAATTTGGACAGATATATTCCATATGGAATATATGGCATTTTGCCACGCCGTCCAGGGATCACCGAATAAGCAATGATTTAAACGCTTACCGATGTATATACACGTGTATATACATCAAAAAACTTGCGCGGAAATCAATTTTTGGCCGGGCGTTCGCCAAAAAGCTTTTTCATTCTGCGGCGGCCGGCGACAATTTTCCAATATAATTCTCTCTTTTTAGATTCTTCTTCGGTTCCAAAAGATTCGGTAAATATTATTTTTAACGGCCGACGGTTTTTTGTGGCTTTAACCTGGCCAGAATTATGTTGGATAAGACGCTTGGCAATAATATAAAATTCCTATTAGGAGAGCGCCCGCCTGCGCTTCGCTGCAACGAGGTTCGCTCAAATTTAAAAAGCCCATTGCGGGCTTTTTAAATTTGAGCTGTTTGTATGAAAAAGTTCGGACTTTCTTTCTTGAGAAGGACAGCTAAAAGCTGTCAACTGCTCTGTATTTTTGTTGTATCTTTTTTGAGCAAAAGGCGCAATATCTCATTCTTAATTCAACTAGAATTATATCGACTCGATTTCTCTATCTTAAATAATTTATCTTGTTGAGAGAGCTTTACTGCAAAATACTCTTCCCTATTCAACTCTTCAGGAAGTTTATCTTTCAATATAGATGCCACAAATTGTATATTATTGTCATTAACAAATTTAGAAATTTTTACCAATTGGTTATCATGTACTAATTCTTTTTTATCATTTAATAGAAAATGAAGACAAGGGATATTTTCCTCATCTGCGAACATAGTATACGCAATATCAAAACAAGAAATCTCGCCTTGTTTTTTACCCGAGCTTATATTTGTATTAAATGCCCTAAATTTATATAAGCGTTGGTTATTTCTTCTATTAATAACAATGTCATATGTAACAGCATATTTTTCACCATACAATTGGTCAGATATAGAGGAAAAATATTCGTTGAATTTATTGAGCTGCAATTTAACAGTCTGCTCGAAGCTATCGGAAAACAATTCATCGTTTATTTCATCCAGTTGCTTAGTATATTTTTTAATATTTGTTTCGACTTCTTCTAGTTGCTTAATGGTGCTTTCGTACTCTCCCCTTCTTCTGAATTTTTCAGTTAATTCAACAATAATATTTTCTAATTCCTTGAAAGAATCGCCCTTATCTATTTTAGAGATTAACTTTTTTTCTTTTTCCAACTGTTTTTTTAAATAAGAATCTTTATCTTGTATGGTTTTTTCGAGGCTTGGTAATTCTTTTGTTATAAATTTAACTTTTTCGGCAATCATCTTGTTGTGGTAACCGACTAATTCATCAAATGTTTTTTCGATACCGGATATTTTATCAGTAGCCTGTTGATAAATTAACTTCAATTGACGCAAATCAATATCTGATTTCCTAGAATCCAATTCCTGCATAGCTTCAATAATTAGATCTTTTCTAATCGTAATTTTGCCTATCTCTGAACTTATTTTGTTAATTTCATATTTTATTTGATTTAAGCTATTCAAATCAGCCTCGAAATTTTCGTTTAAATTAAAATTGGACTTTTTTCTATTTAAGTCTCTTATTTCAAGATTGATAATGTTAAGAGCCGCCTCATAGGCGGTTTTAGTTTGTTGCTTCTCAAGCCTATTTTTATAGGCATTTTCTTGCTTTATTTTTTCTGAAATTGCTTGCTTTGAATTTCCTTTTGTAAACTCACATCCAAACAAAAATAAATATAATGCCTCGTATTCCGCATCAGAAGTAAATTTATCTAACGTTTTTAGTGTATTATTAATATTCTCATCCTTATAGCGAATATTATGAGATATAATCTGCCTAAATGTCGGCCTCTCGGCTTCATGACCGGGAATGATTACCTGCGATAACTTTAGCTCAAATTCATCTTCCGTTAAATTTTCACCGTTTATCCTTTGAATTTTTTTCTTGCGAGACAAAAAATTTCTTTCAATTATAATTTCCGATGATTTTTCATCTTCTAAATTTTCTTTTAACGCCAATATAATAACAACTTCATTCTCTATCAGAAAATTTTTCACTAATGCATAATCTTTTTTGGACTCTGGGTCAATATATACTATTTTCGGATCAGCCCCCAAGCAGAAATCTACTAGTTTCAAAACGGTTGTTTTCCCTACATTGTTTCCGGTGGTCTTATCATTAATTTCTGGCGTTTCATCCACAATTAAATTAATTCCCTTTTTAAAAGTAATTTTACGAATTGTTCTGCGATCACTTGATATTGTCAGAGATTTTAAAAACATAATTTTACTTCGTTTTTTCCCTTCAGTTCAGCTACATTTATTAAAAAAAGCCAGTCTAGACACAAAATAAAAATAGGGAAACTCATATTCCGATGTTGCTTCACATTTTGGTATAAATCTAACAAATTTTGCGCCCCCTGCCTTTGAAGTTCTTGTAAAACAAAAGCTCCGTTGTAATAGATAGAATTTTCTGGATGTATATTGTCAGGTAGCAACATGTTTGTAGTTTTCTGGATTTTTAAAAATCTTACAACGGATAAATGCGTCCACAATTACAATATTCACGCAAGAATCTAGTTCTTCGATTGGTATTTTATTAAAATTTGGACTTTGAATAATTTTTTCTTTGATCTCGTCTATTATAAGAAAGAATAACTCATCATCATCTTTGACTTTTATATTCTTTAAATATTCCGTCCTAATCGTTGCCAATACTGAATTACTTTTGTTAGCTGCCAATTTATCAAATTCTGAATATATTTTATCAAGTCGATTATAATGCATCCCATAGTCATTAATTACATCTTTCGCAATATTAAAATTGTTAAATGAAATCTTACGGTCAATTTCAAAGCTATTTGTTGTAATGGGATAATCGTTTTTGTCCAAATCCTCTTTTGACAAAATATCTATTACTGATGCCAAATTTGAATCTAAATTCTCTACATCAATTTCTTGACCCAATTCCTTTTTAACAAAAACATACACTTCCTTCTGCCGATCTATATCTAATGCAAATATTGCCCTCAATATCAAAACAACATCATATATATCTTCAGATGGATTAAAGGCAATGCCAGAAGGATTAGTATAACTATTTTTTCTTAAATTACTTGCATCTTTTGATATCGAAACAAATTTAAAGCAATAATTTTCCCCCTTATATTTTTTAATTATTTCTTTACTCAATGCATCTTCAATCTTCGCTTTAGTACATGTTGCTGACACCTGAATAATTGTTTTGTTATTATCGCAAGCCAAATCAATTGCTTCAACATTTTGCTCAGTGCTATTTAAATCTTTAAGCTCCCAACCAAAAATTTTGTTAAAAAAATCCCGATAAAAAGGTTCTGCATGGTTATTCAAATTCAAAACATTCAATTTGCCGTTAGAATCAATCTCATAAGCGAGCGCATTCAATTTCCGCGATATATAACCATAATAGTCTGGCCTATTCATATAAATTCATTATTGCATTTTATTCTTTATTGTTCCAACGCCGTTTTCAACAACCCAGCCAATGATTAAAAACCAATACGATCAAAATTATTTAATCGGTTAGCCAACACATTGCGAAGACAAACAAACTGAATTTATCTCGATGAGCGGGTGAAGGGAGTCGGACCCTCGTTTCAACCTTGGGAAGGTTGCATAATAGCCGTTATACGACACCCGCCTGCGCCCCGCTAAAGCGGGGCTACGGCGGGCAAGCCCGCCTATAAGTATATTTGCAGACTTGCCTCGCCGAAATAATATGTTAATTAATTCCTTTTATTTTTTGCCAGAGATCTGTCCAGAAGTTATCGCCGGAAATCCCATCCCCTTGTTTTGTAGCAGAGGTTTGCCCGTCTTGCAAGATGGCAATCACTTCTTCGCCGGGTTTTTTGTAGCCCTGCTCGCGCATCCGCTCCTCCTGAAAGTTTTCCCCTTGCGCCGCCGAAAGCCCGGCCTTGAGGGTTTCGCGCCGCTCTTCCAAAATTTGCACTTGCTCGCGCAACTCTTTTACCTTGCCGCTCAGATCCTGGCGGCTGTTATGAATCCGCCAATTGGAAACCGCCAAAAACGCGACAATCGCCAATGCGGCCAGCCCCATAGCCAAATCCCCCAATTTGGATTGCCATGATTTCCTTTTCTTGATTTTGGGAATTTTAATGGCCATAAGAAAGCATAAAAATTTCAGGCTTGACGAAGCCGGCAAAATATCCGATAACAAAAACAGTAATAGTCCATTTTAACCCAAAACAATTCAAATATGAAATCCAAAAAAATCGCAAAAACAATCTGGAAGGTAATGATCGCTTTTATCGCCTTGAGCATGGTGCTTTCCATGGTCGCCATAGGATTCTAAAAACCGCGCGATCGCGCGGGTTTTAGCCTGATTTGAACATCGCCATGAAAACATCGGAGGGAATATGAACCTGGCCGCGGGAGGCCAGCTTTTTTTTGCCTGCTTTTTGTTTTTTCAAAAGCTTGTTTTTGCGCGTCACGTCGCCTCCATAAAGTGGCGCGGTCACGTCGCGGCGCTTGGCGCCCAAGGTTTCGCGGGCGATAATCTTGCCACCGATAGCGGCCTGAATCGGCAAAGCAAACATCTGCGAAGGCAATTCCTCTTTGAGCTTGGCAACAATTTTTCGTCCCTCGCAAGCCGCGTCATCTTCGGGAACAATCTTGGCAAACGCCTCCTCGCGCTCGCCGTTGATCAAAATGTCCAGCTTGATCAAGCTGGCCGGCCGATAGCCGATCATTTCATAATTCATTGATCCGTAACCCTGGCTGGCCCCCTTGAGCGCGTCATAAAAACCGCTCACGATTTTGCGCAAAGGAATTTCGTAGCTCAACAACAATTTTTCATTGCCCACATAATCGGTGTTCAAATAAATTGCGCGATATTCTTTGGCCAAGTCCGAAATCGCACCCAGATAATCAATCGGCGTGACAATTTCCAGCTTCACCCACGGCTCGCGGGCCTCTTTGATCACGGAAGGATCCGGCCAATCGCCGGTGGTGTAGATTATTCGCTCGTCTCCCCGATTATCACTGATTTTGTAGACCACTGACGGCGAGGAAATAATCAGAGCCAGATCAAACTCGCGAAACAACCGTTCGCAAACAATTTCAGCGTGAAGCGTGCCCAAAAATCCGCAACGATAGCCGCGCCCCAAAAATTCTTTCATTTCCGGCTCAAAAACAAATGACGGATCGCTTAATTTCAATTTTCCCAACGCGGCTTTCAGCGCGTCAAAATCATCGGGACTTTCCGGATAAACCGAGGCGAAAATCATCGGGTTGGGCTCGTCGTATCCGGGCAAAGGATCAACCAAAAAAGTTTTATTTTTCTCATTGTATGCTGACGCCACAGTGATTGTTTCTCCCACCCTCACCTTTTCGGGATCTTTGATACCGGTGGCAATATAACCGATTTGGCCGCAAAACAAACCCGAAGATTTTTCCATCACCGGACGGAAAAATCCGGTTTCTTTGGCCAGCCCTTGCGTTCTGTTTTGAATCAAAAACAGCTTGTCATTGGCAGCAACTTGGCCGTCAACCACGCGCGCGTAGGCAATCACTCCTTGATAGGAATCATACTTTGAATCAAACACCAACGCCCGCAAAGGTTTTTGGCAGTCGCCGCAAGGAGGCGGAACTTTTTCAATCACCGCATCCAGCAATTGCACGGCGTTCATCCCGCTTTTGGCCGACACCGCGAAAATTTCATCCGGCGAAATTCCGAGAAGCGCCGCCAGATCCAATTTGGCCTCGTCAACTTTGGCATAAGGAAGATCAATCTTATTGATTGCCGGAATGATAACCAAATTCTGCTTGCGCGCCAGCTCCAGATTGGCCAAAGTTTGCGCCTGTATGCCTTGCGCAACGTCCACCAGCAAAATCGCGCCCTCCACGGCTTCCAAACTGCGGCTCACTTCATAGCCGAAATCAACATGGCCGGGAGTGTCAATGAGATTCAAAATATATCCTTTGTATTCCATCCGCACCGGTGTCATTTTGATGGTAATCCCCCGTTCTTTTTCCAAATCCATCATATCCAAATGGCGGGCTTCCATCTTTTCTTTTTTAATCGTGGCGGTAAGCTCCAAAAACCGGTCGGCCAAAGTTGATTTGCCATGATCCACGTGGCTGATAATCACAAAATTGCGAATTGTTGACTGGTCGTGATTCTTCAATCGATCTTGTTCCATTTTCTTTTTAATAATTGAATCGCGGCGATAATTTCAGGCGAGCGCAACAAAGCTGTCGCCGGAAAATAAACTGCGGCGGCGGTGCCGGCGGCAACAATTAACACCAAAAAATCATTGGCGCGATGGGCCGGCGGCATTGTTCCAATCACCAAATATACCGCAACCGCCATAAAAATACCAGCGGCAAGCGACTTGAAAAATGACGCCGCGATTTCTTTGGCGCGCGTCAAATCCGCGTTTTTGCGAAAAATCAAAAACCACAATATCGCAAATTGCAAAGCATTGGCGGCAACATAAGCCAGCGGCAAGCCCAAAACCGAAATATCGGCAACGCCGCGCAAATCAAAAATGGCACGCGCCGCTTGAGCAAATCCCGCTTTCTTTAGCTCGCCGACAAACCAATAATTCATCGCGATATTGGCAATCACCGAGATTGCCGTGGTTAAGGTTGGCGACGCGGTGTCGCGCAAGGCAAAAAACAAGCGGAACATCACCGGCATCATTGAAGCAAAATAAATCCCCAAACAGAATATTCCCAGCGATGCGGCGGTTAGCTGGGCGGCCTCTTGTGTGAACTGCCCGTGATAATATAAAAAATCAACAATCGGCCGGCGCAAAATAAAAATCAAAATCGCGCCGGGAACCGCCAAATAACCGATTTGCCGGTAGGCCGCGGTAAATTTTTGCGCCAGCTTTTCAATCTGTCCCGTGGCGGCATATCTTGAAAATTCGGCAAACGCGGCCGTGGCAAAAGAAATGCCGATAATGCCGATCGGGAGAGAATAAACATTGTTGGACAAATTAAAAATTGCGATTGACCCCGCGGCCAAAGTTGAAGCGATAATCACCGGCACGATTAAATTTATTTGATTGGCCGCAATGCCGATCATGCGCGGCAACATCAAATTAAAAACCCGTGCCAACGACGGCGCGCGCAAATCAAAAACCGGCCGCCAGGAAAATCCGCATTTTAACGCCGGCGCAACCTGAATCAGCAAATACAACAGCGCGCCGGCGATCACGCCAATCCCAACGCCGGTTATTCCCATTGCCGGCGAGAGGAATAAAATTCCCGCGATTATGCCAATGTTATACAAAAGCGCCGCCAGACTGTAGGCCAAAAATTTTTTGAAATATTGCAAAATACCCGAAAAAATGGAAGCAATGCCGAATATTATGGGGCTGGCAAACATCAACCGGCTCAAAAACACGGTGCTGGCGGTTTGCTCGGGCGAAAATCCGGGCGCGATATACCCCGTTAATTGCGGTGTGAAAACAAAAAGCACCGCGCAAAGCAACACCAGCAAAGCGAAAAACACATTCAATGTGTTGTTGGCAAAACGCCAGGCGTCTTCCTTGTTTTTTGAATAATAATCCGAAAAAAGCGGCAAAAACGCCACCGTGATCCCGCCAAAAATCAAGATATTATAAATAAAATCCGGAACGCGGAACGCCGCAAAATACACATCCAGCTCCGGCCCGGCGCCAAAACGATTGGCCAAAAGCCAATCGCGCAAAATTCCCAATAAGCGGCTGGCGATTGACGACACCGCCAAAATTGCCGCCGGCAGAGCGATCCCCCTGCTTTGGATGTTTAACAATCCGCCATTAAAAAAATGATTAAACATATCCAAAAAATTCCAAAATTACCAATTACCAATTTCCAAAAAAATACAAAATACCGCAAAAATTACATAACTGCGGCAGATTCAAGGCAAAACATGAGGATGCGCGAAGCCGTATCGGGCATACGGCGACAAGCACCGGAATGTTTTAACGCGGAAGATGGCGTAATTATGTAATTTTTGCAAAACGGAAGGCCCAAGCCGGCAATAAGCCGGGTTCTGTCCTTCGGCAGGCTCAGGACAAGTCCCAAATTAGCCGAATGAGCAACCATTTATCTGGTCCCTCGATTACTCTCGGGATCTGGCGAACTACTTTTTACCCCGCCAAGGCGGGGCTTGTTCTTGCACCCGAGCAAGAGTTTAGCCGTTTCACTTCCGCATCACTGCGGAACTTCCTTGAATTTCTTCAAGGCCGCAAACCTTTCGGTTTGACGCGTCACTGTTCGCATCTCGGGCCTCGCGGCCGAAGGGTGTTACCCTCTGCTTTTAACCCCGCCAAGGCGGGACTGGGTGCCCGGACTTTCCTCTCCCAAAGATTTTACTCAATGAAAGCGGTTGCTTTGCCGGCTTGGGCCTTCCGTCCGTCCATATTTTAACAATTAAAAACCCGAATTGTCAAGATAATCCGCAATCTATCTTGTGCCAAAAAAATTATATTCACCGATAGCTCCAATCAAGAATTCCTTTCAAAGTGGAAAAATTTACAATCTTCAGTCCGGAGAAATTCTTGAAATTGAGTTTTTTGTTTTTAAATTCAATGATTCTTGTTTTGTTGTTGGCATAGAGCGCG
>Ga0265594_1002607_pt1 | contig 12707 bp, 10 predicted proteins | sample saktaG_11_FD_190147 | JGI IMG/M metagenome (GOLD analysis project Ga0265594, IMG submission 190147) | Saline water microbial communities from Sakinaw Lake, British Columbia, Canada - sak_2011_5_24_80m | ecosystem: Environmental > Aquatic > Non-marine Saline and Alkaline > Saline ... | reverse complement strand
CGGATTTATTGGGAGAAATATATTAGAGTCTTTTCTGAATGAAAAATATAATTTTATTGCTCCAAATCAACAAGAACTTGAGTTAACTAGTACTGAAAGTATGGATAAATATATTTCTGAACATAATATTGATATTATAATTAATTGTGCTTCTTACGGTATTTATGGTGCTAAAATCCAAGATATTGTTTCTCGTAATTTAAGAATGTTTTTTAACATAATTCGTAATTTGGATAAGGTAGAAAAAGTAATTCACCTTGGTTCAGGCTCAGAATATGATAGAAGCAGACCTATTGTCAAAATAAAAGAGGAAGATTTTGATCAACGAATTCCAAAAGACGATTATGGTTTTTATAAATATATAGATTCAAAATATATAGAAAAAAGCGATAAGATTATTTGTTTAAGATTGTTTAGTATATATGGGAAATATGATGCAAATTTTAAGTTTATTCCCAGTACAATAATTAAAAATCTTTTAAAAAAAGACATAACAATTAATCAAAATATAATTTCTGATTATTTATTTGTTGAAGATTTAATGCCTATTTTAGATTATTTTATTTTAAACGATGTTAAATTTAAAAGTTATAACATTACTCCTAACAAATCAGTAGATTTAATTGCAACTACCAAAGCTGTGAATGAAGTTTCGGAATATAAATCAAAAGTTACTGTTTTAAAAGATGGATTGAATAATGAATATACTGGTGACAATAGTAGATTAAAAAATGAGATTCCTAATTTAAAATTTACAGACAATAAAAAAGAAATTGAAAAATTATTTGCATATTATAAAGAAAATTTTAATAAAATAAATAAAAATACCACAAAATTATGAAAAATATTAATTCAAGACCATTATTCATTTTTGAAATGGCTAATAATCATCAAGGCGATGTTAAACATGGCCTAAGAATTATTAGAGAAATTCATAAAGTTAGCAAAAAGTTTAACTTTAATTTTGGGTTTAAATTTCAACATAGAGACCTAGAGACATATATTCACCCGGATTTTAAAAAAAGACTTGATATAAAATATGTTAAGCGTTTTTCAGAAACAAAAATAAGCGAAAAGGAATTTAAAATTTTAAAGGATGAGGTTGAAAAATTGGGCTTTCTTTCAATTTGCACTCCCTTTGATGAAAAATCAGTAGATTTTATTGAAAAGAATAATTTTAATATTCTTAAAATAGCTAGTTGCTCTTTTACAGACTGGTCTCTTTTAGAAAGAATTGTCAAAACAAAGAAGCCAATTATTGCTTCTGTTGGGGGAGTGCGTTTAAAAGACATAGATAATGTAGTAAGTTTTTTTCAACACAGAAAAAAGAAATTTACTTTAATGCATTGTGTCGGGCAATACCCAACCCCAATGACCGGTGTTCAGTTAAATCAAATTGACTTACTAAAGAAAAGATATCCTGATGTGGAGATAGGTTATTCTACTCACGAAGAGCCAAATAACTTTGATGCTGTTAAGATGGCCATAGCCAAAGGGGCAACTGTTTTTGAAAAACATGTTGGTATAAGAAATGAAAAAATCCAACTTAATGCTTATTCTGCTACACCTGATCAGGTTGAGAAATGGCTAACAGCAGCTAAACAAGCGTTTGATATGTCTGGGACTGCTGGAAAAAGAATGAAATTTGGCGAGAAAGAGATATCCGATTTAAAACGCTTTAAAAGAGGAGTATTTGCTAAAAAAGAGATTAAAAAGAATGAAAAACTTGATTCTTCAAACACATTTATTGCTTGGCCTAATCAAGACAATCAACTTTTAGCGAATGATATATCAAGATATATGGTTTATCAAACAAAGAAAAATATTAAGAAGAATGCGCCAATTCTTGGTTCAGATATGAATAATTCAAACCAAAGGGAGCAAATATATGAAATTGTTCTTAAGACAAGAGAACTTTTAAAAAAAGCAAAAATATCTCTACCAGATAAATTAGAAATTGAAATATCTCATCATTATGGGATTGATAATTTTTACGAGACAGGGGCAGTAATAATTACTTGTGTAAATAGAGAATATTGCAAAAAATTAATGATTTTATTTCCTGGACAAAAACATCCTACTCATTTTCATAAGAAAAAAGAGGAAACGTTTCAAGTATTATCTGGTGAAATGAATCTTCAGCTTGGTGATAAAAAAGAAAAACATAAAGCAGGCGACATTGTTTTAGTGCAACCTGGGGTTAAACATAATTTTAGTACTGAGAAAGGAGTTATTTTTGAAGAAGTTTCAACTACTCATTTTAAGAACGATTCCTTTTATGATGATAAAAAAATAATGGCCAATAAAAATAGAAAAACACATTTAACTTATTGGTTAAATATAGATTAAAATTTTATGTCAGTAGATAAATGTAGAATATGCAAATATAAATTTTTTGAAAAACCATTGTTGCATTATAAAAACATGCCGAGAGTTGCTCAGTTTTTGCCAGATAAAGAATCACTTGAAAATGATAAAGGAATTGACCTAGAAATATGCCAATGTTCAGGTTGCGGATTAGTACAGTTAAGCAATGACCCGGTTCCTTATTACAAAGATGTTATACGTGCTTCTGCTGTTTCGGATGAAATGAAAGATTTTCGTAGTAAGCAGTTTGATGATTTTATTCAGAAATTTTCGCTTAAAGGTAAAAAAGTTATTGAAGTTGGTTGTGGATGTGGAGAATATTTATCTATTATGAAACAATCTGGTGCAGATACTTATGGATTAGAGCATTCGACTGAATTAGTACAACAATCTGTTAAAAATGGTCTAAAAGTTTCAAAAGGATTTATTAAAAATAATGATTATAAAATAGACAATGCCCCATTTGATGCTTTTTTTATTTTGAATTTTCTTGAACATTTACCTGATCCAAATTCAATCCTTAAAGGAATATATAACAATTTGACGGATGATGGCATTGGGATTGTTGAAGTACCTAATTTTGATATGATTTTGCAAAAAAATATTGTTTCTGAATTTATAAGTGATCATTTATTTTATTTTACAAGAGAAACTTTAAATACAACATTAAATTTAAATGGTTTTGAAATTATTGAGTGTAATGAAGTTTGGCACGACTATATAATTTCTGCTATTGTAAAAAAAAGGAAAAAACTAGACATTTCTCATTTTTATGAACATCAGATACAACTTAAAAAAGACATAGAAAAATATATTAGTCTTTTTAAAAATAAAAAAGTAGCAATATGGGGAGCTGGACATCAAGCACTTACAATTATCGCTTTAATGAGTATAAATGAAAAAATTAAGTATGTTGTTGATTCTGCACAATTTAAACAAAACAAATATACTCCAGCTACGCACATTCCCATAGTTTCTCCCGATACAATTAAATCAGATCCAGTGGATGCCATTATTGTTATGGCTGCTAGTTATTCCGATGAAGTTGCAAAGACCATAAGAAAGGAATTTGATAAAAATATAAATGTTGTTATATTAAGAAACTTTGGGTTGGAAGAGGTTAAACGAACAATTCCCCAATGAGTTTTTATAGTTAAGGTTTCTTTGACAAACACCGTTAACTTATTAATTAGAGAAGTTTCGATGAAAACAAAAAAAGCAAAATTAATATCTCAAGTACATCATGGAAAGCGATTGGCATTACAAGAGCGAATTCCACTTGCAACACCACTTGTTGTTTATATAGAATCATCGGGTTATTGTAACTTGAGATGTATATTCTGTCCGCACGGAGTTAAGGGAACAACGTTAAAAAAAGATTTTATGTCTGTTAATCTATCTAAAAAGTTGATAGATGACCTATCTGTATTCCCCGATAAAATTGAGTTGTTACGTTTCTGTGGCACCGGAGATTCTTTGATGAATAAAAATATTCTAGAAATACTACAATATGCAAAAGAACAAAAGGTTGCCAAAAGAATGGAATTGATTACGAATGGTATTTTACTTACTGATGATCTAATTAAAAATTTACCCCGTTTTCTTGACAGAATAATTATTTCCATTGAGGGATTGTCTTCAGAGGAGTATCAACGTATAACCAGGACAAATATAAATTTTCAAAATTTATTAAATAACCTTAGTACTTTATATATCCACAAGGGTAGATGCATGATTCATATCAAGGCCAATAATGAGGCAGTTCTTTCTAAAAGTAAAAAGAAAACATTTTTTAATATGTTCAGTAATTATTGCGATGAAATTTATATTGAAAATTTAGTTCCTATGTGGCCGCAACTTGATGCCCCTTATTTTGCTAATTTTATCAATGAATTTAGATTTGGAGGGCAAGTTGCTAAACGAAAAGTCTGTCCGCAGATATTTAAGAGTTTGCAGGTTCAGGCGGATGGCGAAGTTTTGCCCTGTTGTGTTGATTGGAAAAGGGTGAATGTATTGGGGGATATCAATAAAGACTCACTTTTTAAGATATGGAATGGGAAAAAATTAAGAAAATTGCAGATTGAGCACTTGGTTGGGAACAAAGACAAGATTGAACCATGCAAAGATTGTAGAATGAACGATTATTGTGAACTTGACGATATCGACCCGTATGCAGATAAATTGTATCAGCATGTAGCAAAATGGAAAAAGTTATGAATAATAATTTGATTGAAGGACTAGTAAGCATTATAGTCCCTATTTACAATAGCGAGCAATATCTTGATAAATGTATAAAAAGCATTATTAATCAGAGTTATGAGAATATTGAAGCAATATTTATAAATGACGGTTCAACTGATAATAGCGGCAGAATATGTGATAAATACGCGCAGAATGATAAGAGGATTAGAGTCATACATACAAAAAATAATGGTCCAGCATCTGCAAGGAATAAAGGCATAAAAGATTTAAGAGGTGAATTCTTATTTTTTATTGATTCTGATGATTTTATTGAAAATAACGCAATAAGTTTGTTAATTGAAAATTATAATCAAAGTGATGCAGATATAATTATAGGAGATTTTAAAAAAGTTAATGATAATAATCCTAACTCTGAACATAATCGTGTTTTTTCAGATAGCAAGTTATTAAGAAAACAAGATATTATAGATTATACCAGATGGTATTTGAAAAAGCCCAATAAATTTCCGTTATTTGCGCATTCTTGGGGAAGATTATTTAGGTCATCGATTATTAAAGATAATAGTATTTATTTTGATGCTGATTTACGAACATTTGAAGATGTAGCTTTTAATTTTGATTATCTAAACTACACGAACAAGGTGTTTTTTTTGAAAAAAATAATATATAATCAATTGATTCACAATAATTACATTTCAGCCACGATGGCAATAGGAGCAAATCCTAAAAAATTGTTTGGATATAAAGTAGCTCTTACTGAAATAAAGGATTTTCTTAAAAATTGTAATTCTAAGGTCGACATAAGAAAAGAAACTGGACATGCAGATGTTTCTTTCACCATAATCCAATTAATTCGTATTTGTGGACAGATTAACAATATTAATAAAAAAAAGATTTATAAACTTGTTGACGAAATAATTAAAGACTCAAATTTTAGAGATAATCTGCAATTTTATTCTCCCTCAGGAGATGATAGTAGAATTCTTCCTCTCCCGATGAAATTAAAACTTGTTTGGCCTATTATTTGGATCTGTAAGTATAAATCTTATAAAAGATATAAAAAAATTAGAAAAGAAAGTGTTACTAAATGACCTCATCCAGACACTACTCAAGTCGTGGCAAATGCTTATGCTGAAGAACTTTGGGTTAAAATAGACGATAATTATACTATAAAATTAGAACATTAATATGATCAAACAAAGATTACAACCTATTTTCATCTTATGCAGATTGTTTTACGAGTTACAGGATATCATCTCCGTGAATATTATCCAAGGGCATTTATTGGATTTTTAAAAAAATATTATTCAGGAGAAAAGGATTTGATAGGAGTAGAAATCGGCGTATACAAAGGAATAAATACTCTTAATATCTTTAAATATCTACCTATTAAAAGATTGTATCTTATAGACCCTTATGAGAATTCCTCAGATTATATTAAAAGTGGAGATTGTAAATCCGACCAAGGAGTGTTAGACAATGCCAAGATAGAAGCCCAGAAAAGATTATCTAAATTCAAAAAGAAAATAGTTTGGATAAATGAGTTTTCAGATACGGCTTATAAAAAAATTCCAGAGAAATTAGATTTTGTTTATATAGATGGGAATCATAATTACGAAAATGTTAAAAGAGATATGGAAAATTATTATTCTCTGTTGAAAAAAGAGAGTATTCTTGCAGGACACGACATTGATTCTTTCAGGCATACAGGTGTATTATTTGCTTTTGCTGATTTTATTAAAGAAAAGAGACTTCCATATCGCATTATGAATGCTGATTGGATAATAGTTAATATATCAACCGATACTTACTCTCAAAGAGTTCGTGAAAGACCTATCCTTAACGAGTTTATGTGCAGTTCGGCTTATTGAAGTAAAAAATATGAACATAAAACAAAAGCTAAATAATTCTTGGAATAAACAAAGGATAAAATTCACCGATTTAAAAAATGACTAACAGGACTTTTAATCAATATGAAAAACTTATTAAATCAACAAACTATTGAGAGTATTAAAAAAGAAGGAATTCCAGTAATAATATTTGGAGCTAGAATTGTTGGAGAAGCATTATTTTATGCCTGTAACAAGGCTGGGATTAAAGTTGAATGTTTTTGCGATAACAATATTAATGAAACTAAATCTTCTAAGTGTGGCATTGAAGTAATTCATACTTCTGATTTAAAAAAAAAATATGAAGATGCCATTTTTTTAATATCTGCTGCTGATATAAAAGATGTAGTTGACCAATTACATGGTTTAGGATATTTCAAGTGGCATCCTTGTAGTTTATTGTTGAGAGATTTTAATATCTATCAACACCAATTCAGTGCGCCAATGGATTTTGTCCAATATGGGATTGATACTTGTCTTTTATGCCATGACAGTTATTTAACTCCGGATAAGCTTTTTTTAAGAAGTGTAGATATTATTATTACTGAACGTTGTTCTTTAAAATGCAGAGATTGTTCTAATCTTACGCAATATTATAAAGACCCTAAAGATTGTGATATTAAGAAATTAATAGGGTCTATAGATGCATTTTGTAATATTATGGATGAGGTCAATGAATTCAGGGTTATCGGTGGAGAGCCGTTAATGAATAAAGAATCTCATTTGATTATAAAAAGATTGATTAATGAACCTAAGGTAAAAAGAGTGGTAATTTATACAAATGGAACAATTGTTCCGCGAGAGGAACAAATTGAATATTTAAAACATAAAAAAGTGTTGTTCATTATTACAGATTATGGGCAACTTTCAAGAAATCTAAGCACTCTAACTCAAAAATTATCAAGTAATAATATTTCTTTTTATGTAGGAAAAGTTCAAAGATGGACTAACTGTGCAAAAATAGGAAGGCATTATCGTGATGCTAAGGGTCAAAAAGAAATTTTTAAGAATTGCTGTGCTAAAAATACTTTCACTATATCAGATGGAAAATTGTATAGATGTCCCTTTGCTGCAAATGCTGCCAGACTTCAAGCAGTCCCTGAATTTAAAGATGATTATATAAACTTCCTTCAAGAATTTCAGAAAGATATTAACGTTCCTGAAATAAAAAAGAAAATTAGGCGATTTCTTTTAAAAAAAGAATTTCTTAAAACATGTGATTTCTGTAATGGAAGATCGTTTGAAGATCCTTATATAACGCCAGCTATTCAAACAAAAAAACCTTTAGAATATAAACAATATGGAAATCAAAAAAGTAATTGATTTATTAGAATCTTTAATCAAAAATCCGTCAGACGGTCTGCCAGAGGATATATTTCTTTTTATAAGCAGAATCACTCCACTTATCAATGTAGATTTGTTGATTAAAAATAAGAAAGGTCAAACTCTTTTAACTTGGAGAGATGATAGATACCATGGACCTGGCTGGCATATTCCAGGGGGCATTATAAGGTATAAAGAAAAGGCGAGCGATAGAATTAATGCTGTTGCTAAAAAAGAACTTGGTACTAAAGTGAGTTTTAAAAAGAATCCCCTAATAATTAATGAAGTTATTTGTTCTAGAAAAACTCGTGGTCATTTTATTTCGTTATTATATGAATGTAAATTGATTAATTCACTTGATAAAAATCTTAAATTTAAACAAGAAAACTTAAAACCAGGGCAATGGGCTTGGCACGAGAAATGTCCAGATAATATAATTTCTATCCAAGAAATGTATCGTAAATTTATTAAATAAAAAGCACTATGATAAGTAAACAAAAAAAATTAAAATGGGGAGAAACAAAAGAAAAAGTTGAATCTGGATTTGATAAAAAAGTAAATAAAGATGAAACAGAAAAAAGAAATTCTTTGAAAAGAAAAAAACCATATGTTTATGAAAAGATTATGAAATATGGTGAGAAAGTTAGAAAGGGAGAAAGCATAGCAATAATTCAATTTCAATACGATTATACTTGTAATTTTCATTGCGTGCATTGCTCAGTAAAAAGGTTTCAGGGGGAAAAGGAAGGAAGGTTTTTTACAATTGATGATGTAAAAGAACTTTCAAAGCAAGCTGATGAAATGGGACTTGCCCAAATTGTGATTACGGGCGGAGAACCATTAGTATTTCCGGACTTTGACGATATAGTCAAAGCTATTGACCCTCAAAAATTTTGGATAGTTTCAGATACCAATGGATGGTTTTTAGACGCGGAGAGAGCAAAACATTTGAAAAGTATAGGAGTTGATAAGATTCAACTAAGCATTGATAGTCTTTCTGCGGATGAACATGATAAGTTTAGAAATAAACCAGGGTCGCATGAAAGATGTATGAGAGCTATTGACGCAGCTTTGGATGCTGGGTTAAATATTATTGTGCAAACTGTAGTTTGGAAAGAAAGAGTTAGATCAAAAGAATTTATTGATTTTTTGGAATTTATGAATGGGAAAGGCGTAGGGGTATTTATATCATATGCCAAACCTGTTGGTTGTTGGGAAGGAAATTTTGATGCTCTCATCAATAAAGATGATATGGATTATATAAGAGAGCTTGAGAAAAAATATAATGTTTTTACGCATTTAACTCCTGCTTATGGTCTTAATTTGGGATGCATAGCAGTCAAAAGAATGATATCTATTACTAAATATGGAGATATAATGCCTTGCCCATACATACACGTATCGCTTGGAAACTTCTTTAAAGAGCCGTTAAAAGATATTATTAAGAGAGGCATGAGAATTAAATATTTTGGCAAACATGTTGATACTTGTCTTATTGCAGAAGACAGAGACTTTATTAATAATTACATCGTAAAAAAAGTATATGGCAAACCTTTGCCAGTGCCCTATTCGGAAGTATTTACAAAAGATGATTTTATTGATTAAGAATATATGAAATTAAGTGATTATTTAACAAAATATTTAGAGAAAATTACTGACTCTGTTTTTTTATTGTCTGGTGGCGGAATTATGCATTTAGTTGATTCTTTAGGCAAATCTAATCTTAATGTTTTTTGTTGTCATCATGAGCAAGCAGCTGCCACGTCTGCTGAAGGATATGCACGGATTAAAAATAAAATAGGAGTAGTTTGTGTTACTACTGGGCCAGGTGGAACCAATGCGATTACTGGCGTAGCAGGGGCTTGGCTGGACAGCATTCCAATGCTGGTGATTTCTGGTCAGGTAAAAAGAGAAGATATAGCGCCTTGCCAAAATGGAGTTCCAGAAATTCGTCAACTTGGTTTTCAAGAATTAAATATTGTTGACATAGTTAAACCAATTACTAAATATGCAGTTACGGTTAAAGACGAAAATCAAATTTTATATCATCTAGAAAAAGCTATTTTTATAGCTACACATGGCAGGCCTGGACCAGTTTGGATTGACATTCCTTTAGATGTTCAATCAGCAGAGATTGAGCCAGAAAAATTAAAATTATTTGAACTTCCGAAAACTTCCCTTACAAAAGGCATCCCAATGGAGACGATAGTAGGATTATTGCAGAAAGCAAAGAGGCCATTAGTAATGGCTGGAAATGGGGTTAGACTAGCAGGCGGCGAAGAAATACTTTGGAAGGTTCTTGAAAAATTTAAAATTAATACAGTAACTCCGATTTTTTCAGGTGATGACATTGTCACTTATGATTATCCTTATTATCTGGGAAGACAAGGTATGTCGGGCAATAAGTCGGCCAATTATGCAATTGATAATTGTGATTTACTTTTAATATTAGGGGAAAGAATGCAACTGACTCAAACATCCTATAATTATCAGAAATTTGCAACTCAAGCGACAAAAATTATGGTTGATATTGATGAAGGAGAATTAAAGAAAAAAACTATTAAAATAGACGTTCCAGTTCTTTGTGATGCCAAAGTATTTTTAGAAAAACTTTATAAAGAAGATATTATTTTAAACAGATGGGATGTAAAAGTAAAGCCTGTTAATCCTGATGGTTACTCTCCAAAAAAAGGATATGTTAATGTGTATGAGTTTTTAGAAGAATTAGGCAAACATTCCAAATCTATGCCTATCGCTACTGCTAATGGTATGGCTTCTGTGACATCGCATCAAGCTCTTAGAATATCTAAAGGCCAAAGATTTATAACCAATGCTGGCCTAGGGCAAATGGGGTCTGGGCTTCCTTTGGCTATCGGAGCATCTGTGGCGATAGGGAAAAAGTCAGTTATTTGTTTAACTGGAGATGGCTCCATTATGCTCAATTTACAGGATTTACAAACAGTTTTGCACCATAAATTGCCATTAAAGATTTTTATCTTTAATAATAACGGATATTATTCTATTAGAAGTACGCATTTAAGATATTTTAATAAGGTTTTTGCTGCTGACTCAGGCTCAGGAGTTAGTTTCCCAAATTTTGAAAAACTAATGGCAGGTTGGGGACTATTTTACAGAAAGATTACCAATGATAATGAATTAAGCAAGGTTAAAGAGGTAATGGAATTTGAAAGTCCAATTGTGTGTGAATTAATGATTGATCCAGCACAACCAATGTTGCCACGTTGGGAAGCAGGTTTATTAAAAGAAAAACCATAGCATGATTTTTAAAAATATTATTTTTGATTTTGATGGGACTTTAGTTAACTCTAAGCCAGGTGTGATTAAAACATTCCAAAGGATAATTGAAGAGATGGTATCAAGAAAAGCGGAAGGAAAAGAAATCATTAAGTTAAGTGGCAAACCCTTGGTCCAAATGATAAGTGTTCTTTTAGATACTAACGATGAAGTTCTTATCAAAAAAGGGAGCAGTCTATTTAAAGAATATTATAGTAAAGAAGGGATTTATCAGAACATAGTTTATTCTGGGACAAAGGAAATGTTAGAATTCTTTAAAAACCAAGATTATCAACTTTTTATAGTAAGTAATAAAATAGAGTTATTTATAAATAAAATATTAGAACAACATAATTTGAAAAAATATTTTATTAATATTATTGGAACAAATGGCAATGATCTCAAATCTAAAAAATCAGACTTAGTTAAATCTATGTTAACTAATTATAAATTAAACAAAGAAGAAACAGTTATGATAGGCGATACTGAAAATGATATTATAGCCGCTAAGAAAAATCTTATTTATAGCATTGGAGTTACTTGGGGCTATGGCTTAGAGGATGATTTAGTTAAAGTTGGAGTTAATAAAATTTGTCATAATCTCTTAGATTTAAGGCAATTTATAGTTAAAAATCAATAAGATTAAAATGAAAAACGAAAAACAAATTAGAAAGTATATTTTTGAAAAAATAAAAATATTATATAAATTAAGAAAGAATCAAGAAAAATTTATTCCTGACAAAACTAGAATTAATTATGCTGGTAGAGTTTATAATGAAAAAGAAATGATAAATTTAGTTGATGCTTCTTTGGATTTTTGGTTAACTGCTGGAAAATATGCTAGGAAATTTGAAAAGGAATTTGCGAAATTTTTAGGAGTAAAATATTGTTTATTAACTAATTCTGGTTCTTCTGCTAATCTTTTGGCTATCTCTTCCTTAACTTCTCTCAAACTTGGCAAGAGAAGAATAAGACCAGGCGACGAAGTTATAACTACTGCTTGTGGTTTTCCAACAACATTGAATCCTATTTTACAAAATAATTTAATTCCTGTTTTTGTTGATATTGACTTAGGAAAATATAATATCCAGACAGATAAATTAGAAAGAGCAATTTCTAAAAAAACTAAAGCTATTTTTATTGCTCATACTTTGGGTAATCCAGCAAATCTTGAGAAAATCCTAAAGATAGCAAAAAAACATAAACTTTGGGTTATTGAAGATAGCTGCGATGCCTTGGGTTCAAAATATAAAAATAAATATACAGGGACATTTGGAGATATCTCTACTTATAGTTTTTATCCTGCTCATCAGATTACGATGGGAGAAGGGGGAGCGATAGTTACAAATAATTTATTATTAAAAAAAATTATTGCTTCTTTTCGCGATTGGGGAAGAGATTGCTGGTGCGAACCAGGTTGTGATAACACTTGTGGTAAAAGATTCAGCCAGCAATTTGGGAAAATGCCATTTGGATATGATCATAAGTATATTTATTCTCATATTGGGTACAACTTAAAAATTACTGATATGCAAGCTGCAATAGGTGTAGCCCAACTTGCAAAATTACCATCTTTTATTAAAAAAAGAAAAGAAAATTTTAATGAACTTTATAATTTTTTTAGACAATACG
>Ga0265594_1002606_pt1 | contig 12709 bp, 12 predicted proteins | sample saktaG_11_FD_190147 | JGI IMG/M metagenome (GOLD analysis project Ga0265594, IMG submission 190147) | Saline water microbial communities from Sakinaw Lake, British Columbia, Canada - sak_2011_5_24_80m | ecosystem: Environmental > Aquatic > Non-marine Saline and Alkaline > Saline ... | reverse complement strand
TGAACTAAAACGTATAAATATTTATGATCAGGACGGATTAAAATTATATTCAAGTTACCCGGCTCATAAGTTTATAAATGCATCACCGCAACTTGATAAGGTTCTCTCGGGTCAGATCGCGGATACTGTTATTGACGTTCATAGAGCGAAAAACGAATCGGATGAACGATATGCAGTGGCTATTCACCGTAGCGGCGGCGGGGCAGTGGTTGTGAATATTGATGCCGTTCAGCTTTTAGGATTCCGTCGTAAGATCGGCGTCGGAAATATAATTAACTCTATTGCCCGTGATAGTTCAATTGTCTATATCGGGATCCAGGATTCGATCGGTATTCTGTCGGCTTCTGAAATGATAGATTCCCTTTCATCCTTTCAATCCGATACATTTTTATTAAAAAACTCGAAAAATAAAATATTTCAGTGGAGAATAACTAAATTTCAGGGAAATCGGATATTTGAAGGAATTCTGCCCTTTTGGGTGGATGATGTCTCTTATGGAGTCATCCGGATTGGTCAGGATTATTTACCGATCCAGGCTATTCAACAGGCAGCTATCAGGCAGGGGATGATACGGTTTGGACTGTTGCTGATCGTTGGATTGATATTATTCGGATTATCCATTTCGATTCAAAATGTAAACTTACTTGAACGTGAAAAAGAACGGATTACAGATGAAGTTTATAATTTACAGAGAGATCTCAGGCAGAAAGAGAAATTGAGCGCCATGGGAGAACTGGCGGCGGGAGTTGCCCATGAGATCCGGAATCCGCTGAATGCGATATCGATGACAATCCAGCGTCTCGGAAAAGAATTTACACCGGCCTCGGGGATTGAAGAACAGGCGGAACTGATCCGCACAGTGCGAAAAGAGATCAATCGCATTAGTGGTATTATCCGCCAATTTCTGAAATTTGCCCGTCCGGCTCCTTTGCAGAAAAAATGGCTCTATCTAAATGAATTAATTCAAAAAGTAATCCAGCTCTATGACGCTAAAGTCTCAAAATTAAATATCAAAATACACTATGATGCAGCGAATAAATTTAATGTTTTTCTCGATCCGGATAAACTTCAGCAGACGCTCATTAATATGCTTGAAAATGCGATTGATGCCGTTGAGAAAAATGGTGATATCTATATTACATGGGAAAAACAACATAAAGTTTTTAACCTGATCATAAAGGATACCGGTGTCGGCATACCGGAGGAACAGATAGCGAAGATATTCAATCTTTACTATACGACAAAAGCCCGGGGCACCGGGTTTGGACTGGCGCAGGTCTATCAAAGTATCAGTGAACATGGTGGATCGATTGACGTAAACAGTGAACTTGGCGCCGGGACTGAATTTTCGATCAAGTTGCCTATAAACAGGGAGTAAAAACATGTTATCTCTATCGGTTGTTGTCATTGATGATGATGCTTCACAACGAAATATACTTAGTGGATTTCTGGTGAAAACCGGCTGCTCGGTTACCAGTTGTGAAAATGGGACCAAATGTATCGACAAGGTCAGAAAACAATATGTGGATGTTGTTATTACGGATTTCAGAATGCCGGGGATGGATGGTCTGGAAGTATTGAAGAAGGTCAAAGATATAAATCCGGAAATCCAGGTTATTCTAATGACCGCTTACGGCACGGTTGAAGATGCAGTGGAGGCAATGAAAAACGGTGCCTGGGATTATTTATCCAAACCCGTGGATCTGGATGAACTTGAATTGAAGCTTAAAAAAGTCGCGGATCATAATAGTCTTATCAAAGAAAATCAACTATTAAAATCCCAGATCAAATCGGAAAGCATCATTACAAATTTTATTTATAAAAGTAAATCAATCGAGGAAGTTTTAAACCTGGTTGCCAGAGTGAGTGACAGTAATGCCTCGGTTCTGATTCAGGGGGAAAGCGGCACCGGAAAGGAAATGATCGCCAAAGCGATTCACCAGGCCTCGCCTCGTAAAGATAAACCCTTTGTTGCCGTTAATTGTGCCGCCATTCCGGAAACGCTTTTTGAAAGTGAATTGTTCGGACATGAAAAAGGAGCATTTACGGGCGCGTATGAACGGACCAAAGGACGTTTCGAAATTGCCGAAGGCGGCACTGTCTTTCTCGATGAAGTAGCCGACATACCTCTTCAGTTTCAGGTGAAATTGCTGAGAGTAATTCAGGAGAGAGAATTCCAGAGATTAGGATCACCTCAGATTATAAAATCCGATATCAGGATTTTGTCTGCGACAAATAAAAATATGCAAAAATTGGTTGAAGAGGAAATGTTTCGGGCAGATCTGTTTTTCAGGCTGAACGTGATCCCGATTACTATTCCGCCGTTGAGAAAGAGGAGGGAAGATATTCCCGAACTGGTTGAATATTTTATTGAAAAACACTCGCGGATAAACCGTCGCGATGTAAGCGCTATTAGCAGCGAAGGGCTGGATGTATTGCTGAAATATGATTATCCCGGCAATGTTCGTGAGCTGGAGAATATTATTGAAAGAGCCGTTATATTAGCCCGAAATCAGGTTATTACACGGGATGATCTGCCAATATTTTCCGCCGTAAGTTTGTCGCCGACATTCGCTGAATCGATGCCTGCCCGGGTTGAACATTTGGAAAAGATATTAATTGCGGAGGCGCTGCAAAACGCTCATGGAGTTCAGACAAAAGCCGCAGAACTATTGGGTATTTCGGAACGCGTCTTACGATATAAATTGGGTAAATATGAGATCAACTAATTTCGACAATAATGTCGATCGAACGACATATTCGTCTAATTATCCAATTCATTTTACGAGTAATATTTTATTTCAATTTATGATTTGTCGGCGGAGATAGATTGAAATTTACATTTTGGCACGTATGTTGTTTTAATAGCGTCAGAAGTTTGACAATGCGAATAAAAAGAGAGAAAAAAGGAGAGAAAAATGAAGAATTTCAAACTTTTGACAATTGTTGCGATGAGCGCTTTGATAGCGCTGGTAATGGTACCTAATGTAAGCTATGCCCAGACGGTTATTGAACATGGTCCCGGCTTTGTGGATGAAGATGGAGACGGTTACAATGACAACGCACCCGATTTTGATAATGATGGGATTCCCAACGGTCAGGATCCGGATTATCAGCCGCTGAGAGATGGTTCGGGACAAGGAAGACGAATGGGTAATGGTTCTGCTGCCGGTACCGGCAATGGAAAAGGATATCATCGACGGTTCGCAAGATCCGGTGATTCTGCTGGAAACGGTGGACAGGGAACTGGCGTTCGCGATGGAACAGGTCCAAAAGGCTTTCGTGCCAAAGCAGGTACTTCGTCAAAATAAGAAACTTGATCGGCAGACCGGTGGTACAAGCACCGGTCTGCATTGTTTCTCATAATGTTATATGAATTGGAAATATCAATGATACACAAGACGACCAATACCATTGTTAAAAAAACCGTCCTTAAAAAAGCTTAATTGGGGTATATCAATGAAAAATTTAATTTTAACAATAATTTTATTTGGAATGAGTATCGCTGGTTTTTCTCAACAGGAAGTAAATTTCGATAAACCCAGGGGGTTTTTAGATCGTAATAAAGATGGTATTAATGACTGGTTTCGGGATACTGACGGTGATGGAATTAACGATGTAGATAATCAACCCTATCTGCACCGTTTTAGATTTGCCGATCAGGACCGGAATGGTTTGAATGATCTGTTTATTGATGAAGATGGCGATGGGGTGAACGATTTGAAAACGGATTTTGTCGATTATAATGGTGACGGCTGGAATGATAATATTCTTGATAATAACAAGGATTGGATCAATGACATTACCGGTGAAATATATAATCGACGCAATTTAAAAGGCAGTCGTTACGGCTTTATTCTTGAAGAAAGAGGTATCCGGGTTAAAGATTTTGTCGATAAGGATAATGACGGACATGACGACCGCTTTGATCAGGACGGACCCGGTATGCGAAGGCGGCGTATGGATCGTTTTGTGGATCGGGATGGTGACGGGATATGTGATGACCGGGGATTCGACCGGCATCGGTTTGGCGGAAATCGGTCGGGGAGACCCAAATAGTATGAAATGGCGTTTACAAATAGCAGTTCTATCCATTATTTTAATCGGAATGACAGTTAATATAGCCTCGCAATGGCTGATAGATATTACGTCATTTACGGGTTATAGCGACAATATTACAGGGATTTATGATGCCAAGGAAGACTATATTGTAATTCCTAATGTTCAACTATCCAGAATTACAGAGTCATATGAAATCTATTACTCGGGCAGCCTGACCCAATTTCATCAAAACAATCAATATAACAATGTCTTTCAGGGCGGCGGTGTGGATTTTTACCGGGATCATTCGTCCGATTTCCATAGTTATTATGGACTAAGGTTTTCACTAGCAAATTATCAGGATGATTATTCACACTACTCGTATCGTCTGGGAGACGGTTATTATTATTTTAAATATTACCCAAAGCAATGGATGCTGGTAAAAGGCGGTGTATCGCTGTATTATAAAAAGTTTATCGAGGAAGATGCCTGGAACCACTGGGAATCAATGCTCTATTTCCAGCAAAATGTATTCCTGAAAACAAAGACCACACTGCGCTGGGGCATCGATTTTTTATATCGGGATTTTGTTCCTTATGAATCCGCTGGAGAGGCAACAACATGGTATTCCGGGAGAGGCGGACACCGGATTTCGTCGGCAGTCAGCGAGTACGAACAGTTGCCCACCCTGTGGCAGGCATTATTGGTATTTCGAATCGCCCAGTCTTTTGGAAAGCATCTTGGCGGTTTTACTGAATACGGGTATCGCTACAATCCCTCGGAAGGTAATCCGTATGAGTTGGAAATTGAGAGTTTTAGCCCGATTGATGATTATTTTGGGTACGAAGGATCCTACTGGACCGCAAATCTGAAATTCAGGTATAATGGCGCATTCTGGTCGGCAGTGAACTATTATCACAATTACAAAAAATATGTTAACAGACCGGTATATCAATATGACTTTGACCAGCAAATTTGGGTGACCGAAAACGATGATTATGTAATTTTGGGATCAAACCGGATAGATTTCAACAATCGGATCGAGTTTTCATTTGGGTATATGATCAACCGGTTTTTGAATAAAGCGTCGAATTTGGAAATTGTCGGTTCCTTTGCCTATCGAAAGAACGATTCCAACGATCCCTATTTTGATTACGATGATAAAAGTGTTGGTTTACAACTGAAATATGACCTGCAATGGTAATGTCCAGAGTGGTGACATCCCAATATCCCGATATCGGTACGGTTCGTTTTGAACATAGTAAACGGGCAAGGCGCTTAAATATATCAATTAAATCCGGCAGCGATATCAGGGTTGCGGTTCCTGCCGGAGTATCATTTTCGGTTGCCCGGCAATTTTTTAATGAGCACCGGGATTGGGTTTTAAAATCCATCAGGCGATTGAAACATCTGGAAAAATCTCAGCCGATCACCGATTTTACAAATGTGACGACCCGTGAACATCGCCTGGTCTTACGACCGGATTCATCAACACAGTTGACTCTGAAAATTGCCGATGGCGCAATTCTTGTCAAATATCCGAAAACGCTTCGCGATACCGATCCGGTTCTTCAATTCGTTATTCGAAAAGGGCTGATTGAGGCATACCGTATTGAAGCAAAAAAGTATTTGCCGGGTCGCGTTGCCCAATTGGCAGATCAATTTGGTTTCAAATACAAGAACGTATATATAAAAAACATGAAGAGCCGTTGGGGAAGTTGCTCGGTGAAAAATAACATCAATTTAAATCTTCAATTATTGCGGTTTGATAATGAAGTGACTGACTATGTGATTTTACACGAATTATTGCACACGCATATTAAAAACCACAGTATTCTTTTCTGGCAAGCGCTGCAGAAACTTTGTCCTGACTATAAAAAATTGAAAAATCAATTAAAGATCCATAAACCTTACTCAAATTGAATTAGAAAAACTTTAGGAAATAAAGTCCAATAAGTCATTGATAAATAAAATGATATAAATAGTTGTTCTTAATATTCAGATAATTTGATTAACATATTAAAGATTATCATTTTTTATTCCCCGGTTAGATATTAAATTTTTCGCATGAGTCTCGTAGATCGGGCATGTTATAAGGAGAAATGGAGTGGGTCGATTGAAACAATTCCTTGACCAGACCGCCTTGGAAAAATTATCTGACTTAAATAATACGCATCTAAATAATATTGTTGAATGGGTTGTCGAGTTGTGCAAACCTGCAAAGATTAGCATTATTTCCGACGATGTAAATGATGTTGCTTATGTTCGCAACCTTGCGCTGGATTCCGGTGAAGAGCGCTCACTCTCGATCAATGGACATACCATTCATTTTGACGGATATCAGGATCAGGCGAGAGATAAGGCTCATACCAAGGTATTATTGCCGGAGGGGCAACAGCTCGGCAGACATATTAACACCATTGACCGTACAGAAGGGCTTAACGAGATATTCCACCTTATGGATGGAATTATGCGGGGAAAAGAAATGCTTGTTCGTTTCTTTTGTTTAGGTCCGTTAAATTCTCGATTCTCTATTCCTGCTCTCCAGATAACCGATTCGGCTTATGTCGCTCACAGCGAGGATCTATTATACCGATCCGGATATGAAGGATTCAAGAAGTTAAACGGCAGCCCGGGTTTCTTCTATTTTATCCATTCCGCCGGTCAGTTGGATGAACAGGGACAATCCAAAAACATCAATCAGCGCAGGATATATATTGATCTGGAGGAGAATCGCGTACTCACGATTAACAATCAGTATGCCGGGAACAGCCTTGGATTAAAAAAATTAGCGTTGCGACTGGCAATCAATAAAGCCAATCATGAAGATTGGTTATCCGAACATATGTTTATAATGGGTATCCATCCCGAGGGGAAAAAACGAACCACCTATTTTAGCGGTGCATTTCCAAGCGCTTGCGGAAAGACAAGCACGGCGATGATTCCCGGTCAGACGATTATTGGCGACGATATTGCCTATTTGCGGGTTTATGAAGATGGTAATTGTCATGCCGTAAATATCGAATCGGGTATTTTCGGGATCATTACCGACGTAAATCCTGTGGACGACCCGCTTATTTATCAATGCCTCACGACACCACGGGAGTTAATATTTTCAAACATATTGATAAATGAAGGGCAGCCTTTTTGGCTGGGAATGGGCAATGACGTGCCTGAATCCGGCGTAAACCATTCCGGAAACTGGTTTAAAGGAAAAAAAGACCACGAAGGCAACGAAATTCCGCCGGCTCATAAAAATGCACGATATACCATTCGAATAGGAGAATTGAATAATGTCGATCCGGAAGCCGAAAATCCCGATGGAGTGCAGATTGACGGAATTATCTACGGCGGCAGAGATTCAGATACCAATGTTCCGGTATGCCAGTCGCTGGATTGGGATCACGGAGTGTTTCTCGGAGCCTGTCTTGAATCCGAAACGACGGCTGCAACTTTAGGTCAGGAAGGAGTGCGGAAGCATTCTCCCATGGCGAACCTTGATTTCGTTGTAGTCCCGCTGGGAAAATATATCTCGAATCACCTTAAGTTTGGTAAGCGGCTAAAGCGGAAGCCTATGATCTTTACAACCAACTATTTTTTAAAGGGCTCCGATGGAAATTATCTCACAGACAAAATTGATAAAAAGGTATGGATTCTCTGGGCGGAGGCAAGAGTTCATGGAGAAGTTGACGCCATCAAGACTCCCATCGGATATATCCCGCTTTATGATGATTTAAAATATCTGTTTAAAAATGTATTAAAGAAGCCGTTTACCGAGAAATTATATGAGCAGATATTTTCGATTCGGGTTGACAAAATTCTCCAGAAATTGGATCGGATGGAAGCAATCTACAACGGGGAAAATGTTCCGGTAATTTTCCGGGAAATCCTAAATAAACAGCGAGAAAGATTGTTTACAGTTCGTGAGCAATATGAGACCGATATTATCCAGCCGACCGTGTTTCAATAATTCTCCATCCGGTAGTTGTTTTTTTAAGATTTTAATTGCATCTTCCTTCTTTATAAGATTACTTTTTGAAAGTGGAAATGTATAATGGAAGAAATATCTGTATCTTCGGAAGCAAAAGAACTTTATAAAAAAGCGCTTGGATATGTGACACGAATCCAGAATGAAGTCAGGAGCGCCAATTTGTTTCGGGTTGGTGAGTTATTTGATCTGGTATATTCTATGGCGCTCAGTATGGAGCGTTCTGAGCAGCTGAATTCCTATGCAATCTATTATTTCGATACGAATGATATCGCAAGATCCCATGTTGTCAACGTAGCGATTTTTTCCATAATACTGGCAAAAGGCATTGGATACAATGGAGATGAATTAGTAAATATAGGTGCGGCAGGAATCCTTCACGATGTCGGAATTGGTAGAATTCCACAAAGGCTGTGGGAACATGAGATTGAGTCATTTACATCGGATGATCGAAATTTAATCCAAAAACATTCTAAATATGGATCTGATGCAATTCTCAGGTCTGATCATCAGCTTGAAGAATTAGCAAGATGTACATTGCAACACCATGAACGGATGAATGGCACAGGTTATCCAAATAAATTATCAGAAAAAGAAATTCATGATTATGCAAAAATTATTTCAATTATTGACACGTATGAATCTTTGATACATCCACGAAACTACAGAGATGCGTTAATTCCGCCGCTGGGCTTGAAAGAAATCATAGACCAAAAAGGTACATCTTTTTCACTTAAATTAGTCAAGAGTCTTATAGAGAATATATCAATTTATCCGGCGGGCTGTTTCGTTGAATTAAATTCCGGTGAAATTGCAAAGGTTATCAAGACGAATGATCGAAATCCGATTCGCCCGGTCATCCGAATATTATATGATTCTCGGGGTTATGCTGCGAAAAAGCAAATTACTGATTTATCTGCAAACCTGCTGTTGAGGATCGAGAAATGTGTACCGCCACCCGGTATGAAACAGATAAAATAAATATATAAACACAAACACCGGAGTAACTTCACCGGACTTTTACATATTGTTCGTCTAATTTTCTAAGTATGTTCAGTGCTTCAATCGGATTTCTATTTGGACCCTCTCCGAAAACCATGTATGACACACCTGTTGCAAGAGAATACTTGTCACTGGATTCTCGTTGCCAGCATATTTTTGACAGGAGTTCCAAAGGTTTATCGTTCGGAATGATAATATTGATAATCAGGGATTTGCCGATTTTAAATTCATCCTCGCATGCAAAAGACAATCCCCCTTTACTGATATTGTATAATCGTATAGCTTCGACATATTTTTTCTCCCGGAAGATTCCGATCTTTTTATACATCAAAGATGAACCCGGGATTTCAAACCGATGACATGTTCGTTTTTCGAATCCCTGAACCATGCGGATTATCTCCTATCCTTAAGTATTTTAACTGAATGTATCGGTTTAAACGGCATAGTTATGAACATAGATGATAAAAGACGAATTATTTGAAAGATTTTTAGATTGAAGTCCAATGGGAATTATTCAAATTCTTCCCATTTAATTTCTTTAATATAATAGCTGACCAGCGCTTCTTCGGGTAAGTCAACCGAACATTCAAAGGTGAATGTTCGACCCGGTTCGATTGTTGCATCGGTCTGGACACCGCTTTTGTACATATGATAATTCCCTGAAATAAATATTGAATCCGCCCCTAAAAGATTGGTGCCTTCATCGTACAAATAAAATATGATCCTTGCAAAATCCGCCCGCCGGACACCGTCATTTTTTATCTTACCCTTAAAAACCCTTTTATTCTCATAAACCTCATCGGTTATTGCTCCTTCCATAATGCAATTGGCTTTCGGCAAATCCGCTTTCCGGGTCAACTTAATATTATTTTTTGAAAGGGTTAACTGTCCAATTTGAGTCTGAATAATAATTCGTTCCAGGTCTTCATGAATGATCTTACCTTTGACGATAGTCCCGTTTTTCAGCATGATCTCGTGGGTCATTTCAGGTAGTTGAATGAGTTTATTGATCTCTTTTCGAATTTCAGGAATTGATACGCGGATCTCCAGTTCCCTTATTTGTTTGCGGACCTCGGCAAGTTCTTTTCGGAGGGATTCGAAATTCTGATCGACTTCAAAAAATTTCCTTGCTACCGTTGTTTTTTTTGTTTGTGAGAAAGTAAGCTGACTGATCAGGATAATGGAAATTATTGTGATGATTTTTATTTTATTTATCATGGTGTCACCATAGCTGCTCGTTGTGCTTCCAAGGCTTTAAGGCGAAGTTTACTAAATGCCGCTTCATCTCCCAGTGCGGATGCCATCGACGTCATTTCATCAAAAAGGACATAATTTTTAGGCTTTTCCATCATTGGGAGTAGTTGTGCGAAAACATCCGGATCGTTGAATTTAGTCAACGCTGTGATTGCGTCTTTTCTGGTCTTTAGTGGAAATTCACTGTCTTTAGCAATTTCAATTAAAGTGGGAATCACCGCCGGATCAGAGAATTCCCCCAATGCTTTCGTTAATATTTCGGATAACTGAAAATATTCTTCACGCCCGGCATTAAAGGTTTCAAGAAGCGCCAGAATCACATTGGCTTCTTTGATATCGCCAATAGCCTGCAGCGCAAAATCCCTGATCTGCTCCTGCGAATCAGGATCGCCCAACATTTCAATAAAAGTATTCGTAACCATAGGATGACGTTTTCGGCCCAGTATTTCAAGAGCCAGAGACCGTACAGATGATTTAACCGTTTTATCTTTGGCGATATTAACTAAAATCGGGATAACCTTATCATCCTCCGCCGAACCCAATACCCGCGTAAGCGACTCCTGCATCGTAACATAATTTTCTTTTTCCGTCTGGTAAAGGTTCAGGATTTGTTCGACTTGCATTGTAATGTCTGTGGATTCGAGTTTCCGCATAACCGCCGTCCGGAATTCAATATATTTTCTCTGGGCTGCAACGATTCCGTCAACCATTGCAGCGATGTTTTCCGGAGTTTGGTCCTCGATCAGAGCGTTTGCCGTGGCGGAAAGCAGCCCGTAATTCAAACCTACTCCCTGAGCCATAAAATCATGGATGATCTTCATAGCGTCGGGATGTCGTGTTTGGGCTAATGCCCGGAGTGAAGCAATACGGGTGTCCAGGGATTGGGTGGGGTCCTTATAAATCGCAATCAGGTCTTCCACCGTTTCGATTTTGCCCTTATTATAATCCACCCGCAATTCTTCAACGTCTTTTTCTGAAATGGTCGCAACCTTAGGAGAACAGGCTGCAAATAGAAAAAATAGCAGAACGATCGATAGATAAATAATTTTTTTCATTGTCATATACACTTCTTAATTAAACTTTTTGATTTTAGAATATTTAAGCCTTTATGTCAAGCAAAAATTGGGCATCACTTAAAGTAATGTTTTAAGAGATTTCTGCTTCCAATAGCATAGCGATAATTCATCGCCGTCAAAGTAGCCGAATGTGAAATACCTTATCCAATCTCCCAGGTTGATCATTTTTCCCTCTTTGTATTGATGTTCTGTGGGTAGATGAAAATGACCGGTTACGACATACTGATACCCTTCGTTAATTTTTTTCTCTCCATATTCAAGCAATTCGCGCAGTTCTTCTTCAACCAAACCGGGATTCCGCAGGGACAGGTGCCGGCTCCGGGCGGAAAAATATTTAGCGATCCCGAATGCCAGGTCCGGGTGTATCATTCGGAACATTGTAATGATAAAACGATTCCGCAGAATTTTTTTCATAAATCGATACCCCCTGTCCTGTTTCAAAATTCCGTCGGCGTGAGTTATTAAAAATGATTTGCCGTTAAATTCGGCTTCTACGGGTTCCAGGTGAACTTCAATACCTAACTCCCCGGGAAAAAAGGATTCAAACCAGTAATCGTGATTTCCCGCAAGTATGTGAACTTCACATCCCGATTCGACTATCTCCTGTAGATAACGGAGCACCTTGAAAAAATGCCGTGGAATAACGTGTTTGTATTCAAACCAGAAATCAAACATATCGCCGACAATGTAAAGAACGCCTTTATTATCCTGTACTTCTCTAAAAAAATCGAACAGGTAGTTTTTTTTCCGGGTTTCTGTTTCGGAATGGTAGCAGTGTAAATGAATATCTGAGATAAAATATATATTTTTTAACATCCGGAAATTAATTTAATATATTGAGAGAAAAGGGCAAAGGAGATTTAAATGCAGTTTATTGCAATTTTTGGGAAAATCCTTATCATCTCAGGTATTTATTCAGCGACTTTCAGAGAGCAGTTACTCGAATCTCCGTCTGTTTTCATCATGGCATTAAATTTGTAAAAGTTAATCTGCGGAATAAATATCCGGTGAAACATAAAATAACCAAAAGGATATGTTGAATGGAAAATGAAGTTGTATTAGCCATTAATCCGGGCTCGACATCAACGAAACTGGCTTTATATAGCCGGAAAGGTCCGATTCAGGTAAAAAGCATCGACCATACCGGCACCGAAATTTGTAATATACATTCTATTGTAGATCAGTTGCCCCTGCGTCTTGATATTATTCAAAAGACATTTAAACCATGGTTAGAGGGGTGTCGGTTGGTCGCTGTTGTCGGGCGCGGCGGTCTTGTAAAACCGATTAAGGGCGGTGTTTATCATGTTAACGATGATTTAATGGCTGATACCATTAATTGTAAATATGC
>Ga0265594_1002605_pt1 | contig 12715 bp, 9 predicted proteins | sample saktaG_11_FD_190147 | JGI IMG/M metagenome (GOLD analysis project Ga0265594, IMG submission 190147) | Saline water microbial communities from Sakinaw Lake, British Columbia, Canada - sak_2011_5_24_80m | ecosystem: Environmental > Aquatic > Non-marine Saline and Alkaline > Saline ... | reverse complement strand
GATATTGAGAGATATATTTACTTTTCTACCGATGAAGTATTTGGGCCAGCTCCAAAGGAAGTATTTTATAAAGAGGGAGATACTTGCAATCCATCTAATCCTTATTCGGGTAGCAAAGAAGGAGCTGAGGCTATTTCTAAGGCCTTTGCTTTTTCTTTTGGGATACCAATTACCATTACGAGAACTATGAATGTTTTTGGAGAGAGGCAACATCCAGAAAAATTTGTTCCTAAAACAATTAAAGCTATTTTAAATGGAGAAAAAATAAGTATTCACGGTCTTCCAGATGATATAAGTTCTCGATGCTGGATACATGCCAGAAATATATGTGATGCTTTATTATTTATTACTAAAAAAGGAGAATTTATTGAAAAGAAGTATCAAAATGATAGACAGCATGGGGTTTATCATATAGTTGGTCAAGAAAAAGATGCTTTATATTTAGCTAATAGAATATCTAAAATTATAAAAGAGAGAGAGCTTAAGAATAGCGAAATAAAATTTATCGATTTCCATTCTACAAGGCCAGGGCACGATTTGCGATATGCTTTGTCTGGAGAAAAGTTAAAGTCTACCGGCTTTAAATATAGATTAAGTTTAGAAGATAGTTTTGATAAAACAATTAGATGGATAATTAAACCAGAAAATCAAAAATGGCTAAACTTATAAAAAATATAAGAGGAGTTAAATATAAGGTTAAAAAAAATAAAGATTCATTCTGATAGTAGATGATAGATTGTTGAGATGTTGAAAAAAAATGATATAAGATAGGATATTGAGCAGGTTTGTGTTGCTACTATAAAACAGGGATGTATAAGAGGAAATCATTATCATCTAAAAAGAGTTGAATGGTTCTTTGTAGTTGAAGGAAAAGCCGAACTTTCTCTTCAGAGTATAAAAAGTAAAGACAAAATTTGTTTTAAACTTTCTTCAAAAAATCTAAGGTAATAATCATTTTTCCAAATATAACCCATACTGTAAAAAACATAGAAGAAGAAATAGTTTATTTAGTAAGTGCTCAGAGTGATATTTGTAATCCTAAAAATCCAGATACTTTTTCATGGAAAATTTAATAAAAAATCAAAAAAATTTTATTCATAAAACAAATTGTAGGATTTGTAAAAATTCTGATTTGATAAAAATTTTAGATTTAGGCAATATGCCACTAGCGAATGCTTTTTTGAAAAAAGAGGATTTAGGCAATCCAGAACTCAAATTTCCTTTAGCTGTGTATTTTTGTAAAAATTGTGGACTCTTGCAACTTCTAGATGTCGCAGATCCAGAGATACTTTTTAAACATTACTATTATTTAACTTCAACTAGTAAACCCTTAGTAGATCGTTTTATTGAATTAGGTAAGAATTTAACAGATAGATTTATTGAATCAAAAAATGATTTAGTGATAGATATTGGTGGGAATGACGCCGTTTTATTAGATAGTATTAAAGATAGATGTCGGGTATTGAATATAGAGCCGGCAGAAAATATAGCAAAGATATCTAGAGAGAAAGGCGTTGATACAATAAAGGAATTCTTTGGTGCGAAATTAGCAAAAAAAATTTTAAGAAAGTACGGTTTCGCAAAAGTCATTATTGCTAGTAATGTAATTGCTCATATTGATAATTTAAGAGACGTATTTAGAGGAATAGAGATTTTAATTGGCAATAATGGAGTTTTTGTTTTTGAAGTGCATTGGGTCGCAAATTTAATGGGCTTAGTAGGTATTGGTGGTTTTGACCAAATTTATCATGAACATCTTTCTTATTTTTCTTTACCTGCTCTTAGAAAAATAATTAATCAGTTCGGTTTAAAGATTTTTGATGTCAAATTAATTCCAGTACATGGCCAATCTTTGCAGATTTATATAAATAAAAATTATAAAGTTTTAGATTCAGTTAATAAATTTTTAGAAGAAGAAAAGAATTTAGGTTTAGGCAGAATAGAGACATATATGGATTTCGCTGAGAAAGTTGAAAGAAATAAAAATGAATCAAGAAATTTACTTATAGAATTAAAGAAAAAAAATAAAAAAATCGTTGGCTACGGTGCTCCAGCAAAAGGAAATACTTTATTAAATTACTTCCAAATAGATAGTAAAATTTTAGATTTTATCGTCGATGACTCTCCTCTTAAACAAGGGCTATATACCCCAGGCACCCATATTCCTATTTATTCAGCAGACAGATTAGAAAAAGAAAAGCCAGATTATTTATTACTTCTCGCCTGGAATTATGCCGAATCAATTTTGAAGAAAGAACGCGAAATGAGAGATAAAGGAGTCAAATTTATTATTCCCGTGCCCGAGGTAAAAATTATTTAATTTAAAAAAAATAAAATGATTTCAATAGTAGCTATTTATCACGACAAAAAATATCTAGAAGAAATTTTATTAAATGGCTTAAAAAAACAAACAGTAAAATTTGAGCTTATTGTCTTAGATAATACTAAAGGAAAGTTTAAATCGGCAGCAGAAGCATTGAATTATGGTGGAAGTAAGGCAAATGGAAAATACATAATGTTTATTCACCAAGATGTAGAACTAGGTTCCGATTTATGGTTGGAGAAGGTTGAAAAACTTTTAGATAATATGCCTAAACTCGGAATTGCAGGTGTAGTTGGGATGAGTGAGAAAGGCAAAAACTACGAAGAAAGGAGAAGGGGATATATCAGTGATTGTGGTGAGATACGACAATATACTAATTCTGTTCAAGAGCCAGAAGAAGTGCAAACCTTAGATGAACTTCTTTTGATAATTCCTAAGGTAGCATTTGAAAAGTTAAAATTTGACGAGAAAACATTTAATGGATGGCATTGCTACGGTGCAGATTATTGTTTATGTGCTAGACAAATGGGATTAAATGTCTTTGTAATTCCGGCGTTTGTATATCATAGATCCTTAAAATCAAATATAAAACAATTATCAAAATATCAGCAAAGATTATATAGTAAGCATAAAAGAGATTACAAACATATTTATACAACATGTGGTGAAGTTTCATGGTTAAAAATTAAATTAAAACAAATATTAGAGTTTTTAACGCCATTTTATGAAAAAGTTTTTCCATCATGGATAAATTATTTAAAAAAAGAACTCTTGGGATGCAATACAGTTTTAGACTTAGGTTGTGGTTATGACTCTCCTATTCAATATTGTGATATTTCTTTTTCAGTCGGGGTTGAGTTATTTGAACCTTATTTACAGGAAAGCAAGAAAAAAGGTATTCATAACGAGTATATAAAAGCAGATATTATGAAAGTTAAATTTAAATCAAAATCTTTTGATACCATTTTATGCTCGGGAGTCCTTGAACATTTAACAAAAAAAGAAGGCCATGAATTGATTGAAAAAATGAAGAAATGGGCAATAAAAAAAATTATAATTATAACACCAAATGGATATATTTATCAAGATACTTATGATAATAATTCACTTCAAAAACATAAAAGTGGTTGGAGCGTAAAAGAATTTAAAGAATTAGATTTTAGTATTATCGGAATAACTGGGTGGAAATATTTAAAAGGAGAAAAAGCGGTTTTGAAATATAGGCCTATGCTTTTCTGGAGACTAATTTCTGATTTAACTCAAAAAATAGTTTGTTATTTCCCAAATCTAGCATTTCAATTATTTGCTGTAAAAAATCTTAAAAAAAATGATACATGAACTTAAAAGTTTCAATTGTAATTCTTAATTGGAATGGATTAGAAGAAACGATTGAATGTCTTGAATCTTTAAAAAAAATTACATATTCAAATTATGAAATAATTATAGTTGATAATGGTTCTAAAGGTAATGATGTAGATGTATTAGATAAAAAATATGGTAGCTATATTAAACTAATTAAAAACAAAAAGAATTTGGGTTTTTCTGAAGGATGTAATGTGGCGATAAGAGAAGCATTAAAACATGAAAAAAGTGATTACATTTTATTTTTAAATAATGATACAAAGGTTGAACCAAATTTTTTGGATGAATTAGTTAAATGTGCGAAAAGGCATTCTGAAGCAGGCAGCATTCAATCTAAAATAATTTGGGCGATGAATTCGCAATTAATTGATTCAGCTGGTTTAGAATATTCGAGAAATGGAAATGGTTTTAGTAAAGGAATCTATGAGCCCATTGAAAAGCATAACCAGGAAAAAGAAATTTTTGGTTGCTGTGCTGCTGCGTCTTTATATAAAAGAAAAGCATTAGAAGATATTAAAATTAATGATGAATATTTTGATAAAGATTTCTTCGCTCTTGGTGAAGATTTGGACATAGCTTTTAGATTACAGTGGGCTGGGTGGAAAGCTTGGTATTGCCCGAAAGCTATTGTTTATCATTTTAGAGGAAAAACAATAGGAACAAGAAATAGATTCGGATGTTATTATGGTTCAAGAAACCAGATATGGAACTTATTTAAAAATTTGCCAAATAGTTTCATTTTGAAAAATCTCCATTGGATTCTTTTACAACAATTAGGCCAAATTGGAATATATTTGTCAAAAGGAAAATTTTTTCTTTTAAAATCAATTTTAAAAGGAAGGTTAAATGGTTATCTTAAACTAAATAAAATTTTAAAAAAAAGAAAGAAAATTAAGAAAACAGTAAAATTTTCAGAAATTGAAAAATGGTTTATTTTAAAATGGAGAGTTAAAATTTCGCAAGAAATTAAGTCAATAATCTATGCTAAAAACCTTAATAATAATTCCAAAAGAAGTCTTTTTTTAAAACTTTCAGATAAATATTTGTCAGAAGCAAATAGATACTATGAAGGTTTTTTTGATAATAAAATTTCCGCAAAAATAATCCGTTTTATTCTTGGTCTATATAGATACGGATTTAAATATGGTAGGTATGCTTTAATTAGGCTTGGATTATTAAAACAGAGAGATGTGGATGCACGATTATTTTGGGGTAGAGAAATTTCAGTTCCTATCCAAGACAATGACGCAGCTGTTCTTTATTATTCTGGGGCCCTAATAGGACTGGAGTACAGATTGTTTAGATATTTTATAAAAAATTTAAAAGAAAACGACATTTTTTATGACATAGGTGCTAATTATGGATTCTATACATTTTTAGCTGATGAGTTTATAGTAAAAGGAGAAATACATGCATTTGAACCACAAGAGGATGTTTTTGCTTATTTAAGAAAAAATACGAAACTTTTAAAAAATTGTTTTATCAATAAAATTGCGCTTTCAGACACTATCGGTAAGTTATATCTTTATATTATGGAAAATTATAGTGGAGGGAATACTATTGTAAGCGATATAGCTTCAGCCCAATTTGCTAAGACGAAAAAAACAGAAATACTGGCAACAACTTTAGATGAATACGTAAAAAATCATAAAAAACCAACTGTAATAAAATTAGATGTAGAAGGTGCTGAACCCCAGGTTTTAAAGGGGGGAATTGTCACATTATCTGAAGGATCTCCTATTATAGCTATGGAAATTTGGAAAGAAGGAAAAGGACGAATATTATCCGAACAAGCTCTTGCCATTTTAGATAAAATTGGATATAAGGCTTATAAAATAAAAGACAGTGGCGATATAGAAATGTTAAATAAAAAACCAATTGATAGCATAGAAAGTAATTTTGGGCTTGAAAATTTTATTTTTATTAAAAAAATGAATAGATAAAATCCATATGCCTAAAAGAAATTACAATTATACTTTTACAGTTTTTACGCCCACCTATAATCGAGCAAAAACTTTACATGGGGTTTATCAAAGTTTAAGACTACAAACTTTTAAAGATTTTGAATGGCTAATTGTTGATGATGGTTCAATTGATGAAACAAAGAAGATGGTCACTAAGTGGCAAGAAGAAGCCGAATTCCCAATTCGCTATATTTGGCAGGAGAATAAAGGGAAATATGTTGCGTTTAGTAAAGGGGTAAATGAAGCAAAGGGAGAATTCTTTATAAATCTTGATTCTGACGATTCTTGTGTTTCTTTTACATTAGAAAAGTTAAAATATTATTGGGATTCTATAGAAGAAGAAAAGAAAAAAATGTTTTCTGGAGTAATTGGTCTAGGCATGAACAATAAAGGAAATTTAGTGGGAACTAAGTTTCCAGAGAATGTTTTTGATTCTAACCATTTAGACATTTATTATAAGTATAAAATTAAAGGTGATAAATGGGGATTTTACAAAATAGAAATATTAAAAGAATTTCTTTTTCCAATTGATAAAGAAGAAAGATTTATGCCCGAAGCCTTAATTTTAAATAGAATTGCTCTGAAATATAAAACGCGCTATATTAATGAGAAGTTATTAATAATAAACTACAGAAGTGATGGTCTAAGTGCTAATTCAGTTAAGACAAGAATGGACAATCCTAATAGTAGTGTTTTTTATTATAAAGAATTTGTTAATATGATGCCTGTTTCTCTTAAATGGAAGATAAGGAGTCTTATAAATTACAGCAGATTTTCTTTCCATGCCAAAAAAGGAATTACGAAGCAAATTAAAGGAATTAACTATGTAATCATGAAAGGTATTCTAATTTTAATTCTACCAATCGGATTTTATTTTTATTTAAAAGACTCAAAATCTTAAAATTAATGAATAAGAAAATTAAAATTTTATATTTAATTACTGGATTTAAAACAGGAGGAGCGGAAATAATTTTATATAATTTGGTTAAAAGTCTTGATAAAAGAAAATTTGAGCCAATTGTTGTTTCAATTATTCCTATCGCAGAAATTGGCCAAAAAATTCAAGATTTAGGAATTAAAATTTTAAGCTTAAATGCCCGATTTAAATACAATCCTTTTATCTTTTTTAGATTAATTTCAATATTAAAAAAAGAGAAGCCTCAGATTTTACATGCTCATTTGTTTCATGCTATTTTTTTAGGAAGAATTGCTGGAAGAATTTGTAATGTACGAATAATTATTTCTTCCATACATAGTAAATATATAGGGGGGTTTTTAAGAAATCGATTATTACAAATTACTGACAGCTTAGATGACGTTGTAACCATTGTTTCTCAAAGAGCAGCAGAAACAATAATAAAATCAAAAATCGTCTCAGTAAATAAATTATTAGTTATACATAATGGCATTGATTTAAATAAATTTATTTTACAAAGCAAAAAAATAAAAGATAAGATTAAAAAAGAATTAAATCTTAAAGAAGATACTAAAATTTTAATTTCCGTAGGCAGACTATGCAAAGCCAAAGGGTATCCTTATCTAATTGAGGCGATAAAGATTTTGAAGAAAAATTTGGATATTAAATTATTAGTTTTAGGAGAAGGAGAAGATAAAAGTAAGTTAGAAATGCAAATTAGAGATTTTAATTTAGAAAAAAATATTTTTCTTTTAGATAGGAAAGAAAATGTTTCTGATTATCTAAATACATCTGATATTTTTATTTTGGCTTCTTTATGGGAAGGATTACCCATTGCCCTCTTAGAGGCAATGGCTTGTGGCTTACCAGTCGTAGCAACTAATGTTGGCGGAATATCTGAAATTATTAAAGATGGGGTGTGTGGTTTTTTAGTAGAATCAAAAAATCCTATGATGTTAGCTGAAAAGATAGGATATTTATTAAATTTAAATATAGAAAGCAGAAGAAAAATGGGTGTAGAGGGTAGAAAAATAATCGAAAACAAATTTTCGTTAGAAAAAATGGTAAACAATTATGAAAACTTATATCAAGAATTTTTAAATAAAGCAATAAAATGAAAATTCTTTATTTAATTACTAAATCAGAACCAGGAGGAGCTCAAACTCATATTTATCAGTTGAGCAAGTATTTTATTGAAAAAGGGGATCAAGTTGCCATAATGAGTTATCCGGGAGCATGGTTAGAGCAAGAAACAAAGAAAATAGGAATAGAATTTTATCCTAATAAGTATTTTTCAAATATTCCGAATCCTTTTACAATTTTTAAAGCAATAAAAGGAATTAAGAAAGCAGTAAAAGACTTTAAGCCGGATTTAGTTTGTTGTCATAGTACTGCTGCCGGATTTTTAGGTAGATTAACTATTAAAAATAAGATTCCAACTATTTTTACTGCCCACGGATGGGCATTTACAAAGGGAACTCCTTTCTTAAGGAAAACTATAGCAATTTTAATTGAAAAACTTGCTGGAAAGTTTTGTTCAAAAATTATTTGTGTTTCCGATTTTGATAAAAGTTTAGTTTTGAAATATAAAATTACCTCTATAGACAAAATAGAAGTAGTTCATAATGGAGTTGATATCCAAGATGTTCAAGATTTTCAGAACTTTAAACTATCAATTGTTTTTGTAGGGAGGTTAGCCAAACCAAAAGATCCCTTATTACTACTTAAAGCATTTAATGATTTATCTCCTGAGTTAAAAGACAAAGCAAGTATTTCTATTATTGGAGATGGGCCTAAACTAAAACAACTTCAGGAGTTTATTAAAAGAACTAAATTAGAAGGAATAAACTTATTGGGCAGTATGCCTAGGATAAAAGTTTTGGAAACTCTAAAGAAATCTGATGTTTTTGCTTTAATCTCTGATTGGGAAGGATTCCCTTATACTATTATAGAAGCAATGAGCTGTGGCTTACCAATTATTGCTTCAGATGTTGGTGGAATAAGAGAAGCCCTAAATAACGAATGTGGGATTTTAGTTAAAAGGGGAGACCAACAAGAGATAAAACATGCTTTAGAAAGACTACTAAGAAACCCATCTTTGATAAAAGAAATGGGTAGAAATGCCAAAGAAAGGTTAGAAAAGGAATTTTCTTTAGATAAGATGCTCAGAGAGACAGAGAAAGTTTATAAATCAGTTATTCATTTGCAATCTTGACAACTACCAAAGAAATATCTGAGAGGGTTAGCTCAAAAATCTTTATTATTCTTTAAACTTGTAATAATAGGGGAGAAGAGTTATAATTTCAGTAGTTTATTAAATTTAATAAATAAATGAAATTTTACGATTTACAAAGAACAATCAAGGGTGCTTATTTTACTATTAATAACTTGCGACTGAGAGGTGTAAAAATTTATCCTTATCAACTTTCTCTTTGGGTAAAGAATGGTAAATTAAAAAGATTAAAGAGAGGAATTTATTACTTCCCAGAGAAGAAGGAAGAAATTAAGCCAGAGGAAATTGCTGTTCTGATATATGAACCGAGCTATATTAGTACAGAAAGCGCTTTGAGTCATTATAGTCTTATTCCAGACAAAGTTTTTTCTATTACCTCTGTTGCTACTAAACCAACGAGAAGGTTTAGTAATGATTTTGGCCAATTTATTTATCAGCAGATAAAACCAGAATTGTTTTTTGGTTATAATGCAATCGAAACTCAAGAAGGAAAGTATTTATTAGCTGAGCCAGAAAAAGCTGTACTTGACTATTTTTATTTACATTTGGGCCAGATAGATAATATTGACGATATTAAAGAGTTAAGGTTTAATTACAGAGAATTAAAAAATATTATTAGTTTGAAAAGATTACGTCAATATCTGAAAGTTTTCGCTATTGCAAAATTGGAGAGAGTAATTAATTTATTATTGCAACAATGTTAAGTTTAGAAAAAATAAAAAAGTATTATTCCTCTGATCTAATAGATAAGTTTCCGCGTAATATTTTGACAGAATATCTTCAATATGAGTTATTAGACTCTATTTTTAAACAGAAAGGGTCAGAGAAATTAAGTTTTATGGGAGGGACAGCCATTAGAATTATTTATGGGGGTAATCGTTTTTCCGAAGACTTAGATTTTGATAATTTCGAATTGTCATTTAACGAATTCAAAAAGATAATTCAGCAGGCGATTGCCAATATGGGGAAAAAGGGATTTTTGACTGAGATTCGCTTTGTAAAGAAAGAAGCATTCCATTGTTATATAAGATTTCTGGATATTCTTCAGAAGGAGGGTTTGGCAAAGATGAATAACGAGAAAATATTAATGCGAGTTGATGCAGTTCTGAAAGAAAAAAGATTTCATCCTCAAATCATTTTATTAAATAAATTTGGTGTATATTGTAATATTTTAGTAGATCCATTAGATATTATTTTGTCTCAGAAGATGTTAGCTGGATTAAATAGGAAACGGGCTAAGGGTCGTGATTTTTATGATATAAGTTTTCTTTACGGGATAACCAAGCCTAATTTTAAATATATAGAGGGGATAACAGAGTTAACTGAAAAAGATTTTTTAGACCAATTTAAAAAACACTGTTTAAAATTGGACTTTAAACAATTAGCAAAAGACATAGAGCCATTTTTAATAGATAAACAGATAGAGAGAGTGAAAGGTTTCAATAAGTTTTTGCAGAATATTTAATATGACTGTTTTTCAAAGTCTAGTTTTTAGGGCTAATTCTCACCGCGCTTGAAGAATAATTGGAAGGTTTTGAGTAACACCCCCAGGTCCAAGAATAAGGACCTGTTTTTATATAATAAAGATTGTATCATTAACAAACACTCTAAAACAATATAAACTTTTTATAAAATGAACGATTGTTCAGAAAAACTAAACAACCCACTAGAATAAAAAAATAATAGCTTTCTTTTCTATTATTTTAGAAATGAGGTTAAAAAATTAAGTAAAAAAGCGAAATGAACTTAAAATATTATGAACTAAAGGTAAGAAAAATTCTTACCTTTGTATGTCCAAACAAGAGATTTTGAAGAAAATTAGTTGAAGTTATTCCCTTGTAAAGAATAATTGAAATGTTTTAAGCAATACGCCTAGGTCCAGAAACAAGGATCTGTTTTTTATATAATAAAGATCATATTGGAATTTTTCATGGCTGTCTTCTATTGTTCTTCCGTATCTGAACTTTATTTGAGCCCAGCCAGTAAAACCCGGTCTGATGATATGGCGAAGTTGATAATGGGGAATCTCTTTTTCCAACTCTTTAACAAACTCTGGCCTTTCTGGTCTGGGGCCCACTAAAGAGATATTTCCCTTTAAGACATTGAGCATCTGAGGAAGTTCATCTAAATGAATCCTTCTTAAGAATCTTCCAATTTTAGTTATCCTGGAATCATTCTTTTCAGCCCATTTTGCTTTTCCATTTTCAGCATCAATTTTCATTGAACGAAATTTAGTTAACCAAAAACTCTCTCCATCTTTGCTCACTCTCTTCTGTTTATAAAATATAGGTCCTTTATCTTCTAATTTAATCAAGAGAGCAAAGATTAACCATAAAGGAGAAGTAATAATAATAATTAAACTTGTTAAAATTACATCATTAAATCTTTTTATTTTATCATAAATCTTTTTATCACCTTCGCTCAAGTTTTCTAAGAACCAAGTTTGAGAAACAAAATCAATTGGAATTTTATGCAGAAGCGCTTCATATGCCTGAGATAAGTCCAAAAAGTTTATTCTCAAAGGTAAACATTTATACAAATCTTGGGTTAATTTTGAAGAAGAAGCAAATTTATGAGCAATAATTAATGTTTCAATTTTTTTTCTTTTTAGTTGTGGATAAAGATTTTTTTCTAAGTCCAAAAAACCAATAAATTTATATCCCAGTTGTGGTTGACTCTCAATTACTTTAGCCAATCTTTGAGCTAAAGGATTCTTTCCTAAAAAAGCAACATTTTGTAAATACACAGAAGAAAAAATTTGATAGAACAATCTTCTCCACGCTAAGAATAAGGCACTAAATATAAAAATATTTATTACCAGATTTGTTTTCGGACTGATTGAAAAAAGGGGCATTAAATAAAAGAACCCCAATCCTATTAAAAAACAAACTAAAAAACATTGACCTGCTCTAGCTAAGAATTCAAGTTTTGGTCTTATTAGGTTAAGATCATAGAGTCCGAAGATATAAAACAAAATAAACCAGAAAAAGTATAATAAAGAGAATGGTAAAATATGCTCATAAAAGATTTCCCAGCTAAAGTTTCCCCAGAAACCAATATAACAAGTTAAAGCAAGGGCAATATAAGCAAAAATTATATCTCCGAATACAAGAACAATTTGTCTTAATTTTCTGAACATTATTCTATTCTACTTGAAAAAACATAAAAATAAAAGTAAGATAAGTCAATAAAAATAAAACAATAAATATGGGTAAAAAATCAAGATTAGAAAGACAAAGACAAGAAATGCAATTACAAACAACAGAGAAAAAAGAAGAAATTCAATCAGAGCCGTTTCTTTTGCATATTATTAGAATTGGCACTTATTTAATTCTACTTACTCCCTTAATATTATTAGAAGGAGCTTATTTTCCTTTTGTTGGACCAAAAAGTTTATACTTTATGGGGATATGCCAGATTATATTCTTTACTTGGCTTTACTTGGCTTTTAAGAGAAAAGAATATAGACCTAAATTAAATTTTATTTTAATAAGTTTTAGCTTATTTTTAATTGTTTTAACTTTAAGTTCAGTTTTTGGAATAGATTTTTCCCGTTCTTTTTGGTCTAAATACGAAAGAATGACAGGTCTTTTAATGTGGTTGCATTTGTTTGGTTTCTTTTTAGTTGTTTCCTCAACCTTTAAGAAATCTGATTGGAAAAAGATTTTTATTGTTTCTGTTTCCATATCTTTTTTAATAAGTTGTTTTGCTATTCTGGAACACTTGGGGATTAAGAAATTTACTTTTTCAGACAGAGGCGGTTCTACATTAGGGAATACTTCATTCCTGGGAAGTTATCTCTTGTTTAATGTTTTTTTAGGTTTCTATCTTTTGGTTAAAGAAAAAAAGTTATTAATATTAAGAATTTTATATTCAGTTGCTGTTATTTTAGGAATTTTAACAATATATCTTCAATC
>Ga0265594_1002603_pt1 | contig 12721 bp, 8 predicted proteins | sample saktaG_11_FD_190147 | JGI IMG/M metagenome (GOLD analysis project Ga0265594, IMG submission 190147) | Saline water microbial communities from Sakinaw Lake, British Columbia, Canada - sak_2011_5_24_80m | ecosystem: Environmental > Aquatic > Non-marine Saline and Alkaline > Saline ... | reverse complement strand
GGGATGCACCTTGACCATAACCTTTTTGTCTCTATTGTTTCGTCTGCTCGCATTGGATTCCGGCACGCCGAGGCCGCGCCCCCGATACCAGCTCCACCCGCGCAAATCCTTTCGTTCGATTCCGCGGTATTGAAAATCTCGCAGATAAGTATATGCCGGGTGCGACGGATCCATGTCGATTGCATTAAAGTGCGGCATCATTCGAAAGCCCATGGCCTGGCCTTTTTTGATAAAAGCCTTAGCCGGCTCGCTCGGTACATAGGCGGGATAATTCTCATCGTAGGGATCTGTGCGCCAGTTCGGATAGTGAATCAGGCAATGTTCGGGATTTACCTTTTTCGAAATCGCATCCAGGATATTTCCTTCGCCGGGGCACCAGCTAACAGCGAATTTGACGTCCCTTGTCCATGCCTGGCGCTTTTGCTCTTCGGCCTTAAGATTATAGGCGTCCCACAACCAGCCGCGGTATTGTTCGGCCGGAGTCTCCCAATCTCCCTCGAACACATTGATACGCCAGACGAGTCCGCCGGCACTCAAATTATCGTCTATTGGGCCGTACGCCTGGGTGTCGAATCCCAAATAATTCTTCTGCTGCCCCGAACCCACTTTAAGGGCTTTATATCGATAACGGTTGTCCCGGGTATGAATCCAGAATCCTCCTTTATTCGATTGCAGGATCGCCAACCCCGCTTCCCAATAGAGCGGCCATTCCCAGTTGGTGTTCGCTATCAGGGAGTCATCCAGTTTGAGTTTGATTCCCTGAAAGAACGGGGCGACAAGTTCGAGATCGGGACGAATGCCGGCCATGTTCCATCGACAGGCTAATACGCCGGGACGCGAAGAGTAAGCCGACGGTTCGATAAGGATATCGCCGCTATCGGGCTCGGCGGAAACGGAAATTACGCCGTCGCCATCCCAACTATGAAAAACAATCTCCGCTTTGAGCGGGGAGAGTTGACGGGTCGTGATATTGCCGAACTTGCTTTCATCGACGGAAATGGTTTCATCGCCCCGATAGAGAAGCTGCAGCGCCGCCGACTTATCCACTTCCACACCTTTGATGAACTGTTCGGAAGTTTTTTTGCTCACCAGCGAGGTCAGGAATCCCTTTTCGATAACCGCCGATTGAGTGTGCGTGTGAATAATGATTTTATGCTCTTCCACACGCACCGAGGCCTGTTTATTCTCGGATACTGCTAAGCTCGTTGCGACAACGCTTGAAGGCGATACGTTTGCGTTTGATACATTTGCCAGCGCCACCATCCCACCGGCCGCCTTTAAAAATTCTCGTCTATGCATAATTGTTCTCTCTTTCTTTTTAACCGGATTGATGCCAGGCAATTATAGCAGACCTGATGCTAAGCGAAACAGGAAAGTTGGTAATATCGATGTTAACTTATCACCTCGCTATCCATTATACCACGAAAGCAGGGCAAATAAGCAGATCCCTCGTCATTCACATTAATCCGCACAATCCTCAAAAAAGGAATCCTCCACCTGCCTATAGGGTTGAAAAGAAAACAGAGTTATAGGACTGGTTATACTTGCCTGCTAAATCACAAACTGGAGTATTCTGGAACATTTAAAAAATACTCCTTGCTGCTCATTTTACGACTACACAGCACATCATAAACCCTGTCTATGGCATATTTTACGAAAAACCGGCCAGGAAAATTAAAGTCTTCCGCATAAAAACCGGCGATTATTCTTGACAAGTCGGGCCATTCTCTGTTATTATCGGAACTTGATAGTATTTGCTCGCTTGAGATGGCTACTTGAAACGTATTGGCTTTCCGACAGGTGAGATTTCTTTAGTCGTTTGAGAACTCCCCAAAGGTTAGTCTGCAGTAAAAACTAAAGCATTGTCACGACCACTGAATTCGTGTGATTCAGAGTTGCGAACCTTACTTTTATGTTAGTCGCTAACTTGCGAAGAAAGGAGGTGGTGTCAGATCGCAAAAACTTATCCTGAGTAGGTAAGGTACGGATACGATCCAACAAAAAGTAAGGATTGCTCTCGGTCAGTTACATTTCAAACTTTATTATGATGAGGAGGATTATGATGTCTAAAAAATTGTTTTGTTTAGCTTTCTTTGCCATGTTGGTCAGTCTGGCTTTAGCCAGCGGAGCAAAAGCTGCTGATCCTAATCTTGTTGGGTGGTGGCCCTTGAATGAAGGTTCCGGGGATACTGCTATTGATTTGTCCGGCAATGGCAATGATGGCACGATTAGCAACCTTAATGGAGGTCTGGGGACGGACGGCTCGGTTTGGGTTGACGACCCGGTACATGGCACTGTTATTAGTTTTAACGGCACAGCGGACGGTGCTTTTGTTCGCGCCGGCGACATTCCTCAAATGACACTAACGAACGACTTTACCTGGGCCTTTTGGGCGAAACACAGCGCTGAAAACACGGCGGACAATGATATTATTCTCGGTAATCGGAAGGACGAGAATAAAGTTGATTTTGTGCCGCGTCAGTTCATTAAGTTCACTCCGACTAAATTCGAGTGGCACATGAACGGCAACGGCGACGACAACCTGGACTATGACGATATTCCCGCCGACATCTGGCTCCACCATGCGGTAGTGAAAAGCGGAGATCAGTTGACCTATTACCGCAACGGCATTGAAGCCAGCTCAGGGACGTTCACACAACCCATGGACTTTCCTCAACCACTTTTCTTTGGCGGTGACAACGAGGCTGCTGAAGGAGAGAATTGGTGCGGATTGATGAGTGAAGTGCGTATCTACAATAGGGCACTAACGGAACTCGAAATTGCGACTGTCCTGGCTGATATGGAAATCGGTTTTGCCAAGCATCCCCCTGTGCTTGATGGCCAGATTGATGAAATCTGGGAAAAAGCATCAACGCAGTATTTCGTCCCTCTGGAAGATCCGAACAACGGCTCCGGCATCTGGAAGGCGTTGTATGATTCTGAGAATCTCTATGTTATCGTAGACATTACTGACGATAGTCTGCAAAATGATTCGGCCGATTCCTGGCTGGACGACAGTGTGGAGTTATATTTCGACGGTGGTAACACCAAGTTAAGCACCCCGCTGTCCGGAGACGACCACCAGTTTTCGTTTGGGTGGACAGCGGACGACATACAGGGGACCAACATTGCTGGATATACCGAAGGTATTGAACTCGCTCAGGCAACCACCGACACCGGCTGGCGTATTGAGATAAAGCTGCCCTGGCTGTCGATTCAGGGCGCAGCGCCCCAGGCTGGTGACTTGATCGGTATTGACTGTTACTACAATGACGACGACGACGGCGGTGATTCGCGTGAAAATAAGATGCTCGGATTTTCCACTGTAGAAGGCTGGAATGATGCCTCTCAGTGGGGTACGGCCGTCTTAAAAGAGATTCCTCCGTCAGCGAAGGATCCAATTCCGGCTGATGGTGCTTCCATGCTTTCCCCCAAGCCTCCGCTTAGCACTTATATCAGCGACGACGTGCCTATGGATATTCCGGATTATGGCAGGACACCAAGCACGGTCAACTCTTCTTTGACTGTGTCGGATTCAATCACAATCACCGATCTTAACGTCGAGCTTGATATCAGTCACTCCAATAATGCCGAACTGGACGTGTACCTCATAGGACCCGATGGTACGCAGGTCGAACTGTTTACTGACGTAGGACTCTGGGACAAAAACTTCAAGAATACGATTCTGGATGACGAAGCAGGCATATCAATAAAGGACGGTTCCGGGTCGCATACTGGAATCTTCAAGCCTGAGGGCATACTTTCGGCTTTCGATGGTAAAGATACTAAGGGCACCTGGAAGCTCAAGATTCAGGATGACGGGCCCACCGGTATCGGGACTTTGAATGCCTGGAGATTGGTCATCGAATCTCCTATTATTATCAGTTGGACCCCTATAGCCGATATTGCTTCGCAAAACTTGTACATCAGCAACAATCTTGACGATTTAAGCGGTTCCAATAATGCAGCATATCAAGGTAACCTGGCTGCAGACGTCTCAGGCGTTGGGATAGATCTCGACCTGGGCCAGGTATACTTCTGGCGGGTCGATTCTCTGGATCCGTGCGATATGCTGATAGGAGAAGCCGATATCTGGAGCTTCTCGACTATGGATGTCAATGACACTAATGAAGCTACAACCAATCCCGCCCCGGCTGATGGGGCCATCGATGTAGTCCAGAATACGATTCTGAAATGGTCGCATGGATTGAGTGCCGTTTCAAGCGATGTATACTTCGGGACCGACAGTCCTCTGGCATTCCTCGATACGACGACAGGCACCAGCTTTGATGTCGGCAAGCTTGCAACCAGCACGACCTACTACTGGCAGATTGACGAGACTGACGCCGACGGCAGTTTACATACCGGTGCTGTCTGGAGCTTTACGACCGTGATTGGTGAGGCTACAGAACCCAATCCGGCCGATCTTGCCGCCGATGTGCCCGTGGATGCCGTCCTTAGTTGGAAGGCTGGAGCTACTGCCGCCTCGCACGATGTGTACTTTGGAACTACAGATTTACCGGAGTACATGGGCAATCAGGTCGAGACTACATTCGATCCCGGTGGCCTTGCATATGCCACTATGTACTACTGGAAGGTCGATGCGGTCGAGGCCGACGGTACGACTCACTTCGGCACCTTGTGGACCTTTATGACTCCGTCTGGACAAGCTACGGATCCCAACCCGGCGGATGGTTCCATCCTCGATGCAACATCTGTTACATTAAGCTGGACAGCCGGGGATGGTGCGGCCTTGCACGATGTGTACTTCGGAACAGATCCGGATGCACTTAAGTATCAGGATAGCCAGACCGGAACGGATATTACAGTTGACGGTCTTTCTCCTGCAACGACATACTACTGGCAAATCATTGAGGTCGAGGCCGACGGAATCACGATCCACGTAAGTCCTGTCTGGAGCGTTATGATCGCGCCCGAGACAGCCTACGATCCCAGCCCGTCCGACGGCGAAGAACTTGCCTCGGATGCAGTAGTTGTTCTTAGCTGGACGGCAGGCTTGCTTGCAGAGGTCCACATGGTCTATCTTGGCGACGATCCTAACGCCCTTACCAATGCCGGTGCAACTGAAGGTCCGGACACGAGCATTGATCCAGGTCTGCTCGAAGCAGGAAAGACTTACTACTGGCGTATCGATGAGTTTAGTACTCCCGACACGGTTACAGGTGTGGTATGGAGCTTCTCCTTGGCAGAACCGGAACCGGAACCGGAACCCGAGCCCGAGCCCGAGCCGGAACCGGAGCCGAACCTGCTGTATGTATTAACACAGCTCAACACAGAAGGGGATTTAGCTGGGACTTTCGATACACTCATCGCAGCCGTGTCGGCGGCCGATCCCTCTGTGGCAGAAGGGCTTGCCAACGAAGATAATTTGACAATCTTTGTCCCGACAGACGATGCCTTCGCCAAGCTGGAGTTGGAGTTGACGCCCGAGAACATTGGGCGACTAAATATGGAGGCTTTAACAGATCTGCTGCTGTACCACGCAACCGGAGGTCGCCTGCTCTTGGCTGATGTTATGGCAGTCGACCATTTCGAAATGCTCAATGGCGGCAACGTTAATCAGTTCGCCGGTGTTCTTACAGACAATTTTGGCAATAAGTCTCAGATCACGGTGACAGACATGGAAGCCTCGAATGGCGTGATCCACGTGATCAATGCTGTTCTACTGTCAAATGTGCTGCCGGATGAACTTGAGCCGGAACCAGAACCAGAACCTGAGCCTGAGCCTGAGCCTGAACCAGAGCCGGAACCAGTAGTGTAAGTCAGGATTTAGGTGACAATTTAGTTTGTGTGGCTAAAACCACAGATTTGCATCAATTCGGGGCCTGTATCGAACAATTCGATACGGGCCCCGTTGTTTTACAGCAAAAGATATGTTTTGACACTTGATAGGTCGGCAGGACAAACCCCATCCCCACATCTCTTAGAAACATATCGAATATTTTCAGGTCTCGCCCATGGTTCTCATGACCAATAGCTGCATCATTCGATGGAGCTGTTTATCATTGGAAAGCTGGGGATCTTCATGTACGGCCTGACCGAAGAAGAAATCAAGATTGTGGAAAATTCTGGTAAGAATAATACGGATAATCGAGGTTAATTATGAATAACAATATAACGAAACGAGCGCCGACCGGCAATGATTCGCCGTTTGAATGAATAAAACGTATCAATGATGGTGGGAACGAATACTGGTCGAGCAGGGATTTTTCGCAGATTCTTGGTTATTCGGATTATCGTAACTTTGAACAGGTCATAAAGAAGGCAAAAAAAGCCTGCTTTAACAGCGGACACCGCGTCGAAGACCATTTCGTTGATATCACCGAAATGATAGAAATAGGCAAAGGGGGCCACCGGCCTGTGCTTTCCGTATATATGTCTCGCTATGCCTGTTACTTAATAGTGCAGAACGCCGATCCCGGCAAGGAAATAGTGGCGTTAGGACAGACTTATTTTGCCGTTCAGACGCGAAAACAGGAAATCTCCGAGCAGGAGGTTGAAGATAAGCGGCGTTTGCTCCTGCGTCGGGAGATGAAGGCTGCATAACGTGCGTCTTGCAAGGGCAGCTAAAGAAGCCGGAGTGGTCAAAGCGTCCGACTATGCTATTTTTCAAAATCACGGATATATGGGATTATATGGTGGTCTGACTGCACAAGATATTCAGAGAAGAAAGAGACTTAAAAAAGGTCGGCAGATCCTCAACCACATGGGAAATACCGAACTCGCGGCAAATCTTTTCAGAGCTACTCAGACAGAGGAAAAACTTCGTCGCGATAATATCAAAGGCAAGGAAAAGGCAAATCGAACGCATCGTGAAGTCGGTAAAAAAGTCCGTCAGACCATCAAAGAGCTTGGCGGGACAATGCCTGAGAATTTACCAGTGGCTGAGGATATTAAGAGGCTTGAGACAAAACAAAGAAAGAAACTTAAAGATAAATCAGATTAACCACAACACATTCTATAAGCGCTACGGCCTAACCAAAGAAGAAATAGCTATTGTATAGGTAGAAAATCTGGATTCCGTATCAAGTGCGGAATGACAAAACGAAATGTGGAATACGAGCAAGCATCGAGTAGCGAGTCACGGAGAATTTTCTGGAATTTGCCCGCCCTTTTGCGTAATTATTCGTATAATGTTTAACAAATACGTATATCGTATATCGTATTGCGTATTGCGTATTTGGAATTGTGAATTTCGAGCATTGAGCATCCACAATAAATTTTAGCCCGCACCACTGGTGCCGGGTCGAAAAATGAAGCAAAAATTGAACTAAAAATGCAAAAAACAGGTGAAAAAAGAGTAGAAAACGACGATAAATTGAGCCTAATTTGAAAAAACAAACCCAATTTATGAAAGACCAAAATGAATGTAAGTATATATATGAAAGGGTATTATGAGGATTGTTGCGGTTTTTGGCTGCGAAAAAACAAACCCAATTCAAAGCCAATCGCCGGCGCTTGGCTGGAAATCTTAAACACGGCGGGTGGGGAGAAATTCCCCAGTTTGGCGGTTTTGTGCGGGTTAAAGTGGCTAACCGGATTATCGGCTGGAGCCGAAGAGCGATTTTACGTAACACTTGATCCAGGTCCAGTGCAGGAGGATGTGTGTGAGCATCAGAACGGCGAAAATGAGGGCCAGGTAGAAATGGACGCCGCCCCATTCGTGACGATCCATCGACCAGAAATCCTTGGCCACTGCCGCTCCCCGGCCACCGCGAAAACCCTGGCCGTGCCCTGCTGAGCCGGGCGGCAGAACGTATTTCATAAGAAAGCCGGTAAAAGATAATGCCAGCAGGTCTAAAAAAGCGACCAGATCGACTATAAAGTTTACTGTCGTGCGTTTTATCATGCGAGCACCTGAATAATACATAGAAAACTTACGTCCTTGAGCCTCGAAGCTCGAAAGTAAAGACGGCTGACTGGCGGGTTTTGTTGCAGACAAAAATGAAATTGAGCAAAAATGGTTGTTTTCCAGCGTTAATTTGACATAAAAAGGCAGACGATATGATAAAGAAGACACTTACCGACGTTCCGCAGGCCAATACCGACCCTGAAAAGCCGCCGAGGGTGTACTTCAGCAATTTTAACGACTGGTCGCTGAACATTTATAATGAGCTATTAGGTCAGTCCTCCGGACGTCCGGCTCTTCCAGGAAGTAAACGAGCGAGTCAATCTGGAGATTATCAAGCGGTTCGAGGCCGGAATGATCAAGTTCGCGTTCCCCAGCCGGTCGCTTTATGTGAAGAAATACCGATTCGCCACCCGGGACATATCGCTCGTGAATCGTCAAACACATCACGAGCGGCAAATCATGTGTCCGGCGGTTATTTCCCGGCTTCCTTCTCTGCTTTGGTTTTAGTAGGTATCGGCCCGCTAAACTCAGTGACATCGAGGGCCTGCTGCTCTTCTTCGGTCAAAACAGGCTCTGTGATAATATGTGGCGTGATGAATACGACCAGCTCGGTATTAGTCGTCGCTTCACCTTCGAACCTGAAGAGATGGCCGAGTATGGGTATGTCACCGAGTATGGGCACCTTGTTGACCTGCTTGGACGTTTCTTTCTTTCGCAGGCCGCCCAGGACAACCGCCTGACCATCTCTGACAAGTGCTATAGTGTTAACTTTGCGAGTGTCAACCACAGGGACATTGCTCGTTGCGACTACAACTCGAGTCACAAGAACGCTGAATTCCGGCGCTATGTTCAATCTCAACATATTGTTCCCTGCTACATGCGGGGTAACAACGAGCTTGACGCCAACGTTTTTGAATTTCACCGTCTCGGTGGTGCTGCCCGCAGTGATGGTTCGTTCCACGTAGGGATGCTCGGTTACGATATCGAAAGTGGCCTCTTCGTTGTCGATGACCAGAATTCTCGGATTGGCCAGAAGCTTGGCATCGATATTTTCCTTCTCGGCCCTGAGTATTGCATTGATGTCGATGCTGTTATTAAGCAGGCCGAATCGAAGATACCCTTGCGTGCTATCTTCTGTTTTGTTTGTACCGGCGACAAAACCAGCATCGAGAGATGGATCGGTCCTGCTGCTAATGTAGGTTTCATTGCCGCCCTTTTCGACGATAATATCGTCGTTGACCGGATAACCGGAAGCATTCAAGTTGGTTCGCCTGCCGGCGTACCAGTCGATGCCGAGGTCGAGGTTGTTCTTGCTGGTGATGTCATAGATTCTCACTTCGACCAATACCTGCGGTGTTATGCGGTCGATTGTGTTCAGCAGATTCGTGATGTCCCGGACTTTGCTCTCCGTGTCAGTCACGATGATATGACTGGTGCCCTCGATGGAGGAGACGGAACCCTGGGCCGATTTGAATTTTTCCAGAGCCTTTACAACCTGCGCGACATCCGCGTAAGTAATTTCGAACGTTTGAGTGACAAGCCTCTCGGCTATCGCGGGCATCTCTTCGCGTGACAATATCCGGATGACATTTTCACCTATAATAATACCGGCGCCGTGGACATCAAGAATGCATCGCAGAGCTTCGTCGAGCGATACTTCGGTCAGTGAAACGGTCACATTGCCGATGACCTTTGGACTCATGATAAGGTCCACGTTAACCTGGTCGGCCAGTTGTCTTATTACGGTGCCGATAGGGACTTCATTGACATCGATACATACGACTTTCTGCATTCGTTGCTCGAGATCGGTTAAGACGGTTTTTTTTGTTGTCTGTTCGCTGCTTTCAGCGGCACGGGCCGAGACGCAGCAAAAGCAGAGAAGTGCACAGATGATCAATAAATTTAATCTGCTTGGTTTTATTGTTAAGCTTTTCATAACAGCTCCTTTTCTAACTTTGGTCTTACCTAATATCACTTCAATTCGTATCTCAGTAGTGTCATTATTCGCTTTATTAATTATTGCAACTCCGATTGATCTTCACTCGGATTGTCAACTTTTTGAACAGTAGTTTTTTCTGCTTCGCGGACCTTTTGCACCCACTTTTTTTCATCCGTTTCGAATTCTATGCTGTCTCTGTTTATTTTTATAATAGTAGCGTCATTAACCTTATCCCCAACGTATACTATTTTCGAACCAATCACGGCAGAGGGCCTGTCGTGTGAATATACGATATCTCTTACGATTATTGCTCCTTGTTTCGGCTTATTGGCTGTTCCGTTTTCTTCTGTGTTTTGTGTACCGCTTTCATCCGGTAATTTTATCGGGTCCCTCATCATAATCGAAATTGGTTCCGGAACCTTCCAGTCGATTTCACGGCCGGAATCGGCGTTAGCGACAACGACGGGTGTGTCATCAGTCCCGGCTCCTTTCGTCTTACGCGGAGCTTTGCTAAGAACCTGCCTAAAGACAAAAATCATAATGATAGCCAGGATCGGCACCATTATTACCATAGCTTTTTGCTTGGTTGGACTGACACCCGGCTTCGGTGTAAAGAGCTTGTTCTTGATTTGTTGTAACAGGCCATAGCTGGTTTCTTCTATAAACGGACTGCTTTTGGGCTGCGTGGCCTTTGCGGCTTGCTTCAATGACTTTTCGGGCTGAGGAAGTTTTTTAATCAGAGGACTCTGCGTCATCTGGTTCGTGGAAGTCGGTTTTGGAAAGACGTTGGGGGTTTGTTTTTGTGCGGTATTATCCAAAGAATCCTCGGATTGATTGAGTTTTTTAATCAGAGAACTCTGCGAAACCTGACGGTCTGCGGCCACGGGTTTTGGAGGAACACCGTGCGCAGGATCAGGTGTGGGTGTGCCGGAAGGTTGTTGAGAGCCGTTGTTTTGCGGAACAGGTACCCCTTTAAATACCGACGACACATTCTTCTGCAATCCTGCCTTATTTTTATCAAGCTCTGACATTACTTATCTCCTGACCAAAGCCTTCTGGTTAATTATCTGCTCAGCCAAATTTCTGCTGTTGATTATCTCATCAGCCAATGCCCTGTATTCGGCGGCCGCCTTACTTTCGGGCGCATAGATCAGGACCGGCTCACCGGCACTGGGTGCTTCAGCGAGCTTTACACTTCTGTTAATCACCGCATTAAAGACCAAATCACCGAAGAATTCCCGCATTTGCTGCTGAATTTGCCTGCTGAGCAGGGTGTTGTTTTCGACAAGAGTCAACAATATGCCTAAGATATTTACATGGCAAGGGTCGAAGCGCTCCGCAATGATGTTCGCCGTCTGGAACAACTGCCTGAGGCCTTCCATAGCATAATAATGAACCTGAACCGGCACGACGACACCGGTACTGGCGAGCAGTGCGTTTAAGGTCAATAGTCCGAGCGACGGTGGACAGTCTATAACACAGAAATCGTATTTGTCCCTGACTATTCGGAGCTTCTCGCCCATGACGAATTCTCTGCCGACAATGCCGGTCAGATCAAGCTCGGCACCCGAAAGCAATACATTGCTTGGGGCCAGATCGAGCCACTCGACCTTCGTGCCTAATATTACATTGGATATTCCAATTTGAACGTTCAGAAGGACATCATAAATCGTCAGGCTCATCTCATCAGGCTCATAGCCCAGACCGATCGTACTGTGGCCCTGCGGATCAAGGTCAATCAGCAGCGTTCTGTAGCCTTTCTCTGCAAAGGCCGCCGCAAGATTCACTGAGGTGGTTGTTTTGCCGCAACCACCTTTTTGATTTACTATTGATATAGTTTTCATATCACGAGCCGAAATCTGGAGCCAGGGACTGATCGGCGATTTCCTTTTCCTGCTGTTTTTTGACAAAAGTCGCTATGTCAAGAGTCACTTTATAAACTGAATCATCCTTAGTTGAGCGAGCTATTGAGAATTCATTCACAAAGAGGACCGGCTGATGCCTCTCCAGGGCGTTCACGAAAGTAGCAAACTGATTGAATCCGGCAATGAAGCTGATATCGATGTGGTTCTCGTATATGCTGTTACAATCGGGTATTTCCAAGACGCCCCGCTTTTCTTTATTTTTAATGCTGAACAAAGATAGATATTCTTTACTGGCGATTCGACCTATATCAAACGTCAAATTAGCTGAATCCTCCTGATCAACGATAAAATCCTTCAGTGTGTCTCGCAGACCCTCAATTTCTTCGTTTAACCGGATTTTGGTTTGTCCATCTGTCGCTTTTTGTGCAGATTTATACAGTTGTTTTTTCTCAGTGAGCGTGTTTTGTAAGTTCATCTTGCTTTTAATCTGCGGATTCAGCAGAATAAAATAAGCCACGAGAAACAGCACCACGCAGGCCGCCCAGACGATAGCTGCTCTCATAAGATATTTTCTATACATCTGTATTAAAGCTTTGATAAAAGTCATGCTAAACTCCCGGTTTAAGGACACAACTTATCTCGTAAGAGACAACATTCTGACCTTCGATCGTTTCAGTCTTCTGCGAAACTCCGATGTTTTCGAGCTTCGGTCCGAGAAATGCCGAATCGCGAATACCATCCCGGAAGTCTCTGACCGCTTCGTCGCAGTTGCTCTGAGGGCCGCCGCTAACAATCAACCGCAATATTTTTACGGGGACATCAATCTCTACCATTTGATCCGGATCATCTTTTTTGGGAGCTTGTCTTTTCACAGAGCTTTGATTTACCGCAAGAGATGTCAGCACTACCGAGTCAGGTATATTCTCCATCAGTGTCGTCAATACAGGCGACCATTGAGTGTGTCTCTTAATTGACGACTTAACTTCCGACAAGTAACCAATATAAGTTATTTTTTTCTGCTCTAATGCTTTCTTCATCGCAACA
>Ga0265594_1002601_pt1 | contig 12724 bp, 13 predicted proteins | sample saktaG_11_FD_190147 | JGI IMG/M metagenome (GOLD analysis project Ga0265594, IMG submission 190147) | Saline water microbial communities from Sakinaw Lake, British Columbia, Canada - sak_2011_5_24_80m | ecosystem: Environmental > Aquatic > Non-marine Saline and Alkaline > Saline ... | reverse complement strand
CACATCGATTAGCTGCTGAGTGACGGGAATAGCCGAATCGATAATAGTATCGCCGAGCATTACTACAAAGGGCTCGTCGCCGGTATGTTGACGAGCGTAGGAGATTGCATCGCCGAGACCTTTAAGTTCTTTCTGCCGTATAAAGTGAATATTCGCCATCTCTCCCAACCGGCTGACTTCATGGTACTGCTCGTGTTTTCCTTTTTGATTTAATAATAATTCAAGCTCCGGGCTACGGTCAAAATGATCTTCAATAGCCCGTTTGCCCTTTCCCGAAATAATCAAAATATCTTCAATTCCAGAATCGATCGCTTCCTGGACAACATATTGAATCGTAGGCGTATCGATAATCGGTAACATTTCTTTCGGTTGAGCTTTGGTTACCGGTAAAAATCGAGTTCCCATTCCCGCTGCCGGTATCACTGCTTTTCTAACCATTTTCAATATCTCCTATAAAATAAACGGCTTGATTACCCGCGCCCCAATCTTCTTCTGCGCCAAAATCAAACGATTCAGCATGGCGTCATCTCTATAAATTCCAATGATCGATCCACCGGAACCGGCAAATTTTGCGGAAGCGCCGCAGGTTCGTGCTGTTTCAACCAGTTCCAAATTCGAATCGCTTATTGGCATAATAGAACGCCGCAGATCAAAATTCCGATTCATTAGCGAAGACAGTTCATCGACATTTCCGGATTCTATAGCGTCTCTCCCGGCTTCCGCCAGACTTGCAATTTCCCTCAGAGCAGATATTACATTTGCATCTTCTTGCTCATATTTAATCCGAATAGTGTTTAATACTTTTCCGGACACTTTACTCAACTTAGCCTTATATGCAATGAATAATTTAGGAAGTTTAGCTACATCAATTTTATAATAATCGCCATGCCCGGTTTTTTCCATTCGCCCTTTTTCAAAATCCATATAGACACAACCTTCATAGACTTGGATAACCCGATCCTGTAATCCGGCATTAATTCCTAATTGTTCCGTTTCCGCCCGCAGAATAAGGGTCGGCAAATAGGCTTTTGGAATCTGAATTTTATAAAACCGGATCAGGGCTTTCATTGTTGCCGTAATAATAGCGCTCGAACCGGCCAATCCTACCTGTCGGGGAATACTCGAATGAAATTGAAGCGTGAAATTTTTATTCTCAATCGGAATACTCTGATCGCGGCAATAATCGGCAAAAGTAATAATGGCAGCCTTTATCAGACGCTCTCCACCATAATATCCCAAAGCAGCGGTTTGCTCCAGTAGCTCATTCAGATTTCGATAATGGGGTACTTTGCCAGGTGCAACCTGAATTTGAAGTAACGGTGATTCCCACAGCTGGATATGTGCGCCAAAATTTCGGACGCTAATTGAGATGGTTTTTCCAAAATATCCATCAGACGGATTGCCCAGCAAACCCGCCCGTGCATAGGCTCGCTCTTCAATGATCATTAATAAGTATCCCTGAAATCATGGTTGTCCTATTTAATCTCATCAGCATTAACGAAATCCATATCATCAAATTCCTGGTTCTCACCGCCCATGCCCCAGATGAAGGTATAGCTGCTGGAACCGGCGCCGGCATGAATCGACCAGCTGGGCGACAGAACCGCTTCTTTATTTTTCATAACAAGATGACGAGTCTCCGATGGAGAGCCCATCATGTGAAATACCCGGGCATCTTCAGCAAGATCAAAATAAAAATAGATTTCCGTCCGGCGGGCATGGGTATGCGGCGGAAAGGTATTCCAGACACTTCCGGACGCAAGGATTGTCAAGCCCATCACCAATTGGCAACTTTCGGCAACTCCGGGACGAATATACTGGTAGATCGTCCGCTCGTTCGAGGCTTCCGGTGATCCCAGTTCTACTTTATTGGCTTCTACTTTGTGAATTAATTTTGTCGGATACGCTCGATGTGCGGGATAACTGAGAATGTAAAATTCAGCCGGGTTTTCGGGTTCTTTGCTCGTAAACAAAATTTCTTTCGCGCCACGACCGATATACAGGCTGTCAAGTTTATCAAGTTTAAATTCCTGACCATCCACGGTTATTGAACCGGCGGCAGCAATATTAATCACACCGATTTCCCGACGTTGTGCAAAATATTCACTCGCCATCTCCTTGCCGCCTTTTAAATCAAGCGCTTCCTTCGTCGGAACTGCACCGGCAACCACCACCCGTTCCGTATCACTGTAAAGCATTTTCAATTGTCCCGGTTCAAAGAGTTTCTTAACAAGAAACGTCTCGCGCAGTTCTTTTGTCGTCATCCGAACAAATCGTTCCGGATCGGCTAAATAGCGTATTTCCATTACAACACCTCTTTAATCGCTTAATTAATAAATCACTTTTATGGGTACATTTAATTCCTGAACTGTCTGGTCGAGATAGTCAACAAATTCAGCCCTTGTTTTTACTCCATCAGGTTCACCTTCCCAGGCAGCGGCAAAATAGTAATTCAACTTGCCAGCTTCGGGCTTTAATATCACCAGGTGATTCAATTCATCATCCGAGATTTCAATCAGGTCGGCATTTCTGAAAAACAGCGCAGTCCCCAGATTATCACCCATCAGGCTTTGTTTACCCCAGAGGGCAATATAGTTCCATTTTGAATTTGTTTGAAAATCACCCCTGATATAGTCACATCCATCTGTCTTGATCAGACCAGTTACCAGATTTTCAAGATCATCGGAAACCTTGACTTTATGCTTCGTCAGACGGCTGCCGGCATGAATGGACAGATTTGACTGCAAATCATAATTTCTATCACCGACTTTCCAGTCGTAATACTTTGTCTGCATTTCCGCTACGACCGGACCATCGGATAGAATCTTAAAATAAATGCTGTCTGTTTCGTAAATCTGTTGAACTGCGCCATTAAAAAATGTCCCGATAGAACCAATCCCCAGAGATTCACCAACTTTAAAAATATCTGCGCCCCAATCCGACATTTCGTGATAAGAATCGAAACCGTCCAGTTCAACATTCGGCAGTACCATTTGAGTCACTTTTTTACCAAAAATGTCTATCCGGTTACGCTGATCAAGATAAAAGCGATAGCCGACTTTATCGGACTCCCAGCCCGGTCCCTCAAACCTATAATAGGTGTCATGATCAACATGAACCTTCGGCACTTTCTCGCAGGATACCGGCTGAAATTGACCACCGATATAGTGATTGCCTTCAAAGTGACCACCTACTTTTTTTGATAATTCGGCATGAGCGCGCTGTGGATATTGCTGCTCCTCAACTGATTCCAGTGGATAGCGGATCGTCACTTTCTTCTTTTCCCATGGCGCAAAATCTGCCGTAAAATAGAGCCAGTTATCCGCCAGTTGTGATGGCACTTCCCGACCTTCAATCATTACGACGAACGAGCCCTTGTCCAGCACCGGCTTTTGACATTTTTCAGCAACTTTAGACAGATTGACTCCCACAAAAGAATCCACACGCAGTAAATCGGTTGGATTTTCCACATTAATAGTTATTTTGCCCGGATACGATTTCGCCAGTTCATCCCCCGGCTTACATGCAAGTAACACACTCAATGCCGCGATAATAATCCAATGAAAAAATTGTCTACTCATAATTATCCCGCATTAAATTAATTTCAATTGTTCTTTTTCAACTGCATACCGCAGGATTCACGGATAACCAGTGACGGTTTCAGAATTTGGCGTGTTTTCACTGACTGACCATTGATTTTTTCAATCAACGTAATCACCGCCAGGCGTCCGATTTCATCCGTTGGCTGATGAATTGTTGTCAATGCTACCGGTGCAGTGACCCCTCGTTTGATATCGTCAAAGCCAACAATAGCCACACCCCCGGGAACATTAAGGCCGTGATCCAACACCGCTTTCTGAAATCCCAACGCTGCCAGATCATTATAAATAAATAAAGCTTCAGCGCGATCATTCTGTGACACAAACTTTTCACCAATCTCATAACCGGATTGATAGTCATAAGCCTCTCCCCGATAGCGGAGGCGATAGATATCGTTCTGATATTTTCTGAGACCATAGTTTTTTAAAGCCTTTTCATAACCTGTTCGCCGCAATTCACCGACCTGATTACCCTCTTCACCATTGATGTAACCAATTCTCTTATAGCCACATTTAATTAAATGTTCAGTGGCAATATACCCCCCCAGCTCATGATCCGTACCGATAAAACAAACGTCCTCATCGTCAATAAAGGAAACCACCACAATTGGGTAATTATCATTAGTAAGTTGCCGGATTAACGGTGTGGCCGTATATTGATGACTCATCGAAGCAACGATGATTCCACTGACCCCCATATCAAGAAAATGCCTAATCTGATTATCTTCAATTTCCGGCTGGTCGGTAGAATTTGCCAATAAGAGATTAAACTTATTGTCGGAAACAGTTCGCTCGACACTCATTAAAATCCGGGAAAAAAACGGGCTACCCAGGTCCCGAAGAACAAAGCCAATGGTTCGTGTTTTGGAGTAATCAATTACCTTTTTAGGTTTCGCTACATAGGTTCCTTTGCCAACCCGGCTGAACAGAACACCATCCCGGATAAGGTCAGCCACCGCCTTTTTCACAGTAATCGGGCTGACATTGTATGCCTCTGTTAATTCCTGCTGTGACTCAATTTGGTCACCTACTGCCAACTCTCCTGATTTTATTCTGGTGCGAATATCATTGGCGATTTGTTGGTAAAGAGGTGTGGGATTACTTAGATCAATCATAAACAACTCATCTGATTTAAATTAAACATACGGCTTACCATACATGCCTGGTATACCAAGTATACAAAAACGTATCGTCAATTGCAATAAATTTCATTGCAAATCTGATCGAGTTTAGATTATTTCTATTAAATCAGACAACAGATTAAAGATCTGTTTCAAAATTTCAGAAAACTCTCGCAATTACCATCATATTCAGAATAAATAGAAAGGTATCATCTTTAATAATTTCCGGTGACATCACTGATTGATAAAGCTCAATCATATGCGGTTTGTCAAGCGCCTCAGCACTGAACAATAGAAACATCTGTTCCCGCAAACGAAAAATTGTGATCTGCGCTAGTTGCCAATCTTCCGGATTTTCAAGATAGGGTAATATGAAATCCAGCGACTTGGCCAGCGAACCGCCATGGGAATTCTCGAGTTGCCAAAAATCTATACCATCTTTTTCCGCCATCCGGTTCAGCAGTGACCAGGCTTCCAGATTAAATAAAAAATAATTCAGCGACCGTGTGCGTTCCAGTTCCAGCGGCATCTTGCCATCCTTGTTAATCTGTTTTTCAAGAAGTGTATTCCGAATATATTTCCATGTTTCACTATTGACTTCCTGATTATCAGTGTAATTTGCATAGGCTGCGATCTGAACCGCATACCAGCTGGAGTGATTGTTTCCCCGACGACGTTCATCCTGCCCGTAATAACTGTTCAAGAGCCAATCCAAATACTCAGAAAACCAATTCTGTAATTCCGTTTCTAGTCCAATATCCCAAAAGCCGGCCTGTTTCAACAGCCCAACACCTTCCAGTAAAAACACGAAGCGGCGGGTATCCAGAATGCCGACACCCCGCCGTTTATCGCTGTTTGGAATGACCTGAGCGTATTTAGCATTTGGGTTCATCCGCGTTTCTGGATCAATAAACCAGACTCGAATAAATTCTTTTGCTCGCTCAGCATATTGTTGATTATCAAATAAATAAGCCGCTGCGCTTAAAATAAGCGTTGAATGACAGAGCATATTCAGCGCATTTTTATGCTTCAGAAAACGGTCAGGATTTCGAACACCGTCTTTGCGAATGTAAGACGCCTCGGGATTCTTTGGGTCCGGCCACCAGTATGTACTTTCACTGTAATAATCGTGGGGGTCGATGTGTGCCAGAGGGCACTGGCAATCCGTTACACTCCATGGCCCTAATTTTAACAATGATTCAGTAGCCTGCTGCAGGAAATAAATATATCCCTGCATTTTGGTTGTCGGATTGCTTATCGCAACTTTCAACTGTTCAATTTCTTGAATCCTGAAAATATTAAGCCGAACTTCCTCAGCCTTTACAAATGTATCCGACATCACAACAAGTAGAAACAGGAAAATAGTGTGGCAGATATTGTATGCTATTATTTTTAATTTATTCAAAATAATGATATGAGGGAAATATAATAGCAAATATTTATATATTTTTAAGAATTTTTTACCTGCCCAGCCAGCCTTGATCAACGGCAAACACGATGCCATTGATATTATTTGAAGCCTCGGAACATAGAATAACGACGCCCCCAGCGATATCCTCAGATTAATATAAGTGCCCTGTCGGTAAATAGTACGGGATCGGTCAGCATTACCTTTCTCATTGAGAATAGTGATTCAGGAACTCGGCTTCTGAAAACGATTACGATTATTGATCCAGAAAACATCCAGTTTGGTACGGAGAGTGGTTTTAGTAAAGGCAAGTTAATTCTAAAGCGCTATGGGTTAATGGATTCTCAAACAGTCAATCACCAATTTTTTCATCAATTGGGGATATGTTTACTTGCGGTGGTTGGAAATATCCTATACTAATTTTCAATACGTACTCCTTAAAATCATCCAAAATCTTCAACACCGATCCTTCACTCCAACCAGCTGCAATTAAATATTCAAACTCAATATCATCACTCTGCGTCACCTGAAATACATGATTTCCTTTCCATCCTGAGATAAAGTGATATATTGGCTGGTATTCCTCCTTAACGACCAGAGCTGTACCAACATAATCAACGGTTAATTTCTGAAGTCCTTCAATGTCATCTGGGTTACGAATTTCTTCTGGACCTGCAGTAATGATGACGCCCCCCTGGTTATAGTGCATCATTTCATTCTGATTTTTCCTAATTCCAACACCGGCTGAGATACGATCTTTCTGAGAATTAAATTGATGGAATTTGACTTTACATATGGCATAATTATGGTGTGCATAGGCTGTGTAGTTTTGTTCTAATTCGTATGATCCAGTACCTGTATTCCAATTCATAGTTTTCACTTTTATTGTGCTTCTTAATGGTCCATTGACAACCACATCAAATGCATATCGAGTGTCGCTGACCTGCCCCACATTAAAATTATATTTAAAACCCTGTTTTCCCCTTGCTGGTGTAAATCGTGGCCGTGATACAGAATCCGGATACTCCGTATGTTCAAAAACACAAATTCCTCCTCCTCCAAAGGAATTACTGACGCTCATGATATCCGATCCCATGTCGTAAGGAACACCATAACCATCAAGGTTTTTCATATACAGATCCTCAGACATTAGTTGACTGGTACGTTTACCGTAGATATCGCAATCACTGGCGTACCAGAGTTTCCAACCTACATGTTCAGATTCCCAGAAAGGTACTAAATGTCGACAATAATTACCGATACCAGCATGTGTAGCATGCGGATTCCACCCTCGTTGGTTAAAACCCAGATAGACATAGATTATCTTAGTTTCGCTGGCTTTCAGATCAGTCATAAAAAATAATTCATCCCACAGACCGTCATGATCCAAATCATCTAGTTGATGTGATATGTGGTGTCCATTCTTTTCCTGTCTTGCTTGATGAAAGCCCTGACGGGCAAGTAATTCCTTAGTTGGTTCTCCATCTGAAGGTAAATCAGGATCAACGACTGTTACCCAAAACTCATGGAGATCTTGAATTGGAAAATCATCTCGTTTGATTACAATTGGGCAATTATCACGGTTGAAATCCAGGCTGTTAATGATTTGTATCTGCACTCGTTCAACCGGTTTAAAAGTTCCTTGGGTATACCATCTTTCTGATTGATCAGATCCGAATGCACTCCCTGATAATATGCCTAAAATGATTAATAATAATGTAGAAAGATTTTTGCTCATTTTACGTTTGCCATTCGAGTCCGATACTGAATCTATTTCTTAAAGAAGTCTTCTCGCGCTGGCGAGAAACCATCGACAAGGATTCCCTCTTCCAAAGCAACAACACCATGTTTTACATCACTTGGCACTGTAAAACAATCACCGGCATCACAAATCTCTGTCTTATCATTAATGGTTACTTCAAAGCATCCCTTTTCAACAAAAGAAACTTGCTGATGTGGGTGGTTATGAACAGCTCCGACGGCACCCTTATCAAAATAAACCCTGACCAGCATCAATTGGGATTCATATCCTAAGATTTGACGTTTAATTCCTCCCCTAAGATCTTCCATCAGTATGTTTCTATTCTTATTAAAATTACTCATTGAAATCTCCTGTTCAATTATCAATAGCCGAATAAGCGTGGTAAAAACATAGTGATATCCGGCAAATACGTGACTAGTATCAGAGCAATAATCATTACTGCAAATAATGGTATTAATGATCGAATAACCGATGTTATTTTAATTTTTGCTGCTCCGCATCCCACGAATAATACACTACCAACCGGAGGAGTACAGAGACCGATACTTAAATTCAGAACCATCATTATTCCAAAATGAATAGGGTTCATTCCTAACTGTAAGACAACAGGCAGAAAAATAGGCGTAATAATCAGCACTGCAGGTGTCATATCCATGAACGTGCCAACAACCAAAAAAATCAGGTTAATTATAAGTAAGATCATGATTTTACTGTCAGTCCATGCAATCAAGTCCATGAGCCAATTTGATCGCTTTCACAGATATGTCTTCACCACAACCAATAAATGATCCAATAACTAAACTAATTAATATAGTTATTAAGATTTGTTTGAATTTCTCGCTGAAGATACGAATCATTCTCATTCCTATCAAATATAAGTCATTTTATACAACTTCGATTTTTCTATCACTGTCGCCACCATGCATCCATCGCCGGTAAATCTGTTGCTGTATCCAGCTTACTCTCCCACTGTTTAAGCATTTTTCGATGCCTATCGACAATAACAGAGTAATCTGCACTCACTGCTAAATTTACATTCTCGCCAGGGTCATTCTGGATATCAAATAGTTGCTCAATCGGATCTTCATGATATACTACATATTTATATCGCTCTGATCGGACAACACGCCCTTTATTAGCCGCCAATTCCATCACTATAAATTGAGTCGTATTATTTATTCCACCAGTGATTTCGGAAACAAGGGAACGGCCGCGAATGTTTTCCGGGCAACTGATTCCAGAATAATCGCAAATTGTGGGCATTATATCCATACCGGTTATTAATTGCTGAGTATTTACCTGTTTTGTTGGAATTAATCCCGGACAGGAAATAACAAAAGGCACCTTTAATGCTTCATTGTAGGAAATATTTTTACGCACATTCCGGTGGTGTCCCAATCCTTCCCCATGATCAGAAGTGAAAATAATGATGGTTTCCTGCTCCTGCCTTTTATCGTAAACGGCTTGGAGTATTCGACCGATCTGAGCGTCCACCATTTCTACCTGACGGTAATAACTCCAGAGATAATAACGCCAATGTTCCTCTCCCCATCCCCCAAGTGCTGGTTCATCATTATTACGCATGTTAATCAAGTATTTCGGTTCCTGACCATCAAAATCAAAGTTATCGGGTAATTGTGGTAACTCATTCGCTAATTCTTTATATCGCAGCGGCTCGTGATTATTCTGGTTTAACCGTAGCCATTCACAAATATCGTGAGGTTGCATAAATGCGGCAACCATCAGGTAAGGATTTGAAGATGAACGGTTGTGAATATAAGCTGCACAAGCCTGCGACGTGGCCGTATCACCTAATATGCCATGGAAGGACATTGCTGTTGTTAATACTCTAAAACCAGAAATTTGGGCTTGATGAGTACCCGGCAAATGCCATTTTCCGGCATATACAGTTTCATATCTCGAATGGGATTGAAACCATTGTCCGATATTAAAAATATCATTTCGGATTGGACGACCATTAACATGTACGCCAGTTTCTGATGAAGGTCGACCGGTAAGAAGGCTGCTACGAGCTGGACTACAAATCGGATTAGCGCTATATGATTCAGTGAAGCATGTACCCTGTTTCACCAAATGATCCATGGCCAATGTATCTACATTTCGGCACCCTCGTGCAGAGATAGTATCGATATGCTGTTGATCTGTAATAATTAACAGGATATTGGGCAAGGTCTTGGTCTTCGAAGTAACAATGTTTCTGGTAAAACCAATTCCACTGATAGATAGTAGTGTAGAAGCACTTCCAATAATTTTAATAAATTTCCGGCGGGTGATCAGATCTTCTTTGGTTTTTCTGATACTTTTTTTCTTTTGCTCGATCATCTTTTCCTTTAGTTTGTAATCTTATTAATTTCGTTGGTCTACAATTAATTCCTGCAGTAAATCCTCGGCTTGATCATCAAGGATGTAGGCTACGCTAAAATTGACTGGCCAGTATCAGGCGTTGTTTGACATCCAGCCAGTACTCCGTCGGCAGAGTTCCCTGACCATATTGATGGAACCGAAATAATTTTCGACTTTCGCCTGATATGTTCAATCTTTCTTGTTTATCATATCGCAGCCGATGGTTTTTTCTAAACATAGTCATTTCTTCTAACATGTTGAATTCCAAAGCCAGACCAGTATTGACAGGTAACCGCTGAATAGCATCAAAGAGACACCAATCAGCTGTTAAGTTTGTATCGCCATTCACTCTCGTAGTACCAATTCCGGTTTTCATTTTATGTTGGTAGGATTCAGCAGTGTCAGCTTTCTTGATTTCCAGATCCGGGATTATTTCTCCATCCGGTCCAAAGAATTGACTGTGTAGTTTCCATTTTATCAACGATGATAATTCATCATTCCGACTAAGTATTGACGCCGAATAACATTGAAGAAAACCATGATCATTCAGAATTTTTCGGGTTATTTTATAGGCAATGGTCCCTGCCAAGTCCGACAATTGCCGCTCAATCTTCAGATAGCCACGGGTTCGATTACCGCTTTTACGGTAGCCATGACAGGTCCAGATTCGATACAGATTGACATATAATCCATGTGGATTAAAATCACCATCATATCTTCCCAGTTTATCTATAGCACCCAGATCAACTAATAAATTAGGTGTAAGTGGTGTGCCGACAGGAGTCCGTTTTCTATGCATAAATAATACCTTATCTTAAATGTGTGCAATATTATACATCAGAGCAGTTTACCGCGATAGCCATCCACCATCAACAGCAATGGTATAACCTTGCATATAATCAGAAGCTGCTGAGGCCAAAAACACAACAGTACCTTGCAGGTCTTCCGGTGTTCCCCAACGACCTGCAGGAATTCTATCTAAAATTTCTTTACTTCTTACTGGATCTGCCCTTAGTGGCGCAGTGTTATCAGTAGCCATATAACCGGGTGCAATTGCATTTACATTAATTCCCTTTTCTCCAAGTTCATTCGCCATCAAACGTGTTAAGCCCATTACCGCACTTTTCGAGGCAGTATACGACGGTACCAGTATCCCGCCCTGAAATGAAAGCATTGATGCAATATTAATAACTTTACCACACCCTTGCTTGATCATATGTTTTGCCACAGCTTGTGTCAGAAAGAACAGAGACTTCTGGTTAACATTTATTACATCATCCCAATCTTTTTCGGAAAACTCGGTCAAAGGTGCACGCCGAATAATTCCAGCATTATTGACCAGTATATCAATTCGTCCTAACATATCAATGGTTTTGTTGACAATATCATCTACACAATCGATATTTACCATATTAGCAGTAATGGATATGACTTTCCGTCCGATATCTTCAACTTTTTGACGGGTCTCATATGTCGGGAGTATATCCACCAGAGCAACATCAGCTCCAGCCTCAGCCAGGGCCAACGCAAATCCTTGCCCTAGTCCTCGAGCAGCACCGGTAATAATTGCCACTTTATTATCAAGTTTGAATTTTTCAAGAATCAATTATAACCTCTACAATCTTAGTTTTGCTTATTTCAAATCACCAATGGCAATATGATCCATATCGCCAAATTCCTGGTTTTCACCACCCATACCCCAGATAAAAGTGTAATTGGCTGTACCAGCACCAGCATGAATTGACCAACTGGGTGAAATCACTGCTTGTCTGTTTTTAACAGTAATATGCCTCGTTTCAGAGGGTTTTCCCATCATATGAAACACTACAGCATCATCCGGTATATCAAAATAGAAATAGACCTCCATCCGCCGTTCATGAGTATGGGCTGGCATTGTATTCCAGACACTACCCTCTGTTAATTCGGTAAAGCCCATTACTAACTGACAACTTTTAATTCCACCGGGATGGATATATTTGTAAATCGTCCGTTCATTAGATTCTTTTCTGGAACCAAGATTCACTGCTTCTGCTTCCGATTGTTTGGCTAAAACAGTGGGATAATCGCGATGAGCCGGAAAACTGAGAAAGTAAAAGAGGGCTGGATCCTTTTCGTAAGCAGACTCAAATTTGATCACTCTATTGCCGCGGCCAATATAGAGCCCATCCCGATTTGCCATCGGATATGCTTCACCATCGATAATAATCTTGCCCGTTCCGCCAACATTCATCACACCGATCTCACGACGCTGAGTGAAATATTCCGCAGCTAGCTCTTTTGCCGAAGACAATACTAATTTTCGCGTATTCGGTGCAGCCGATCCCACAATTATACGATCAATATCTGAATACAATAGTGTGATTTCATCACTAAGGAATAGTTCATCAACTAAAAATGAGGAACGAATTTCATCTGTTGTCATGCGTTGATAACGTACATTATCTACTGAATACTTAGTTTTCATTTTTTA